>JFJP01024047.1_pt1 | contig 16795 bp, 16 predicted proteins | sample 431651 | NCBI WGS metagenome assembly JFJP01 (sample SAMN02602958, study PRJNA72255) | Microbial mat metagenome, whole genome shotgun sequencing project. | biome: fresh water; feature: sink hole; material: water; isolation source: purple microbial (photo- and chemosynthetic) mats found in... | reverse complement strand
GCAAAAGCCCCCAGGAGACAGCTACGAGTGCATCGTTTTTATTCCATCCTGTCGCAAACGCATTGGGTGCTCCCTCATACATGCCAACTTCTGGAGTTTGTATCCCTGCATTTTGACTGATTGCCTCCACCCGTGCATAAAGCCATCGCTCATCACTGTTGTTAAAATTTTGTGGGTCAATAATATGGACACCCATCGACTTTTTCGCCATCCATTTTGAGAGCAAAAGAGAGATAAAACTCCCGCCCATACCAAAAACAAGTGCAAAAAGAAGCAGTGAACCATAGTTGCCACCCATAGCCGCGTCAAGCCCTAAAACCTTTGTAGTAAAAAGCAAAACAGCCATAACAGCCAAGTTTGTGAGTAAAAATAAAAGAATTCTCATCTGTAATCTCCTAGTTTTTTGATTCTAAAAGCATAACATTGAAGCAGTAAACGATGAGGAAGAGGAAATTGGCATATAAAAAGTTTCACCTATTAAGATTATAGAAACTTATGTCCTATAATCCGCATTAATTTTAACATATTCATAGCCCAAGTCGCAACCATAGGCTGTAAAATTCCCTTTTGCTATCCCTAAGTCACATGAGATTGTGAACTTTGGAAGCTTCATGATGGCGGCGGCTTTTTCTTCCATGGCTTCGTTAAAAAGCAACTCGCCCCTTTTATAAACACATAACTCATTAAAAGAGATAGTTAAACTCTCTTCATAAGATTCAACGCCACTAGCGCCAACAGTTGAAGCGATTCTGCCCCAGTTTGGGTCTTCTCCATAGAGTGCAGTTTTTATCGGTTTTTGCACCTGTAACATTGTAGGTGACAAGTTTCGTTGCACCCTCGCCGTCTCGCACCATCTCCAAAGCCAAAAAGTGCATCACTTGAAATAAAGCTTCTGCAAAAGCTTCCTTATCATAGGCTCCGCTCATGGCGTTTGAGAGAAGTAACACCGTGTCATTTGTCGAGGTGTCGCCATCGACGCTTATGGCGTTAAATGTCGTGACGATGACCTCATCCAAAATCTCTTGCATCTCTTTTTGTTTTACATCCGCATCGGTTGTAATGAAGCAAAGCATAGTTGCCATGGCAGGGTTTATCATCCCCGCCCCTTTTGCCATTGCACCGATACTAAAACTACTTCCATCATCAAGGGTAACTTTGAGTGCTATCTCTTTTGAAAATTTGTCGGTCGTCATGATGGCACTTGAAGCGTTTGAAGGCTCTTTTTTGCTCAAGTCAAAAAGTTTTACGCCCTCTTTTATTTTCGCCTTTGGAAGTCGCACACCGATAACACCCGTAGAACTCATAAGAGGATTTTTTATTTGCGGGAATAAAGATGCCGTATGTGCCAAAACCTCGTTTATATCTTCAACACCAGCTTTACCCGTCATGGCATTTGCATTTTTTGCGTTTATGAGAATGAAGTTTGTTTTAAAGTCCCCCTTGGCACGAAAATGTTTAATAGGGGCTGCGTACATTTTATTGGTTGTAAAAACAGAAGCTATTTCGCACTCTACTTGGCTGTATATAAATGCCAAGTCTCTTGCATTATTTGCTTTTAGTCCAGCACTTACGCCATCGCTAAAAAAACCGTTTGAGGCACAAACCCCATTTGAAACATTACTTATTTTATACAAACTTTAACTCCTTAGGTTTTTCTCTTTTTCTTATAATCTCTTTTGTAACATTGATATCTTTTTGAGTTCCAATCACAAGGAGTTTGCACTCACTCGTAATCAAAACATCCCCTTTTGGCATAGCACTAAATTTTCCATCTTTTTTTGTAATGCCGATGACAGAAGTATTGGTAATTTGGCGCAAATGTGTCTCTTTGAGTTTTTTCAAAATCGCCCAACTATATTTAGGAACTGTTATCTCTTCCATGTCAAGTGGGTTATCATTTTTATACAAAAATTCTTCTATAAGATTTTCCATGTCCGGTCTTGCTGCCATGGCAGTGATTCTTTGTGCTGTAAGTTTTGTGGGGGAGACAACCGTATTGGCTCCGAGTTTTTTGAGTTTTTCTACATCACTCATGCTTGAAGCCGACGAGATGACGTTGTAAGGTACCGGTAAAGAGTGCTCTTTTTCAAAAAGTCTCACCGAAGCTATCAGCGCGATATTGTCAGCAATAGAGTTCGAAAGAGTAATCAAACCTTTAGCAGAAGCCAAATGTGCCTTAAGCATTGAGATTTCTGCATGCGGTTCTGCTTCTAAATGGACAGGATATTTATACTCCATCGCCCACTCATGAATCTCTTTTCTTGGGTCTATAACTACAAAAGGGATATGATTTTTTCTTAGCTGTTTCGTCACTTCAATCGTGTAATCATTATGATAACAAACAACATAGTGTTTTTTTAAGCGTGCAATTTTATATAACATACGTCTCTCCTTTAGTATTTTGGCTAGCATACCTTTGTTCACAACATCAACGACGATACCTACTGCAACTGTAAATACTGTAAAACCTAAAATAATCAAAGTAACTGTAAAAATTTGTCCAGCTGCAGAAAACTCACCCTCTTTTAATGCGCCAAATCCAACAGTTGTAAATGTATATCCTGTCTGAAAAATGGCATCCATCACCTTGTAATCTTCTATATGGATGTAACCAAGGGTTCCAATAATCATACAAAGCTGAATCAGTATAAGGGGTATTCTAAAGGGAAGAAGTTGAGCATAAAGCTCATCATTTAAGGTTATAGCAGGTTTGGGAGAGGACTCCCAGTTTAGAAATTTACGAATCCTTGCTAAAAGATCCAAGTCAATTTCCAAGTAGTCTTAAGAATCTTTCTTAAGCGTACGAAGTTCTTTTGCAGAAATCTTAACTTTTTTCGTTGTACCATCTTCTAAAGTGATACGAACTGATCGTAAATTTAGTAAAAAACGACGTTTTGTTCTGTTTTTAGCATGAGAAACATTGTTCCCGCTCATTGGGCCTTTGCCACTAATAGCGCATCTTCTTGCCATAATTAGCTTCCTTTTTGTAGGTTTTTTAAGTTGCGAAGTATACCTAAGCAAAGCAAAAGTGCAACTTAAGCCAAAAAATATTAAGAAATATATTTATCATGAAGAGATTTATTTTCCTCTTATGCAATTGAAGTTAAAATGTATGAAATTAAATTTTAAAAGCAGACACAAAGTGATAACACAAACTACTATCAATAGTTATATAGACAAAATCCCACCTGCTCCAAAAGCACTTCAGATGACTATTATGTTTCTTGATGCAGGCGAATTGGGAAAAGCTGCACAGATTGCACAAACAGATTTGGCGCTGAGTGCTTACCTTAGATCTATTGTTAATAATCCTCTTTACGGGTTTTCACATGAGGTCAAAGAGATAGCACAGATTTTTGGTATTTTAGGTTTGGCTGGCTCACAACAAACACTCTATAACTATATGACTTCACTCCTTTCTCCAAATAAATGGGTGCTGTTTAAAATGAACAAAACATCCTTCAGAACACTCCAAGACCACTTATCTATTCAATGGCAAAAAATTTTAAAACATCTTCAAATAGATTCAAAAAATATAACAAACGCCATAAGTTTACTTCCATCAAGTATCATCGTCTCAGAAGCACTGTTTTGTGCAAATAAAGAGGATGTCACTCTCCTAAGAAGCGTTAAGGCACTTGATTATAATACTATTTTAAAAAGACTTGGTGGCATTGATTTATTTGATGTATGTTCAAAAATTGCCAAAAAATGGGAGATGGCTGATGAGATTTCACAAATCATCCAAGCAGCTTCAGGACTCAAACCCTCTCATGACGCTCAAATCAATCTTTTGGGCAAATGGATGCATCTTTTACTTTTCTATGAACTCTCTCAACCTTTGTTTATCGAAGCGGGATTAAATGACTTTTTAGATTTTCAACCTGAATATGTTGCCGATATTTATGACGAATTTTCCAAATTGATGGAGATAGCATGAAAGCGTTAGTAAAAGACTCTATTGGAATATTTTCTCCGCAAGGTTTTTTAGATGGCAACAGCTCAAATGCATATTTAACCATGGAAGACATGGATGCAACTGCACTTCTCAAAGTTGACATGGTCTTAGTCTCTTTAAAAAAAGTAATTTTCTTCAATAAAAACGGCTTAGATATTTTCGTAAAAATGCTCAAACGTGTCCGTGCAAAAAATCATGCTACCGTAGGTTTTTGTGACTACGATAGCAAAAAATTTCACGCAATTATGCATTTTTATAAAGATGAAGTAACATTTTCTCTTTTTAAAACACACGAAATAGCTGCTTTATTTGCTTCTAGTTTTAAGAACCAAAGTAAAACTGCTTTGCTCTTTAGTGAAGACAAATCGCAGCGTGCAGCTATGGCGATAGAGCTTCATGACAATGGACACAACCCCGTTATAGCCCAAAGCAAAACAGAGTTTTTAGAAAAATCTGCCAACGGCAGTGCCTATGACTTTATCATCGACGATACCTATCTAGGGCAAATGGGACAAAAAATTGCAACGAGGGTTACAGGCAACGCAATCATCTACTCCCTTTCTGCTTATTTAGATGCTGAAATCGGCAACACGTTTAACATCGCGTACCATAACAATTCACTGAATGTAGGTTTTAGACTTTTTATATTTGATGCTTACAAAGTGATAAGTATGAATGTTCACGCCCTAAACTTTTTTTCAAGACTCTCAAGCTCGGCCGCCGAATACAATGCAACCATCTGTTTTGCAGGGCTCTCTTTTGAAAAAACTCCACCCTCTTTTAAAGACACCATGGAAGATGCGGGAATTATGTTTTTTGGACAAATGGATGACATCTTACATGACAAAGAGTTGATGGCTGATTTAGGTGGAAGCAGTGCGGTTGTTACGAAAAACCAAAGAAATCTTAAAAAAATTACCGTTACAGAACTTCCAAGATTTATTGATGCTACGGTGTTAACTATCGAGATGATGACAAATTCTAAAGCTTTGAAAGAAACAGCCAAAATCAATGAAATCTCCCTACAAGACAAAAAAGACAAAATCGCCAGTTCAATCGGTTTTTATGGAGAAATGGATGGAATGTTAATCCTAGTTTTTCCAAATGAGATAGCCAAAAAATGTTGTGAACTGCTCATTGGAGAAAAAACTGAGGATGCAGAATTGATTTTAGATTCACTCTCAGAACTTGTAAATATCATTGGAGGAAAGGTCAAAGCACTTCTCGCAGATGAGGGGATAAGTGTCAATATAACACTTCCAAGAACTTACAGTGATGTAAAAGATTTGCTTGACATGACATCTGGTCGCAAAGGTGTTCAGGTAGATTTAGCTTTTGATCATGATAAATTTTTATTTTTCTTAACAAGATAAAAGAGTCATCTCAAGCAAAGATAGTATAATTTCGTAAAAATTCGAGTCGCCTGTAAATTTAAAATCAATAGACTTTCTCTATACTTTTAAATCACTTGTGACCAAAAGAGACAAAGGAAAAAGATGAAAGTTGCTCCAAGCGTATTATCAGCAGATTTTGGAAATCTACAAAGAGATGTACAAGAGATTTGCAATGCTGGTTGTGACTTTGTGCATGTAGATGTCATGGATGGTCACTTTGTCCCCAATCTTACCATTGGACCTGTTGTTGTATCGGCAATCGCAAAGTACGCTACAAAACCGCTTGACATTCATCTCATGGTTGAAAACAACACTTTTTTTGTTGAACTTTTCGCGCCACTGAAGCCAGAATATATCTCTTTTCACATAGAAGAGGAGAAACATCCTCACAGACTTATCCAAAAAATCCGCTCTTTAGGGATTAAACCTGCCATAGTTCTCAATCCCCACACACCACCACAGAGCATAGAATATCTTTTAGCAGATTTGGATATGGTTTTGCTTATGAGCGTTAATCCTGGCTTTGGGGGACAAACTTTTATAGAGAGTGTTATCAAAAAAGCGGCCAAGATGAATGAAATGCGAAATAAAATCAATCCAAATTGTCTTATTGAAGTTGATGGCGGAGTGAGTGATAAAAATGTACAAGCACTTCAAAATGTCGGAGTTGATATTGTTGTTGCAGGAAACTATATTTTCAAACATGGAAATATAAAAGAAGCCATTACAAGTCTGCAAATATAAAAATGAAAGTAAAAATATGTGGCATAACTTCTTATAACGATGCTTTAATGGCAATAGAAGCAGGAGCTGATGCCCTTGGTTTTGTGTTTTATGAAAAATCTCCTCGATATATCACAATCCCTCATGCGAAGGAAATACTTAAAAAACTCCCCCCTTTTGTAGAAAAAGTTGCCCTTTTTGTCAATGTCGATGCACAAACAATTAATGCCACTTGCCAAGAAATCGGAGCCACTCTTGCTCAGATTCATTTTGAGGCTTCCCAAGAACTTTATAATGCCCTCAAAGTACCCTATATCAAAGTTATCCGAGCAAAAGAGGCGCAAGATATTTTTCAATATAGTGACGAGTATAGACTAGTTGACGCCTTTAGCGAAACATACGGCGGGAGTGGGAAAAAACTCAATTGTGAATGGTTTGAGACAATTGACTGCTCAAAAATCATTTTAGCTGGTGGACTCGATGGACAAAATGTGGCTTCGCTAAAAAAATACGGTTTTTATGGCGTGGATGTCAGCAGTGGAGTAGAAGCATTATATGGGATAAAAGATCCATCCAAAGTAAGAGATTTTATCAAAAATGCCAAAAGCTAACAAAACATGCTAAGTGTTGATTTTTCTTTAGACAAAAAAAGCATCTCAAAGCTCTCTTCAAGTGGCTTATCTTTAGAATCCATTCGAAATCAGCTTGAAGACGGACTAGATTTTTCCTTAGAATTATGGCGCGCACAGGGTCTCAATATCGTAAAAAAACAGGGCTATTTTTATTTTGATACAAAGTTCTTGTCTATAGACGAGGCAGAATTTTGCATCGTAGATATAGAAACAAATGGCTCAAACTTACTCAAGCATCAGATTATCGAGATAGCAGCTTTAAAAATAAAAAACAATATCATAGTTGATAGATTTGAGTCCCTTGTTCAATGTGATGAAATCAATGAACACATTTCACTTATAACAGGCATCAATGTGCAAGAGACAAAAAATGCACCACCATTAAAAGCGGTTTTGTACGCATTTAAAGATTTTATTCGAGACTCTATCTTTGTCGCTCATGACGTCAAATTTGATTATCAGTTTATATCAGGGTCTCTTGTAAAAGTTGGACTAGAACCTTTGCTCAATAGAAGCTTATGCTCCTTGGCTCTAGCAGAGAGAACTCTCATCTCTTACAGATATGGGCTTTCATACTTAAGTGATTGGTTTCATTTAAACCCTTTGGCAACGCACCATCGCGCCATGAGTGATGTTATAACAACCTTTGAACTTTTTAAATTATCGCTCCAAAATTGCAAAGAGAGTATCAATAATGCAGAAGATCTTATAAGATTCTCAAGAGAAGCTTCAAGATTGAAGCGACCCAAATTTGATCCACTTAAAGAGAGTGAAGAAAAAAAGCAAGAACTCGACGAGTAAATTTACTCCGAATAGGCACCAGCACGCATCAGTTTCTCATACCGTGCATCCATTCTCTCTTGGCTAGTCATACTACGAAGCTCCTCAAGAGACTTTAAAAAATACTCAGCAATCACTTCTGCACTCTTATCTTTATCTCTATGTGCGCCAATCAGCGGCTCATCAAGAACATCATCTATAAGATTGAGCTCTTTTAAATCTTGACTTGTAATTTTCATAGCATTTGTCGCGGCTTCTGCCTTAGTCGGGTCATTCCATAAAATCGCAGAACACCCCTCAGGCGAAATAACACTAAAAACAGAGTATCGCATCATAGCAAGTTTATCCGCCACACCAATAGCTAGTGCGCCACCACTTCCACCCTCGCCTATAACCACAGAAACAGTTTGGGTATCAAGTTCAGCAAGTTCAAGTAAATTTCGAGCGATTGCTTCACTCTGATTTCTCTCCTCAGCACCAAGCCCAGGATATGCACCTGGGGTGTCTATAAGCATAAGGAGTGGAATATTAAATTTTTCTGCCATCTTTGCTGCACGTAGAGCTTTTCTATACCCCTCAGGATGTGGCATACCAAAATTTCTTTTGAGCTTATTTTTTGTACCACGACCTTTTTGCTCCCCGATAACTATGACTTTTTCTTCGCCAATATAACCCAAAAAGCATACAATCGCTGCATCATCGCCAAAATGTCTATCCCCATGGATTTCATATTTATTTCGCATGATGAGATTTATATAATCAAGTGCATAAGGTCTATCTTGATGGCGGGCTAGCTGGAGTTTTTGAAAATCAGATAAGTTTTTATAAGTTTTTAAAACCTCTTTATCCAACGTTTTTTCAAGTATTCCTACTGCATGTTCATCATGACGAATTTGTGCAGCAACAATATCTTCTTGAATTTCTTTTATTTTTTGTTCAAAATCTAAATATGTAGCCAAACGTAATCCTTAAATTTTTAGATTTTTTTGAAAATAAGCACGCCGTTTGTTCCACCAAAACCAAATGAATTACTCATAACTACATTTAATTCAGCTACTCTTGCTACATTAGGAACAACATCCAAATCACAATTCTCATCTGGAGTTGTGTAATTGATAGTTGGAGGGATAATCCCATCTCTCATCGCCATCAAGCATACTACTGCTTCAATGCCACCTGCAGCACCAAGACAGTGACCAATTTGACCTTTGATTGAACTCATTGGAGGACAGTTTTCTTTACCACCGAGTAGTTCTTTAAGTGCAGCTGTCTCATTTTTATCATTAATCGGCGTACTTGTACCATGAGCATTTACGTAGTCAAGTTTTGGTAACCCTGCCATTTTATATGCTGCCTTCATAGCACGAGCTGGACCGTCAAGACTTGGAGTAGTGATATGATTTGCATCGCCACTCTCGCCAAAACCTATGATTTCACCATAGATTCTCGCTCCGCGGGCAACTGCACTTTCATACTCTTCAAGAACTAAAGCTGCTGCTCCTTCACCCATAACAAAGCCATCTCTATCGGCATCAAATGGACGAGAAGATGTTTTTGGAGAGTCATTTCGCGTTGAGAGGGCTTTCATAGCAGCAAAACCACCAATGCCAACACCAGTAATAGCGCACTCTGCAGAGACAACTAACATTTTTTCAGCACCATTACACATGATAGTTTTACATGCTTCGCTAATAGCATGCGTACCCGCAGCACAGGCTGTTACACTTGAGAGATTCGGTCCTTGCGTACCATGTTCGATGGAGACAAATCCGCCAAGCATATTTACTAAAGCACCAGGGATAAAAAATGGGGAAATTTTTCGAGAACCTTTCGTATCTAAAATGATAGAGTTTTTCTCAATTGATGGGAGGCCGCCGATGCCTGAACCTGCACTAATGCCAAATCTTTGCATATCTGTATCTTGCGGAAGATTTGCATCTTCCATCGCTTCTTTGGCAGCTTTAAGACCTAAATGGATAAATCTATCCGCTTTTTTTACCTCTTTTGCAGCCATCACTGTTGCAGGATCAAAGTTTTTTACTTCCCCTGCTATTTGTACACTGTACTCACTAGGATCAAAAAGAGTGATAGTATCTATGCCACATTCCCCCTCACAAATTGCTTTGAAAGAACTTTCTTTATCATGACCAACTGAGTTAATCATCCCCAAGCCGGTTACTACTACTCTTCTCATATACTACTCCCCATAAAATATAAATACTTTTAAAAATCAACACTCTATTGACTTCTAAAAAAATTCTGCTACTGAGAAACTATTCTCAGTAGAGGTCATGATGCAATTATTTGCTTTCTATATAATTAAGAACATCTCTAACAGTTTGAATTTTCTCAGCTTCATCATCAGGAATTTCAATATCAAATTTCTCTTCAAGAGCCATTACTAATTCAACCACATCAAGACTATCTGCACCTAAATCTTCAACAAATTTAGAATCCTCTTTGACTTCGTCAGCGCTCACACTTAGTTGTTCCACTACTACTTCTTTAATATCGTCTAAAAGTGCCATTCCAGCTCCTGTGTTTATGTAAAAAATCTCGTAATTATAACATACTTAACTTAAGCAATTTAAAAAGAAAGGAAATTATCCTCAACACACATTAGGGGGAAAAAGAAAATATTTACTATGCCATATTCATTCCACCGTTGACTTTAAGTGTTTCTCCAGTGATATAACTTGCATGGTCTGAGAGTAAAAAAGCAACTGCCTCTGCCACTTCGAAAGGGGTACCAAATCTTTTCATCGGGATTTTAGAAGTAAAAGATTCTTTAACTGTATCATTAAGCACATCCGTCATCTCAGTTGCAATAAAGCCTGGAGTTACACTATTGTAACGAATTCCACTTGTAGCAGATTCAATAGCAAAACTTTTTGTCATGGCAATCACTCCACCTTTAGAAGCGGCATAATTAGTCTGACCTGCATTCCCAGTCTCACCTACAATAGAAGCAACATTCACAACTGCACCAAATTTATTTTTTCTCATCACTTTCATGGACTCTCTACAGCCTATAAAACAAGAAGTAAGGTTTGCATTGATGACGGTCATAAAATCTTCTGTTTTCATGCGAAGTGCAAGCTTATCGTTTGTGATGCCTGCATTATTGACAAGATAAGAGAGCCCGCCATCACTCTCAACAATAGTTTGTATCGCATCAACAAATGCATCTTCATCACTTACATCAAAGCCAATGACTGCAGCGATACCGCCAGCTTTTTCGATTGCATCTTTCACCGCATCCGCTTCTGCCGCACCACTTCTGTAGTTAATCCATACTTTTAAACCAAAACCTGCCAAAGTTTTTGCAATTTGTGCACCTATCCCACGGCTTGAACCTGTAACTAAAACATTTTTTCCACTAAATTTCATTTATTACATTCCTTAATTTTTATCTACTTTCATATGCTAAGTTTGATCAGACCTCTAAGACATTCTGGATGTGTGGCTTTAGCTTTACACTTAAACTAAACTATGATCCATCTCTTTTGGAATTTCTATATTCATTAGCTTTAGTACACTCGGAGCGATATTATTTAAAGCACCCTCTTTAACTTCAGTGACACCATCTGCGATAACAAAACACCATACTTTACCGACTGTATGATTTGTCAAAGTGTTTCCCTCGTCATCTTTCATCTCTTCACAGTTTCCATGATCAGAAGTGATAACAACGGCATAATCTTTCTTTTTTGCTTTTTCGATGATAAGTCCTAGCTGCACGTCAACGGCAGTAACAGCTTTTTTCGCTGCTTCAAAATCACCCGTATGCCCTACCATATCGCCATTTGCAAAGTTTACCACTATAAAATCAGTATCTGCATCCATCGCCTTTAAGACACCCTCACCCACTTCGAATGCGCTCATTTGAGGTTTTTCATCATATGTTTTTACATTTGGTGATGGGACCAAAACCCTTGTCTCATTTTTATAGGGCTCATCGATTCCACCGTTGAAGAAAAAAGTCACATGCGCATATTTTTCAGTTTCTGCGGTGTGAACTTGTCGTAAGCCATGATTTGAAATAACTTCCGCCAAAGTATTTATGGGTGAATCTTTCTTAAAAAGGACAGGATAAGGAAAACTTTTATCATATTCGGTGATGGTAGCGAGGTTTACTTTGAGCGGTTTTTTTACAAATGCATCAAAATTTTCATCTCCGATAACAGCAGCCATTTCTCTCATTCTGTCACTTCTGAAGTTGATAGTTAAAACGCTATCTCCCTCAACAAACCCTTCATAACCCTCAAAAGCAACAGGTTTTATAAACTCATCCAATTCATTCTTAGCATAAGAAGATTCGATATAAGAAGCAGGATCTAAAAGGGTTTTAGGTGTCGCATTTACGATGGCTTCATACGCTTTTTCAACTCTATCCCAGCGATTGTCTCTATCCATGGCGTAAAAACGACCAGACATCGTTGCTACTTGAATGTTTTTGCTCAAATGATGAGAGAGCTGTTCGACAAATTTCCCCGCAGAAGTAGGTGAGACATCTCTTCCATCTGTTATAAGGTGCAAAAAGACTTTTTTCCCATTATTAGCTGCTATCTCTGCGATTCCAATAAAATGATCGATGTGAGAGTGAACTCCACCATCACTAAGCAAACCAATCAGATGAAGCCTATCTGAAGCATTAAAAAGATTTTGCAACTCTTGGTTATTTTCTAGCGTTTGGTCTGAAAGTGCCAAAGATATTTTGACCAAATCTTGATACAAAACTCTTCCGCTTCCTATGCTCATGTGACCTACTTCCGAGTTACCCATTTGACCTTCAGGGAGTCCAACAGCGAGTCCAGAAGTTTCTATGAGAGAGTAAGGAGTTTGTTTAAAAAGTGTATCATACGTAGGTTTTTGGGCGTGATAAAAGGCGTTGTGCTCGGTTTTAGGACTAAAGCCAATTCCATCCGTAATGACTAAAATAACTTTCTTCGTCAATGTATATCCTTTATAAAATAATTTCCTGCGATTATACTATAATGTCGCTTTTAAATTCAGATTATCTTTTTACAGGAGAGATATTGCTTTACTGGCTCTATGAAATCACAAACATCAACCTACTAGGTTACATTACCATTCGTGCGGGCACTTCCTTCTTTGTGGCTCTATTTTTAACCCTTGTTATTATGCCGATTTTTATCAGATGGGCAACAAGGACTTCAAATGTTCAGCCAATCAATGAGTGGGCTCCTCAGAGTCACAAAGGGAAAGCCTCAACCCCTACTATGGGTGGTATCGTATTTATCGGTGCAACGATAGTTGCTTCACTTTTGACAATAAAATTGACGAATATTTACGCTCTTGGCGCTGTTTTTATACTCTTTCTTTTCTCTATGATTGGTTTTCAAGATGATTTTGCAAAAATCAAAAAAAATCAAAATCTTGCAGGTTTAAAGCCTAAAACAAAGCTTATGCTGCAAATTTTTTCTGCTTTACTCATCACTGTTTCATTGTATTTCTTCGCAAACTTTAACACTGATTTGTATCTTCCATTGCTCAAAAATCCTGTTGCTCATATGGGGCTTTTTGCTATAGTTTTTTGGACTTTAGTTATCATCTCAACATCCAATGCCGTGAACCTTACAGACGGACTTGACGGTCTAGCAACTGTCCCATCACTCGCAGCACTCACATCTTTTAGTATTATTATTTATATTACAGGAAATATTAATATAAGCTCATACCTTCTTATGCCCCATTTTGAGGTAGGTGAAGTTGCTATCATCACAAGTGCACTCATGGGAGCACTCACGGGATTTTTATGGCACAACTGTCATCCAGCTGAAGTGTTTATGGGGGATAGCGGCTCTTTGTCTATCGGTGCATTTCTTGGCTATCTTGCCATTATCAGCAAAAATGAGATACTCCTTCTCGTCATTGGTTTTATTTTTGTCATAGAAACGGTCTCCGTTATCCTTCAAGTTGGAAGTTATAAACTTCGTAAGAAAAGAGTTTTTTTAATGGCCCCTATTCATCACCATTTCGAGATGAAAAACTGGGCAGAAAATAAAATTATTGTCAGGTTTTGGATTATTGCCATTCTTTCAAATCTTGTCGCCCTCATAAGTCTAAAGATTCGCTAATGCAAAAAGTTTCCCTTTTTGGTCATGGCAAGACAACAAAAGCCATCGCAAAACTTATCCCACAAGCCATCTTTTACGATGACAAAGTAACCACATCATTTTATGATGAAGATGGGTTTATGGTAAAACCTTCAAGTGCATTTGACCCAAATTTTTCCGATTTAGAGATTTGTTCTCCTGGTATTGCACCATCAAATCCCCTTATAACTACGGCTCAAAATCTCATGAGTGAGTACGACTATTTTCATCACATAGCACCACTTCAAATATGGATAAGTGGCACTAACGGCAAAACGACAACCACTCAAATGATGCAACATCTTTTAAAAGACAAAGGCTCAGTAGAAGGTGGAAACATAGGGACACCGCTAGCTCAACTGAGTCTAGATGCCAGTATGTGGATACTTGAGACAAGCTCTTTTACCATGCACTACACCAAATATGCGAAACCTAGCATTTATGTTTTGCTTCCTCTAAGCCCTGACCACTTAAGCTGGCATGGAGATATGAATGCCTATATCCAAGCAAAATTAAAACCTCTCAGCATGATGAAAGAGGGAGATATCGCCATCCTTCCAGATGCATATAAAGATATCGTAACACATGCAAAAATTATCTCTTATAAAAACGACCAAGATATTGCAGATTTTTTTGGCTTAGAGATACAAAAAATAGATTTTAAAGGAGCTTTTTTAAGTGACGCCCTTTTAGCAATGGCTGTAGATAAAATTTTATTTGACAGAATAAACTATGGACAAATAAACACATTTGTCATTGACGCGCACAGACAAGAAGAACTCAGAGACGCTCACAATAGACTTTGGGTTAACGATACAAAAGCGACAAATCTTGATGCCACAATTGCTGCATTAAAAAGATATAAAGAATTCCCAATCCATCTTATTTTAGGTGGCGACGACAAAGGTGTTGATTTAAATGAACTTTTTGTTTATTTACAAACAATCAATGTAATAATATATAATATTGGCTCAAACAAAGAAAAACTCTCTAATTTGGCAACTGCTTATAATATTGCATTTGAAAAATGTATCAATCTAAAAGATGCTATAGGCAGAATCGACAAGCGCCTCAAAAAAGAGGAAGTCGCCCTCCTCTCACCAGCCGCTGCAAGCCTTGATGAATTTACCTCGTACGCCCAAAGAGGCAATGATTTTAAAGAAGCTGTTTTACTCATAAGCTAACTTTCAGTACATAAGGGCTACAATTTCGCTCTTTAAAAGTGGCTAATTAGCTCAGTTGGTAGAGCAAATGACTGAAAATCATTGTGTCCTTGGTTCAATTCCGAGATTAGCCACCACTTTTTTACGATTACTTCTATGGCTAATTAGCTCAGTTGGTAGAGCAAATGACTGAAAATCATTGTGTCCTTGGTTCAATTCCGAGATTAGCCACCACTTTTATATCAAACATTTTTTTATTTAATTTAAAACATTGATATAATTTTATTCATGGGGCTGACCTGGTTTCGACGGGATCAAGTCGCTTCTAATTGCATGTCGGACTGAGCACTTCCGTTACGCGGCTCAACTTGCTTAAACGCAAACAACACAAATTACCGCCCAGCTTACGCAGTAGCATAAGTTTTACCCCTCCGCAAGGAGACGGGCTGCTTCACCTATGGACTCTGGATAAATAGGATTCGAAGTATAACCCTCATGCAGATATACTTTGCGTTTGTCCAAATTAAACAACAAACAACTTTACTAAACATGTAGACGTTAGGAGTAGCGTGGTTTCGGACTGGAGTTCGATCCTCCACAGCTCCACCATTAAACAATCTAAAGACCTCCAAAGAACTCTTTTTAACCCCCTAAAATACGAGCTTTAAGCTTAAATTACAGTCCAAAGCGATACAATCCAAACCAAAGAAAAACACGCAAAATTGTAAGGTAAATTGTAAGGTAACTATAAAAACTTACAATTCACACAAAGAAAACCTTACAATAAGTATTCATAAATACCGCCTACAAGGCACTTAAGAGAGGATTGTACCCTATGGCTATGAACATTTTAAAAGCTGAACAAGTGAAAGCACTTACATATCAAAGTACTAAAAAATCTTTAAATGACGGGGGCGGTTTGAGAGTTGTTGCAAAATCAAACGGCAAAAAAATATTTGAATTTAGTTATACACTTAAGAGTGTAAGAAATGTTACGTCCTTTGACACTTGTCCAACCGTGAGCCTTGCAGGTGCGAGAATAAAAGCAAAGACGATAAAAAAGCCAAAGAGATAAAAGAGCAAACAGACCTCAACACCTTTGAAAAACTCTCAAGGGAGTATTTAGACAAAGCAAAGTCAAATATAAGCGAACATCACTACAACCGAACTATTACAGCACTTGAAAGAGATTGTTTTAAATACATAGGGCATAAGCCTATAAATGAAATTACAGCCAGAGATATTTTAGCGATACTTCACATCATGGTAGAGCGAGACGCAAAAGAGAGTGCAAGAAAACTATTTTATTCAATCAGTAAAATTTTTAAATGGTCTGTCGCAAACTATAAAGCCGATAGAAACCCGACCGCTGATTTTTTACTTGAAGAGATTTTAGGCAAAAAATCAAAAGCACATTATCCAACTATCACGGACGATAAAGGCATAAAAGCCCTATTACTTGCAATCGATAGTTATCAAGGCGAAATTACTACTAAATACGCCCTAAAGCTTCAAGCCTACACCGCACTAAGACCTTTTAATATTCGACATGCTGAATGGATAGAAATCGATTTTAAAGCTAAACAGTGGAACATTCCCGCCTCAAAGATGAAAACAAAAGAAGATTTGATAGTACCGCTCACGGATACAGTCATAAACATTTTAGAAGAGATGCGACAATATACATGTGACGGCAAATACATTTTTCACAGCCCACGAAGCAAAATAAGCCCTATGAGTGACAATACTTTATTAGGTGCAATACGAAGATTAGGCTATACAAAAGATGAGTTTGTACCGCACGGATTTCGAGCGATGTTCTCAACCATAGCACACGAAAAGAGCAAGTTTAAACACGAAGTGATAGAGATACAACTTGCTCATAGTGTAGGGAGGTAGTGTTCAAGATTCTGTGTCAGCATCGAGTAATTCCTAAAATTGTATCATAAGTTTAAAGAGTCATCAAGTCGTCCATCGAAATGGATGGCGAGTTGTGAGATAGTTAGGCTCCAGTTTCGTATCGGCA
>JFJP01038572.1_pt1 | contig 16800 bp, 15 predicted proteins | sample 431651 | NCBI WGS metagenome assembly JFJP01 (sample SAMN02602958, study PRJNA72255) | Microbial mat metagenome, whole genome shotgun sequencing project. | biome: fresh water; feature: sink hole; material: water; isolation source: purple microbial (photo- and chemosynthetic) mats found in... | reverse complement strand
ACATTGGCTGGAACGGTTATCGTTTCGTTTGCCAGCAGTATCGGCGCGACCCTTGCCTGCATGTTATCCAGGTATATGCTGGGTGACTGGGTCCAGCGCCGATTCGGGGATAAACTGAAACGGGTCAATACTGGCATCAGTGAGGAAGGTGCTTTGTATCTTTTTGCCCTGAGGCTGATGCCGGTTATTCCTTTTTTCATGATCAACCTGGTCATGGGATTGACCCCCATGCGGCTATGGACGTTTTACTGGGTCTCTCAACTCGGTATGCTTCCTGGCACTGTAGTCTTTGTCAATGCCGGCAGCCAGATCGGCCGCATCAACTCACTTTCCGGGGTTCTCTCTCCGGGATTGCTTGTATCTCTCGCGTTACTGGGTGTTTTTCCGTTGATTGTTCGTCGAGGGCTCACTTTTTTCCGCAATCGGCATCGCAAAAAGACAATGGCTCAAGTATCAACCGCAACAGTTTCTCTTCAGTCGTCACTTGTCGAATTGCAAAAACAGATCGGCGATAACTGCACCGAATGCGGGATTTGTTTGAAAAGTTGTTCATTCTTGATGCATTACGGAACGCCAAAGAGCATTGCCAACCGTTTCGACTTTACTCTGGCTGACAACCAGGCTCTCGCCTATGAGTGCAGTCTGTGCGGGCTCTGTACATCGGTTTGTCCTGAAAAACTTGATCCCGCCTCACTTTTTCTCGAAGTTCGTCGTCTGTGTTGCGATGCTGGTAATCTCGATGAGTCGAAATACAGTTCAATACTTGGCTATGAAAAGAAGGGGACCTCAAGATATTTTTCCTGGTATGGGCTGCCGGAGGGCTGTGATACGATATTTTTTCCTGGTTGCACCCTGCCGGGAACTCGTCCTGAGGTTACCACCGGGATTTTCCGGCAGATCCGGCAGATGATCCCGACGGTCGGATTAGTTCTCGATTGCTGCACTAAACCCTCCCACGATTTGGGCCGATCAGAACATTTCAATACAATGTTTGGAGAAATGCATGGTTATCTTCTCAGTCAGGGCATTCAAACAGTGGTAACCGCCTGCCCGAACTGCACACAAGTGTTTCGACAGTATGGGCATGGTTTGAGAGTCAAAACTGTCTATGATATTCTTCCCTCTCCGGCTTCAGCCGATTATTTGGCTGGAAATGGCGGGGACATTACTGTGCATGATCCTTGTCCTTTGAGGAATGACCGGAAGACACAACAAGCCGTCCGCAAGATGCTGGGTGATATGGGACTGGTCGTGAACGAAATGCAGCATTACGGAAAGCTCACATTGTGCTGTGGTGAGGGTGGGACCGTTGCTGCGGTCAAACCGCAATGGGCCAGGGAATGGGCACTTGTCCGTGAAAAGGAGGCTGCCGGGAGGACGATTGTTACGTACTGCGCCGGTTGTACAGGTTATCTGAACCGTGTCGCACCTACACTGCACATCCTTGATATACTGTTTCGACAGGTAAATTTCCAAGGGAAGGCAAAAGTCGTCAAGGCCCCTTTTACATATTGGCATCGACTCCGCTTGAAACAAACCATGATGGGGGATGAGCATTTCAAGGTTCAACGTACACGCCCTGCCAAGATTTAAGGGCTATTCGTCGCCTTCTATCTGAGAGATGGCCTAACAGATCTTTTTTGATGTATCTCGCTCGATACAGGTACTTCTGGGATTTTCCTTTATACAGGAGTATGTTTCCTTCCGTTGTGGTATTGCAGATCCATAATCTGATCGAGGCAGTGACTTTTGTATGTGTAGTCCAGGCCGTTTATATCCTGAAGATGGTCATCTGCCAGAAAGGTGGATGTCGGATAATCGCGGATGATCCTGCCCTGATGCATCACCAGGGTGCGGTTGCTCAGTTCCCTGATAAAGAACATGTCATGAGTGATCAGTATCCTTGTCATGTTCAGATTGTTGAGAATTCCCAGGAGGAGTTCCTGGCTTTGCGGATCGAGGCTGGCAGTCGGTTCATCAAGGATCAGCACCTCTGGCTGCATGCTGAGGGCCGCTGCGATTGCCAGTCGTTTTCGTTCACCGCCACTCATGTTCAGAGGTACTCTTTTTTCATATCCCGAGAGTCGGACATTGTTCAGGGCCTCAGCAACCCGCATTTCGACCTCTTTTTTCGATAAACCCATCTGTTGAGGACCAAAAGCCACCTCTTCCCAGCATGATGGGCAGAAGAGCTGATCGGCTGAGTTCTGAAACACCATGCCGACCTGCTTCCACAAATTCCGACGCATATCTTGATTGAGTTGTTCGCCATGGAAGAGGAAGAAACCCTCGCCATGATGAAGCCCCAGCAGGCAGGCGGCCAGGGTTGATTTGCCGGCCCCGTTCTCACCGACCAAGGCAATGGTTTCCCCTCGTTTGACGATAAGATTGGCATCAATGATACCGGTTGTTTTGTCTGGATAGCAGTAATTGAAGTGCTGCAGTTCCAGAATGGGTGTCTTCTCGTCTGCAATCAGGGTATGGCTGTCTCTCCCGCCGTGCTCATGGGTGTGGTGGTGATGATGTTGGTGGCTGGAGGTCTGTGGATGACTGTGGTCATTCCCGCAACAGGTAAAACGGAAGGTGAAATCAAGGCCGTGTTCACGCAAAGCATTCTGCTGGGAGACCAATTCTTGGAAGCTGTAATCATGATGGATGTGGCCATCGGCAAGGACGACGGCCCTGTCGCAAAGATCATAGAGAAACAGCAGGTCGTGATCGATGATGATGAGTGTTCCCTGAAATGCCCTGAGCAGTTCCTTGAAAATCAGCTCTTGTTTGGGATCGAGATTGGCGGTGGGTTCATCAAGGATAAGGACCTCGGGCTGCATGGCCAGGATGGCGGCAAAGGCCGCCCGCTTTTTCTGGCCGTAGCTTAAATGATGGGCTGGTTTGTATATCAGATGGCTGAGGCCGACGTCAGCGAGACAACGCTTGACAAGCTGATCGACCTCTTCTCGCGCAAGTCCTTTATTCATCGGACCAAAAGCCACGTCTTCATAGAGGGTGTTACAGAACAGATGATTATCAGGATCCTGGAAAAGGATGCCGATATTGAGCCGCATGTCAGCCAACAGCGTGGGATCAAGAGTCTTGCCTTGATAGTGGAGAGATCCACTCTGCAGAGGCAGGAGTCCATTAAGATGTCTGACGAGAGTGGATTTTCCCGAACCGTTCTTGCCGACCAGGGCAATATGGTCTCCCCGGCGGATCGAAAGGCTTATCTCCCTGAGGGCTTCTTTGCCATCAGGATACGTGAAGGAAAGTCTGTCGAGGGCAAACAGCGACTCATGGCCATCCTGTTCGGCGTCTTCCCGATACCTGCTGTTAATTTGATGCATAGAAAAAGAGAGGATTCAAGAGGATTGTCAGACTTTAAGTGGATCACTCATAATGGCAGGACGGGAACAACCCGGTCAAGGACTAAAAGCAGGATGCCGAGCAGAATCCACAGCCCGCTTTTTGCCAAATCTCGTATTCTGGTTTGGGGGAGCGCAAACGTTGGATAAATCCCGTGGTAGCCTCGGCAGAGCATTGCTTCATAGACCTTTTGGGTGCGGTCGAAAGAACTGATGAAGAGCATGCCTAAGAAATTCCCCATGGTCCTCATGGTGGCAAGATCCGTTCGGGCAGTGAAGCCCCGAACTCGCATACTCAGGTACATGCGGATGATTTCCTGTTGAAAAACAAATATGTAACGATGAGTTAGAAGAATCATCTGGATTATGGCCTGCGGCAGCCCGAGTCTGGAAAAACCCTGCAAGGTGAGCGGCAGCGAGGAAGTCCCGAGCATCGGTTCAATCATAAGGGCAATGGCGAACGCTTTGAGCACTATGGTGAGCGCCAGCAAAAAACCGCTCAGGTGAAAGGGTAGAGACTGGAGCAGCGGGAAAATAAGGACGGTTTCTCCCTGTCTTGCCGGGCTTGAAAAGGGTACTATCAGCAGAAACATCAGCAGAAACCCGGACATGGCGGCAAGACGGCGCAACCCCCGTTGCCAGGCTATATTGCTGAAAAAAATGGAGAAAATGGAAACGATGAGGGCTATAGCGCACCAGAAAGGGCTTTTCAGAGAAATAATCAGAAAGCAGTAGGGGAAAAGAGAACCTATTTTAGCCGCCGGATCCCAGTTGTGAAAAAAAGAAGTGCTGTCTGCATACGCGTCAAGAGTGGGGATGGACCAGTCAGGGGTCTCAGCTTTGTTTTTGTTTTTACTCCTTCTTTTGAAAGAAATAAACCCTTGTACGGAAAGGAGAATCACAAGAAGGAGAATGCCCACTGTTAAAAAACCAGAGACATGAATTATTTTGCCTGGTACTGGCATGCTCTTACAGATTCATAGAATATTTATGGTTGTTTCGCGCATCGGTTAAAATTTAGCCGGATACCAACTCCTTTTAGCAGGATACTGGCAAGGAGACAACAACACTTAAGGATGAACGAGCCGGAAAAGAATAAAATGTGGTCTCGTCGACCGTCTAGAAATTCTTCCAATCAAGCATTTCAGGCTTAACCCGATAGATGAAGGAGATGGTGAAGGCAGAGACCGCAGCCTCGATGATGACCACCGGGATGTGAGCAACCAGAGCAAATTTTGCAACCCCAAGAAAATCCTCTCCGCTGGTGAAGAGGAAAACGGCCAGCAAGACAGCAGCAAAAATGGTACCAAGACCACCCACCAGAGCCCCGGCCAAGGTGTTACTCATACGGCTCGACCCTCGAATCCACTTAAAGAGGAAGCCGCACGTCAGAGCAGGTACTCCCATCATGATGGCATTCGCCCCAAGAGCTGTGAGACCACCGAATTGAAAGAGAATACTCTGGAGAAAAAGGCCGACGGTGATGCTGAGAAAGGCGGCAGGGCCGAGGAGTGCCCCGACGATGCCCGGCATCAGCAAGTGGACACTGGTCGGCCCCAAAGGTAGGTGAATAAGAGAAGCGACAAAGAAGGCGGAGGTCACGACGGCTATTTTGGGCAGACTCTCATCCCTGACTTTTTTCACACTCAGGGCTGTCCCCGCGAGGGTAAGGGCATACGTGGCCACGGATATCGTGACAGAGAGCACCCCATCAGATATATGCATGGTCTAATTCCCCGACCGCTGATTTTTTCGGCGTGATGCCATGAAGGCGGCAACTCCGAAGAGCCCGAGGATATATCCAATTCCGGCCATCACTTCCGGTAGCCCAGGTTCTGCGATGCTCTGATTGAGAGCTGCAATATCCCGTTTAATCTTCCGCAAGTCCTCCGAAACTTTTTTATCGTGCTCGTCAAGCCTTGCCATGACTGCCTGGCAGCTGCTTTCCTGGCTGATCGGGGCTGACGTTTCTGTTTGAACCTGGCCCGGGGACTGTTCATCCGCCTGGCAGGAACATGGCTGAGCAAGAAACATAGCAGCAAAAAGAATAAGAGAAATTGATTGTATCAAAAGTTTCATTGCGGTCGTCACATCTCTGAGGCTTTGAGCAGGAAGCTGTTTTTATGACCCATGCTGGCGTTGATGACGATGGTCAGATCTTCTTTCTTGGGTAGCGGGAAATGAAACAGACCCTTATTGTCAGTCTTCCCCTCCACCAGCTTGGTATTATTTTTGTCAAAGACTTCTATTAATCCACTTTCCACGACTTTTCCATCCGGGAAATAGCTTTCAGTGAAAACCGTTGTTCCCTCAACATAGGCAAAGATGCTGACCTTGTGTGCCAGAGCCAGATCCGTTGTACAGAGGAGAAGAAAATGCGACAGCAAGCAGAGTGTGACAAGGTGTTTTCGCATGGAGATTCCTTTTCTGAAACTGGCCGGTTCGAGCAATTCGCACCGGCCAGACTTTTCTCTTATTTCATATCAGCAGTGTGAACCCAGTATACTGCACCGATTTCCACCCCTTTTTCAACTCCATCCTTCTTGAGTTTCCAGTCCGCCTCATTAAGAGCGGCGAATCCCCACCAGCCGGCCCTGGGCATAGCATAAGAGAAGACTCCGTTGGCGTCAGTCTTGACGACCTGGGTGAAGTACGGGTCGCTTGGTGCCTTAACGATCGCAGGATTTCCAGGCGACTCATTCAGGTACTCAATTTCAACTTCAGTTCCGGCTACCGGTTTACCTTTGAACAGGACTTGACCAGTAAATATATTGTTTGTCCAGAGGCCATAGGGCCGGGAAAGTGGAATGATTTCGGTTTCAAGGCCAACCGGTTCATCCCAGCCTTCCTCCAAACCAAGGGCGTTTACGCAGACCTTGGTGTAGTGGACAATAAAAGAATCTTCGGCGGGCTCCCAATAAGGAGTAGGTTCCACATAAAAGGTGTAATCTCCCGGCCTCTTTATTTGATACTCCGTCTTCCAGAGAGTGAAATTCTTGTCTTGATCGGGTGATTTTCCTTTGGCTTCGGTAAGGGTGGGGAGTAGATCAGTTTTCTTGCCACCTTTGAAGATGCCAAATTGCTTGGGTTTTGTCATATCCATATAATGCATTTCCAGAGGATGGATGAATTTAATCTCGATCTGGAGTTTCTTGCTGTCTTCCTGGCTGATAATATCATCAGAAGGAATTATCGCACCAAAATGGGCTTGGCCGGTTGAAGACCAACCCAGCAGACAGGAAATGATAGCACTTCCGGTAAAAATGTGTTTCATGCGCATAAAACCTCCCCTTTGAATATAATTTTAACTGACGAAATCGAAAATAAATTCCATTAACTGATGAGTATCTGGAATTATCTTGCTTGTATAACTCACTTTATGGTTAGCGGTGTCAACTACATCGTAACAGTATTGTAAGTATAATAAGCAGGGTTGTTCGTGTTACATATATTAATAATGTGATACTATCACCGCCAAAGAGCAGCGTCAAGCTGGAATTTTCCGCATAACTTCTGTCCTAAGGGTGCATACAATGAAACAATATTACAAGAATGATAAATTTAATATTTGCTCAAGAGGATCTTCAAAAGGACAGTTTCTGATCGGACCGCTGTGTTCAATGCAACCACTCGTGAATAATTTCGTATAATCCTCGCAGGTGGGACTCCAGTGCGTTGTTTTTACAGGACTCCCGCCTGCGAGGGAGAGACGGAAAGGCAACTCTTCAACATTGACTGAACACCGACGTGATTTTTTATTTGTCACATCTTTTTGCTACTGGGATAATCTCGTGGTATGTTCAGGGATGAAAACGACGCAGCAATCTGCCCCTTTATATTTCACCATGCCACTTCCGTGTATTCGCATATGACGGGTACACAAGAAGTCATTTTTTAATAACGTAGTCTCAATAAGAGTGACATGAATCCTATTTGCATAGTAGACGATCAACCGTACATCTGTTCAACCATTGCCAGCATCCTGAAGGACGAGGGATATCAGACCATCGTGTTTCCCGACGCAGAGAGCTTCTGGCAGAGGCTCGATACCATAAATCCCTCTCTTGTCATGTTGGATATCTGGCTTCCAGGTATTGACGGTCTGCAACTACTGAAAAGTTTACAGAGCCGATTCCCCGAACTTCCCATCATCATGATGAGCGGACATGCCGGCATCGAGACGGCGGTTGCCGCCATAAAGGCCGGTGCCTATGATTTTATGGAAAAACCGTTGCATTTGGATGTCTTACTCGACAAGGTCAAATCTGCCATTAAGCATCGACCTGCAAGGAGTGACTCGATCCTTCCTTCGGATACAGGGCTTGAGATCGCCAGTGCTGACCTTTTGATGCCTCCCGGCATGGTAGAGGTGGTGGAGTCCTCGGTACCTCAGCGCACTCTCAGAGAGAATGTTGTCCTGAATGGTGTCGGTCTTCTGAGCGGCCGGAAAACCGGTATCATCCTCAGCCCCCTGGGAGTCAATGAAGGCATCGTCTTTCAAACACTCGACGGTCAAACCATTCGTGGACATATCACCTCGTTGGGGAATTTTTCTCAAACCGTCTCATCGAAGACCTTCTCCGCCAATTCCACGACCCTTGATAACGGCAGGCAACAGGTGCGTACCGTTGAACACCTGATGGCAATCTTTTCGATGTACGGCATAACCAACGCGCTCATAAAGGTCGACGACGAGGTACCGAACGTCGATGGTTCCGCCAAGGACTTCTGCGACCTCATAGTACAGGCAGGGATAGAGGAACAGCCGGCGTACACCAGGGTCGCCGTCATCCGCCAGAAGATCGGGGTAGGAAACGATGACAAAAATGAAAAGTATCTTTATGCGGAGCCTTTTGAAGGGTTCGAAATTTCTATGAGGGTAGATTACCCTGCGCCCATAGGTGAACAGATTTTCACGTTCAATCCTGAAAAACGGTCTTTTGCCAAGGAGATAGCCCCTGCCCGATCATTCAATACCTTTGAAAATATCGAGATGGCCCAGAGGCTTGGCAAGGTCGGTGGCGGATATCTCAATTCCCATATCATCATGTACGAGGGCAAAGTCATCAATACGGAACTCCGTTTTCCCGACGAGTTCGTGCGCCACAAGATATTGGACCTGCTCGGAGACCTCTATCTGCTCGGTTTCCCCATCAGAGGACGCATTACCGCCAACATGACCTCGCACGGGTACAATCAGGCCCTGGTCGAACGATTGTACCGGGCTATCCAGAGCAGTTCCAGATGAAGGCTGTTAAGGTTAAAGCGGAAATATGCCGTAGGTGCAGAGTACTGTCTCCTGTCCATCAATACGTCATTGCGCTCCTGAAATCATGATGAACATCGGCTGCCACCTTTCCGTCGCCAAGGGTTTCATGGCCATGGGCCGCGATGCGCTGGCGATCAACGCCAACACCTTCCAGTTCTTTACCCGTAACCCTCGCGGCAGCAAGGCCAAAGATCTAAACCGACCGGACATTGCCGCGTTTCTCGAATTTGCCGCCGAGAATCATTTCACGACGTTGCTGGCGCATGCCCCGTACACCCTCAACCCTTGCTCGGCCGACCAGAAGACCCGGGATTTCGCCCTGGAAACCATGCGGGATGATCTGGCGCGCATGGAATTTCTGCCGGGGAATCTGTACAACTTCCATCCCGGCAGCCACGTCGGCCAGGGAGAGGATGTCGGCATCGCCTTGATTATCGCTCAACTCAACACCCTTCTGACGCAGCAGCAGACGACGACCGTGCTGCTCGAAACAATGGCCGGTAAAGGGAGCGAAATCGGTCGCAGTTTCCAGGAACTTCGCCGCATTCTCGATGGCGTCGTGCTGCAGGAAAAGATCGGTGTCTGTCTCGATACCTGCCATGTGCACGATGCCGGCTACGACATCGTCAATGACCTCGACGGTGTGCTGTCCGAGTTCGAGGAGATCATCGGCCTCGACCGGCTGCGCGCCATCCATCTCAATGACAGCATGAATCCTCGCGGTAGCCGCAAGGATCGCCACGCCCGGATCGGCCACGGTCATATCGGCCTGGAAGCGATCAGCCGAATCATCAATCATCCACGGCTACGCCATCTGCCATTTCTGCTGGAAACGCCCAACGAATTGCCGGGCTACGCCGAAGAGATCGCCCTGCTGCGCGGTGCCTACCGGGAATAATCGCCTTGCACATTCCCCTGCTGAGCCGTTCAGGGGGATGGCGTCAAAATGCCTATTTCTGCGACGATTGCATCATCTATCCGTTTGATCAGATCGTCGTCGATGGACTTGGCGTACATGATGTATCGAACATTGCCATGGGGAATATCGCTCATGGGTTTCAACACGAAATCTTCCACGGGATAGCCCGCATTTCTGGTGAGCACCCCCAGTTCTTCCGGAGGAAGAAGGATGTAGTCAAAGCGTCGGGACTTGAGCATCTTGATCAGGCGGACTTCATCCGCCGCCACCCAGACAGTCCGATCACCATGATCGACTAAAATCGAGTCCAGATATTCCCCATCGGAGTGGCCATCAATTCGCCCTACCATGAAGTGTCTGCTGTCGACGAGTTTCTTGATGGAATCATATCTGGAAAATCGATGAGCTTCTTCACGCAACATCAAGATCCCGATGGGTTGGTTCAGATAGATGGGCAATGAGAACTTTGCGAACGTTTCACGTTCAGCGGTCTTGAACCAGCCAAGAGACGCGACAGCTTCACCCTGCTGCATTTTGGAAATGACCCGTTTTGACGGCAGGCCAGTATATGTGCAGCTCACGCCAGCCCGTTCAAAGACCCTGCGGACGATATCCACGATGATTCCTTCGATGTCGCTATCAGGGGTGCTGGCATAATACGGAGGATACTCAATATAGAGCACGTTCAACTCTGCCGACTGCGCCGATGTTCTTGCGAATACTCTCGCTGGCAGCGCGCAGCTGATGACCAGGATCATCAGGCTGGCCATAGTAAACAACCATTTGCTTTTGCCTGTTACCATGCTCACCTCGCTCTGATTGTATTCTTTCCGGCTGATCTCATACGGCCAAGTGGTAAGTAAATGATATCTATTCCCGCAGCTATTCACAAGATGGCTCTCAAGTTATTCCTGGATGACGAATTTTTAGAATAGTCTGCCAAGTAAAGAAGCCGTTCCTCAGTGTCCACGAGTCGTATTCCAGCGTATGGCAATTTGACGTTCCGGTACCGCGATGATATGCTTGAGGTAACCATGGAACGCAGGGAAAATGCCTCATCAATATTTACCCACTGTCGTTTCTGATTGTGTCCCGAAACAGAGTCTGGTCAAACAATGAACCCGATATTTGCTAGGTGGAAGAGATGTATCCGCCAAAGCATCACGCCTGTTTCGGAGCACTCCATATCGGAGGTATCTGAAGATGATCATTCGCAGCATGAAGTGTTCACTGACGCTCATGATTCTGTATCTTTTGGTTCTGATCTCTTCCGGATATGCCCTGGCTGAAGAAAACCAGCCGAATATCCTTGTTCTCAATTCCTACCATCAAGGAGAAAACTGGACGGATAATGAAATTGCCGGAATTTTCAGCGAATTGCTGACGCAGTATCCCACTATGGTTCCTCTCGTCGAGGCACTCGACACAAAACGCTATCCCTCGCCGGCTCATCTTGATTTCCTGAAAGACTACCTGCTGCGTAAGTACCATGACCGCAGGATTGATCTGATCATTGCCTTGGACAATCCGGCCCTCAACCTGATCACCCAAAACCCCACTGAGCTGTTTCCTGATGTGCCCGTAGTCTTTGCCGGCATTAATGGTTTTCGCCCCGAAATGATCGCGGATAGAAAAAAAATTACAGGTGTCATAGAGCGACAGGATGTGGCCGGCACTCTCAAAATGGCACTGGCGATGCATCCCAAGGTGTCAAGGATTCTGGCTGTCCACGATTACACAGCCAGCGGTCTGGCGGTACGACAAGAAACCGAAACAGCGCTGGCCCAGTTTGCGGGCAAACTGCAGATCAGCTATTCGGCTGACGTTCCTTTTGACAGGTTAAGTGAAGAACTGAAAAAAATGCCGGATAACGGGCTGGTGCTCATCCTGACCTACGTCACGGATAAGGCCGGCCACACCTATTCCCGAGAGGAGAGCACTCGGCTGATTTCCTCTCTCAGTCCCGTACCGGTCTATGCCATGCACGAAACCCGCCTTGGATATGGCATCATGGGTGGATTACTGCTTGAAGGAAAAGAACACGGTCGCCAGGCTGCTCGACTTGCTTTCCGTATTCTTCAGGGCGAAGATCCGGATCGAATTGCGGTAGAAGAAAGTCACTCTCGGAGCATCCTGGATTATGAAGGACTTCGACGACTTAAAATCCCTGAAGATCTCTGGCCCAAAGATGCCCTGGTGGTAAATCGTCCGATTTCCTTCTGGAGTCGCCACCGTAATGTCCTGATACCCTCGATCGCAGCGATTGTTATGCTGCTGGGGCTGTCGTCGATGCTTCTGGGCACAGTGATTCGGCTGCGGCGTGCAAAGAAGACAATTCATAAAAGTGAGGAGAAATATCGCGTTCTCTTTAACTCATTTCCTCTGGGAATTACAGTCTCCGACCAGGATGGCAAAATTGTGGAAACCAATGCCATGGCCGCTAATATATTAAGTGTGCCCAAGGAGGAACACGAAGCACGGAAGGTCGATGGTGGTGAATGGCGTATCATCCGCCCGGATGGCACTCCCATGCCGGTTGGTGAATATGCGTCCACACGGGCGTTGAAAGAAAAATGCCTGATTGAAAATCGCGAGATGGGGATTGTTCACCAGGACGCCGAAACCACATGGTTGAGTGTGACAGCGGCACCGCTGCCCCTCGAGGGCTACGGAGTAGTCGTCACCTATACCGATATCTCCGAGCGTAAGCGGGCCGCAGAGTATTTACGTCAGAGTGAGGAGCGGCTGCAGAACCTTGTGGAGAGCATAGGCGAGGGAATTATTCTTCAAGATGCCTCTGAACGGATTTTGCTGTGGAATACGACTGCCTCAGAATTGTTTGATCTTGATGCTGACCACATTGTAGGACAACCTGCGAGCCATCACGAATGGAGTACCATTCGGGAGGACGGCTCTCCGTTTCCTGTTCAGGACCATCCTTCCTTGCACACCCTCCGAACCGGCCAAGCCTGCAGCGGTGTTATAATGGGCGTGGAAAGAAAGGACCACGATACGCGGTGGATAAAAATCAATACACGGCCTCTTTTTGCCCGTGAGGAACCAAACCCGTATGCTGTGATCATTTCATTCTCGGATTTCACTGAGCGGAAAAAGATCGAGGAAGAACAGAAAAAGCTTCAGTCACAACTCATTCAGGCTCAAAAAATGGAAGCTATCGGCACTCTTGCCGGCGGCATTGCCCATGATTTCAATAATATTCTTGGTGCGATTCTCGGCTATGCCGAAATGGCAGCGGATGACTGTTCGGCAGACTCAAAAGTTGCGTATAATATAACCCAGGTTGTCAAAGCAGGAAACAGAGCGAGAGAGCTTGTCAAGCAGATCCTCGCGTTCAGCCGTCAGACAGAGACTGACTTTATCCCTCTGCAACCTGCGGTCATCATCACGGAAGCACTCAAATTGCTGCGCTCCTCGTTGCCGACGACTATTACCATAATCCAGGAGATTGATCGGGATGCCGGTGACGTTTTGGCCGATCCAATCCAGATTCATCAGGTAGTGATGAATCTCTGTACCAATGCCTTCCATGCCATGGAAAAAGATGGCGGTATTCTGGAAGTTTCACTAAAAAAGAAAGAGCTGACCGGCAAAGATCTCCTCAACGAACCGCACTTGCAGCCAGGAAATTATCTGCAATTATCGATAAGGGATACCGGAGTCGGAATAGCACCGGAAGACCTGGAGAGGATATTCGATCCGTACTTCACTACCAAGGAAGTAGGCAAGGGAACCGGTATGGGGCTTTCTATTGCTCATGGTATCGTTAAGAACTATGGCGGATCAATCACATGTGACAGCCGACCCGGAGAAGGGACTGTTTTTCATATTATCCTGCCCGCAGTAGATTCTTCAAGTCTGCAGGCTGGCGAAAAGACAGAAGTGATTCCAGGAGGTAATGAACATATCCTGCTGATTGATGATGAGGAGCTGCTCGTTGAAATGAGTAAAAGGATGCTGGAAAGGCTAGGGTATCGGGTGACAGCCCAAACCGACAGTATCAAGGCCCTCGCCATGTTTCAAAATCAGCCGCAGGAGTTTGATCTGGTCATCACGGATCAGACAATGCCTGGTATGACTGGAAGTAAACTGGCTCAAAGGATGCTGCTGGTGCGGTCGGACCTGCCGATCATTCTCTGTACCGGATATAGCACTCTCATGTCAGAAGAAAAGGCGCACTCACTGGGTATCAAAGGATTTGCCATGAAGCCTCTGACTAAAAAAGATATCGCAACTTTGATCAGGAAAGTGCTTGATGAGTTGGCTTGATAAAATTCCCTATCCTCTGCTCATACTCTTGTCGCTGACACTGGGGCTTGCACCTTTTTCTCCTGTGCCGCATCTTTTTGAGAAAGTGGCAATGCTGCTGGCTGGCGAACTGGTGAGGCCGGTAGATGTCTTTGACCTCTTGCTGCATGCAAGCCCGGTAGTGCTGTTGATCGTTAAGGTTGGACGCAGTCTGGGTTTGAGCCGGAAAAGATGACCAGTGCTGCCCAGAGCGAGGTACTTTTTCCTGAAGTCGGCCAGTGCTTGAATCTGCAACTCCCGAACTTCCGTAAAGACCTTGCCGGCACTCTCAAAAGCAGATATTATCCATTTTCTCAGAATTGAGTGGATCGTTAGCGAACTATCGCGTTTACCTGTCTTTGCCTGGGCGTGGTGTATAGAGAGCAAAGACAACTCACCCATGAACAGTTTGGGAGAATTTTCCAAGCTAAATTAAGAACAAAGGAAGGGGAAAATGATTAAAAAAAATCTATTTCTGCTGTGTAGTATTCTGAGCCTTGTTTTCGCAGGTCACGCCTTTGCCGCCGAGAAACTGGTTAACGGCATCGACGCGAATTTCCCGCCATTCGCCTATATCGATAAAACCGGTCAGCCCGGCGGCTTTGATGTGGATGCCATGAATTGGATCGCCAAGGAGATCGGCGCCGAGGTTACGCATCAGCCCATCGAGTGGGATGGGATTATCACCAGCCTTCTTACCAAAAAAATCGATATCATCGCGTCCGGTATGAGTATTACCGAGGAACGCGCTAAACAGGTCGCTTTTTCCGTACCGTACTGGGTTATCCAACAGGTGATGGTCGCCAAGAAAGGTTCCCCGCTTACTATTGAAGAAATTCAGACCGGCAAAAAGATCATTGGCGTGCAGCAGGGAACATCCGAGGCCAAATGGCTCAAAGAGGAAGCTGTCAAAAAGGGTTGGAATTTCGAACTCCGTTACTACAGTTCCTCGCCTTTGGCCGTGGAAGATGTGCTGAACGGCAGGATCGATGCGGCAGCGATGGATGATGCCCCGGCCAAAGACGCCGCCTCAAAAAAAGATGTTCAGATCGTCGGTACTTTCGGTATGCATGACGAACAATTCGGCTACGCTGTCCGCAAGGAAGATACCGCAATGCTTGAAAAAGTGAACAAGGCCCTGACCAAATTGATGGCCACTCCCGAATGGAAGGCAATGATCGAGAAGTACGAGTTGAATAAATAGTGACTGACAAGACGGGCCGGCTACTCTTTACCTGCCGTGCCCGTCTGTGTGTTGGAATAGAAGCTCCTGTAAGCAGGCTCATGACGGAAACCCGTCATGAGCCTGCTCTTTTGCAGAGCCCACTGTTTTTGTTGAACTCCTTGTCTCATTCCGGATGATAACCTGATGCCAAACGCCTTGTCTGCCGTCATAGATTCCCTGCCGTATTTGCTTCAGGGGTCGTTTCTTACCATCGGCATAGTCGTCTCCGCCATGTTTCTCGGTCTTGGCCTCGGCATCTTCATGGCGGTTGGCCTGGTCTACGGCAACAGGTTCCTCAGATACCTGCTGATCGCCTATGTCTGGATATTCAGGGGCGTGCCGGTGGTGGTCCTGCTCTTTTTGTTCTACTTTGGTCTTTTCACCTTTCTGGGCCTGAAATTCAGTGCCTTCACCGCTGTCGCCATCGTCCTGGGAATGACCACCGGGGCCTACCAGGCCAATATTTTCAAAGGGGCAATTCTGTCGCTGCCCCAAGGTCAGCTCAAGGCTGCACGAGGGCTGGGGATGAGCGATCTGCAGGCGATCAGGAGCATCATCCTGCCGCAAATACTGCGGATGTCCATCCCCGCCTGGTCCAATGAATATTCTATCATCCTCAAGGATTCGGCCCTGGCCTTTGTCATCGGGGCGCCTGAGATTATGGCAAGGACCCAATTCGTCGCCTCCCGGACCTATCAGCACCTGTCACTCTATATTACCGCCGGCATCATTTATTTCCTGCTTACCTGGGCCGGCGTGATCGCCCTGCGAAAACTTGAACAGTATGTCCGTATCCCAGGATACTCTCACCACGGGAACCAATGATTACTACGACAAACCCGATCCTCAGGATTCACAATATTTCGAAATCGTTTGGCAGCAGTACCATTCTCAACTCGGTAAGCTTCGAACTGGCAAAAGGGGAGATTAAGGTGCTTATCGGCCCTTCCGGGGGAGGTAAAAGCACCCTGCTGCAATGCATCAATTGCCTTGTCGTGCCGGATTCCGGCGAAATTGAGCTGGAAAGCGAGCGCGTCGATTACAGCCGCAAGCAGGATCTCTATAAGCTGAGGCAGAAGATCGGCATGATTTTCCAGGATTTCAATCTGTTTGATCATCTTACAGCTCTCGACAACATCACCATCGCCCTGCGCAAGGTGAAAAAGCTGGATAAGAAAGAGGCGATGCGACGGGCCCGGTTGGAACTTGATCAAGTGGGACTGAGCGACAAAGAGGCACTCTATCCGGCCCAGCTTTCAGGGGGCCAGAAACAACGGCTGGCGATCGCCAGGGCGCTGGCCATGGATCCCAAGATCCTGTTGCTCGACGAGCCCACCTCGGCGCTTGACCCGACCCTGATCGGCGAGGTGATCGCAGTCATCAAGGGGCTGGCCGTCAACGGCATGACCATGATCATGGCCACCCACCAGATCAGCCTGATCTCCAACCTGGCCGATCAGATACTCTTCATGGAAGACGGCAGGATTGTCGAACAGGGCCCGCCCGCAGCGCTGCTGGCCGCCGGCAGCACGAGCAAATCCCAGGGATTCTGCGACCGGCTCAACGAACTTGCCGAGGTGGAGGGCTGATCGTGGAGCTGTCGCCCTTTTACCAGGAACTGCTGACCAGTCTGAACAGGGGGCTGGTCATGTCCATAGCCCTGATCATTCCTTCGGCGATCGGCGGGGTGTGGATCGGTATCATCGCCGGTGCCATACGAACA
>JFJP01034768.1_pt1 | contig 16802 bp, 14 predicted proteins | sample 431651 | NCBI WGS metagenome assembly JFJP01 (sample SAMN02602958, study PRJNA72255) | Microbial mat metagenome, whole genome shotgun sequencing project. | biome: fresh water; feature: sink hole; material: water; isolation source: purple microbial (photo- and chemosynthetic) mats found in... | reverse complement strand
CTGCATCACCGACAATATTGAAACCAAGACCAGGCCTGAAGATGTTGGCAAATACAAGGCCAATTACGACGGCCAGGGCGCTTGTAAACAGGTAGTACACCATGATCTTGACGCCGACCCGGCCGAGTCGCGACGGAGCGATACTGGCGGCTCCCGCTATAAGCGAGAACAGGATGACCGGTACGACGATCATCTTGAGGAGTCGCACGAACAAGTCGCCGAAGAATTTTGTGTTGTCTACGAATGGTTTTACTGCATCGGGGAAGAAACCGAGCACGATGCCGACGATGGCGCCGGCCACAAGGCCGATGAGGATACGGGCAAGCAGATTGGTCTTGAAGTACCAGTCCAGCAAGCCTTTCTTGGGATTTTCGGAACTCATGATAGCCTCCGGAGCAACTTTGTATCGGCCGCTTCCCGTACGGGCGCAGCACATCGAGCGTAGTGTACGGCTACTTTCAGGATAGCGATATGCACCAAAGGGAGTATTTGGCACGGTTGGGGTGCTGATACTTCAAACCAGGCGCTCGTCTATGGCCTTGCGGACGATTTCAGCTTTGGACGATACGTTGAGTTTCTGGTAAATGTGCAGCATGTGCTTCTTTGCCGTCGATCCGGCGATGTGGTGCTTTTCGGCAAGTTCCTTGTAGGTAAGGCCGTCGACGATGTCGCGCAGCACCTCGCGTTCGCGTATGGTAAGCCCGTAATCGGAAGCAGGCGCTGTCTGGCCGTCACGCCGCAACTCGTCCAGAAGCCTGCGCGCTACGGTCGGGCTTATAGGAGATCCTTCATCCCTTGCGCTGAGTATCTGTTCCAGGAGCGTCTCAGGCCTGGTATTTTTAAGCAGGTATCCCTTTGCGCCCGCGCGGAAGGCGGCAAGAATAGTATCCGGCTCCTCGAAGATAGTCAGGATGAGGACTATCATTTCCGGATGCGAAACTTGAACGCATCTGGTTGCCTCTATCCCGTCCATTCCAGGCAGGTGGATATCCATCAGGACTATATCGGGCTGTACATTATGTTTGAGCCAGCCCTGAAAATCTTCTGCTCGTTCAAAACCGGCGGCAACACGGATACGTGGGTCGCGTCCCAAAAGGTAGGACAGTCCTTCACGGACTTCCTTCTGATCCTCCACGATGGCAACGCGGAGCGGCGCGTTACGCGGATCCCCGATCATGTTGATTTTCCGGAAACAGGAATCGTTATGCGGTACGTTGTTCCCGCAACTGCAGAAGCGTCCGGGCGGTGCTCTCCGCCCGGCGATTCGATACGTACTTCACCCCCAAGCATTTCAATACGGAACCTGATGTTGTCCAGCCCAGCCCCGGCACGACGTAACGCAGGTTCGAAGCCCTTGCCGTCGTCGGAGAAGCGGAGAACCAAGCTTGTTGCTCCCATCGACATGCGCAGCCTGACATTGGCGGCCCCTGAGTGCTTGAGCACATTGCTGACGAGTTCGTCGATTATTTTTTCAAGCTCGTCATGGATGGTGACAGGCAGTTCTTCAATCGCCCTTTTGTCTTTTATGACACAGTCAAAACCGATGTTCGCCGCCTCGAGGCGGGTTCTGATACCAACTGAAACGGCAAGCGAAAATGAAGACGCCCTGCGCTCGTCCTCGCCCATTCCCAGAATGATGCCCTTGAGGCTACCTACTGCCTGCGTGCAGTTTGACTCGATTGTCGACAGCATCTCGCGCAGCCGCTCCGGTCCATCCCGTGCAAGATCAAGGGCAACATTGTTGCAGAAAAATATGTTTGTAAGCTTTGCGCCTATCGTATCATGCATGTCCCGGTAGATGCGCCGCCGCTCCTCCACGATGCGCAGGCGGGTATTCTCGCGCTGTAGTTTGCGCAGCTCATCGGTTCGGCTACGCACTTTGTCCTCAAGACCTGTAGAGTATTCCTCTATGGTATCGAGCAGACGGTTGAATTCATCGCCGAGGACGCCAAACTCGTCGCTGGAATTTACCTTGACCCGCAGTCCCCTCTGCCCGCCCTCTATGCTGTTTATGACGGAAACAATATTCCCCAACGGGCGGACAATGAGCCGGCCGGAAATCAACGCGAGGGCGACGACGAGGGCAAGCATCAAAAACAACTCGACCAAGCCAATCAGGTCGAGCAAGGCGCGCACCGATTCCCTGATCGGCTCGAGCGGCATCGCCACCACGACGCTCCAGTCAAGACCTTCGATGCGTTTGTGGAGGAATTGCGTCTCCTGTCCGTCTATTTCACCTGAAAAACTGTTCGAACCGTTCTCGGCCAAAGCCCTGAACTGTTTGAGTATCATGCCTTCCGGCCTATCACCTGGAAACTGGCTGGCTATGATCTCACCGCCTGAACCGAGAATCAAGGCTTTGCCCTGCCTGGGTATCGCCAGCCCGTCGAGTACCGACCCCAGGCTCGCAAGCAAAATGTCAAGGCCAAGCACGCCTACAAAAGCGCCGTCAGCCGTACGCACGGGAAGGGCACAGGTGATGCCTATATCGTCGACACTGGCGTAGCGGTACGGCGCGGAGACGCTGAAATCTCCCTTGGCTACAGCGGCCAGATACCACGGTCTGACCCGCGGATCGTAGCCCGGGGGAAAGCTGGGCATATGGTCGACAAACTCCGCGCCCACTCCCCATTCATGCATCCTGCCGTCAGAAGTCCCGAGATAGATGGCGCGCAGGTAGGTGCTTCTGGCCAGCACAGATGCTATGAAAATATCGCGCATCTCGGTTGTATCTGCACCCATGACCGCTTCAGTACCCGCGAGGCTCCGTGCCAGTGCTTCCAGGTCTCCGAAGAAAGAAGCAAGCCGCTTGTCAGTCTGGTCAAGGATGATGCCTGCGGTATCGTCAGCCGTCTGGAGGGCATAATCCTCGAGCACATTCCTGGTAATGAGGAACGCAGCCACCATGAACACGGCTACCGCGGCAGACACCAGAAAGATATACTTGTGGCTGATGCCCCAGCTTTTAGCGCTCATCGGCATGGCTCCCTGACGCTCACGTATCGATACCCGTCAATCAGTGCTCACTTTCAGTGCTCACTTAGTGTGCGCTTTTAAGGCCTGCGCCGCACAGGGGCAGGACGACGAGGCCATCATCGATGCCAGCCGCTTGCCTGGCAAAAAATGCGGAGAAGGTGGCTGCGCTCGTCGTCTCGATGAAGAATCCGTGTGCAGCAACCCTGTGCCCGGCATCCACGATTCCCGCTTCCGGCGCAATGACTACCTCACCGCCTATTTCTTTCAATGCCGCAAGCACCCGGGTTCCGCGCATCGGTGCAGCTATGGCTATACCTTCTGCCGCCGTGCCGGTATTGCGAACCGCCCCTACCCGTTCAGCGCCAGCGCGGTACGCCTCGTATACAGGCGCGCAACCTTCCGCCTGGACTGCCACTACACGTGGAAAACCTGTAATCAAACCAAGGAGCGACAGGTCTTTGATCGCATGGTACACACCGAGCACCAAAGTACCGTTTCCAAGCGGCAGGTAGAGTGTATCGGGCAGCCTCCCGCCAAGGCTCTCCCATATTTCATACAGGTATGTTTTGGTACCCTGATAAAAAAGCGGATTGTAGACGTGGCTTGCGTACATGGTCGAACCGTCGCGGGCACCTTTTTGGGCAGCATCAAGAGCGGCGGCAGCGGTGTCTTCACGGCTGCCCGGGACGAGCACTGCGCGCGCGCCGTACGCTTCAATTTGCGCCACCTTGCGCGGCGAAGTTGTAGCCGGCACGTAGATGTCGCAGGCAAGGCCGGCGCGCGCGGCGTAGGCGGCGACCGATGCGCCGGCGTTGCCGGAACTGTCCTGGACGAGGCGCCTCGCGCCGGCCGCGGCAGCCGCAGCCACGACGACTGCCCCGCCGCGGTCCTTGAACGACAAGGTAGGCATGGCGTAGTCCACCTTTACCAGCACTCCCGGAAGCTTCGGATCAAGCGGTCGCAACGGGGTCAGACCCTCGCCCATGCTGACGCGCCGCCATGCTTCCGCACCGCTGCTCAAAGCCGAAACGGCGGGCGGCATCGCCTGCGCGTAGCGGAAGATAGATCGTTCTGCGGTCAACGCACCGGAAGGCGGGAATACCGGCGCAAAGGGAGCCGTTTCAAGAAGGCTGCCGCAGGTGCAGATGAAGGCCAGGGAATGGAGTCCGTATTCGGTGCCGCAGACCGGGCATGCATAGACTGCTTGTTCCATACGATCGATTATGAACCTTGTGGGGCGGTAACGGCAATAAGCAATAATTATCGTAAATGCAGTATGTTAGGATACAGCTTGCGCCGGTCATGGAAAACTGCGGGTGAATTTTCTACACATCTGCGGTAGCAGTTGTCCGAAAGATACGAAAGGAACTGATTTTGGAAAAAAGCTGGAGTTCGAGGGGTTACATGGTGCTGACAATCATCGCGTTGCTGTCGGTGTGTTTCTCGGGATGTGCCACGGAGAAACAGCGGCTGACCGCCAACGAACGCGAACCATTGCCGGATGGTGAAACCAGGTGGAGCAAAGACATCGACGGGAAGATGCCGAGTTTCATCGGTCCTCCAAAAAAGATACCGGCGTTTTCACGCTTTCTTCTGGGAATTGCCGAACGGGAGTTTGACAAGGAGCTGCCGCCCGGACGCATCCTTACCTGGTCAACCAATTTAGGCATGGCATCGGGCTTGCTTGAACTGTACATAGAAAAAGGTGCTGAAAAAATACTCGAGCCGCGCATGGTCTACCTTGTCAGGATGCAGGTGTCGTATTCCGCATCGTGTCCCTTTGCCATCGATGTAAACTCCGCGTATTACGCAAAGCACGCGATCACCCCGGATGAAATCAAGGCCATGCAGCGCCTGATTCCGTATGACGACGTCGCCAGCTTTTCCGTGACGGAACGGACGGCGCTGCGGTATGCCCACGCCGCTACCATAACTCCACCTCGATTCGACGAGCCGCTCCTGTCCGATGTACGCAGACTCTTCACCCACGAAGAAATAGTTGCGCTGGCCGCCCTCATGGCCAAAGTCAACTACTGGGCACGCTTCATCGAGGCCATGCGCATCGACCCTATCGGCTATACCGACGATCCGCTGCTGTTGCTTGACGACTACACTACCTTCGATACCCCGGATTAGCGGCACCGGATTATCGTTCACGGGGTCAGTGCCCAGGCTCGATGCGGTCGTACGGTATATGCGCGCTTGCGAGCAATGTGTCCATCGCCGGGACGGAGTCTGGGGGATCTGCGGCATCGATTTCAAAGCGCAGGGCGACGCCGCAGTCGCTGGACAGTTCCCTCGGTGTCGGTACGAGTCGGGCACCCTGGATATGAGCACCAAGAGCCAGCTTTTCAGCACGGAAGGCCGCGGCGCTGGTATAAAAGAGCACATGCCCGTACCTTGGCGCTTTCAGGTTAACGGGCGCTTTCAGGTGCGGGCTCATGGCGACCCGAGCCTGGCTTGATTTCCGGGTGTGCTCCGAGCCGGATGCGCGGGCAATCGCCCGGCAGCCAATTCAGCAATAGCGGCAATTGCATAGTCGATATCGCCGGGAGTAGTAAAAGGGCCTGGCGCAAACCGTACCGTGCCGTCCGGAAAAGTGCCGAGGCTGCGGTGGGCCCGGGGAGCACAATGCAGCCCTACCCGGCACAGGATTCCGTAGCGCTCGTCCAGCTCGAGCGCCAGTTCAGAAACGCTCCATCCGCTGAGCGTAAACGACATCACGGCGCACCGTGGCGATCCTGCGGGCGGTGCAAACACCGTGGCACCGTCAATCGATCCGATGCCGCTTACAAGGCGTTCGGTAGCGGTGCGTTCGGCTTCTCGGACTACAGGCCTACCTCGCTCAGCCAGCCAACCGAGACCCGCGAGGAGTCCTGCCAGACCCGGCGCATTGCCGGTACCCGCCTCAAAACGGTCGGGTAAAAAACCGGGGTGGTCCTCGCATTCGGAAGCGCTTCCAGTGCCACCACGTACAAAGGGATCAAACGCCTCGACGTCGACGTCGGGGCCAAAGGCCAGCCCGCCTGTGCCGCCAGGGCCGAGCATCGCCTTGTGCCCTGTGAAGGCGACCACCGTGTTTCCGAGCGAGTCCAGGCCGATTTCCTCGATGCCGGCTGTCTGGGCAGCGTCGACCAGTACCAGCGCGGCACTTCGCTTTGCCATTTCGACAACAGCGTCCAGCGGCGCAAGCGCTCCTGAAACGTTGGAGCCGTGCGTGACTACGACCATCTTCGCTGGCGGCTTGCTGCCAGAACCGCGAATGAGCTGGTCCATGTTTTCGAGGTCAAGCCGGCCGGAGCCGTCAAGCGCTGCCCAGTCAACTATGAGGCCCCGCCTGCCAAGCTCCGAGAGGGGCCTGGCTACGGCATTGTGCGCCAAGCCGTCTGCGACGACGCGGTCGCCTGGTTTCAGGAAGCCGAAAAGCGCTGTGTTGAGGGCAGCCGTCGCGTTCGGTGTGAAGGCGATCCGCAGCGGGTCGGACAAGCCGATGGCTTCGGCCACTGCTTCGCGTGCCTCCGATACAACGCGGCCGGCGGCGATGGCCAGGCGGTGCCCCGAGCGCCCGGGGTTGCCCCCCGAGTCGCGCAGGAAGTCAGCCACCGCCTGCCCTACGGAGGGCGGCTTGGGCCAGCTGGTCGCAGCGTTGTCAAGATACACGATCCTTTCGCCGTCCTCCATGGCGCTACGCCTTCCTGGCTTCGATGCGGACGATAAAAATCTCGCCCTCGACCCTGGCTGCCGCTGCCCGGCCTTCTCGGCCCGCCATCCGCATGATGTTGTCGCGGCTTGTTGCCGTATCGACCGTCACTTCAACGGGTTTGTTTCCGGCCCTGTTCAAGGCTGACTTGGCGCGCATCAATGGTTCCGGACACGCGAGCCCGCGGGCATCAACCGCTACTATTTCACTGTCGTTACTCATGATATACCTTCCTGTTGCTATAATTTTATTACTCTGACTTTTCACGGAATGCCAGACCGATAATGGCCACGAGTACAAGTCCGAATACGGTTGCTGCTGGTCCGTATGGTGAAGGCCCGCTTGCCGAGCTGGCAAGATTGAAATTGTGCGCAAAGCCTGCTCCGACAATCATACCGAGGACGAACACGCCCGCGTCGCCGTCACCTTCGCCTGACAGGAACAACTGCCTGCCCGGGCATCCTCCCGCCAGCGTAAATGCCAATCCCGAGAGCAGCATGCCGCCAAAGTTCCACAGTCCGTCCGTATGCGCCACGGGCTGCCCTGCAAAACCAGGCTTGAATTGTCCCAGGACAAGGTTGGTTCCAAGCGCGAACACGAACAGGGTGAGTATGCCCAGCATCAGGTGCGGGTCGCGGAAGAGGAAAATATCACGTACGGCGCCTACCGTGCAGAAGCGCGAGCGCTGCGCCAGAAAACCGATGACAAGCCCCACGACTATCGATATGGCTATGGGAGCTGCCATCGAGCCTGGCCCCTTGTCGCTGCGGAATATCGGCCCTGCAGCCGCACCATCGGCACCGCGTCCAAAAAGAGGTACGACGACCGCCAGTACAAGGAGTCCCACAGCCAGCGCTGGCATGACCCAACCGAGGGCCTTGGGGGCGGAATGGTTGCGACCAAGGCTATAGCCGCGCTTCAGGAAAAACACGCCGACAAGGATGCCCGCTACCAGGCCGAGTATACCAGGAATCGCGTTCCAGTCGCCGCCTGCCAGCCTGAGCCATGCACGCCAGGGACAGCCAAGGAATACCAGCGCACCTATCATCGAGAATGCTCCGAGCACGAAGCGGACAAGAGGCGACGAGCCCGAGCGGGGTTTCCACTCGCCCGCCAGGAGCGCCGCCAGCAGGCTGCCCAGGATGAAGGCCGGTATCTCCGGCCGCAGGTATTGCACGATGGCGGCCCGGTGCAATCCAAGTGCGCCGGCGATGTCGCGCTCGAAGCAGGCTACGCAGATGCCCATGTTCGCCGGGTTGCCCAGCAAGACAAGCACCGGTGCCAGGATGCCTATTACCGCGCCGGTGACAATGATGCCCGGCCGCGTGGCCAGGAAACCAAGAATCTTTTTCAAGGATGACCTCCCTTGTGAAACAGGAAGACGCGGTACACCCGACCGCGCCTCCCCCTGTCCGGGAGGTCTCTCCGCGCCTTCAAGGACGAATCCCCTTGGCACGGAAGCGATCGGGCTAGCCGGACGCGTCAACGACGCGCATCGCCGGCCCCGCCCTTCTTTCAACAAATCTGCCCACGATAGCCGCCTGGTGGCCGCTCGACCGCAGGTCAGCGAGGCAGGCTTCCGCCTGTTCCGCCGGTATGGCAGCCAGCAGGCCGCCTGAAGTCTCCGGGATGAAGAACAGGCCCTGGAAAGCCTCGTCCAGCCCGGAATCAAACTCGATATCCGCCGTATAGAAACGGCGGTTCCGTATCGCTCCTCCAGGCAGGTTGCCTGCTGCTGCCAGCGCCGCAGCACCGTTTAGGTACGGCAGGGCTTTTGTGTACACAAGCAGACCCGCCGCGCTTTTGCCGGCCAGTTCGAGCGCGTGGCCGGCGAACGAGAAGCCCGTCACATCGGTGCACGCGCGCACGCCATGGGCAACCATCGCGCGGAGGGCGTCCCGGTTGAGCCGCTTCATCGAAGCGACCGCTCCGGCGAGCACATCCGCAGGGCAGCTGCCTTCCTTGGCCGCCGTCGTGATGGCACCGGTGCCCAGGGCTTTTGAAAGCACCAGGATATCGCCGGGCTTGGCCCCCGATTTGAGCAGCACACGGTCGGGATGCGAAAACCCGATGACGGCCATGCCGAATTTGGGCTCGCTGTCCATGATCGTGTGCCCGCCTACGACTGCACATCCAGCCTCGGCAGCCTTTTCCGCCCCGCCGCGCACTATCTCCACCATGGCCTCCGTCGGCAGGTCCGGCGGAAAGGCGGCCAGGTTGAGCGCCAGGACCGGGTCTCCGCCTGTCGCGTAGACATCCGAAAGGGCGTTGGCCGCGGCTATGGCGCCGTAGTCATACGGGTCGTCAACGACGGGCGTGAAAAAATCCGCCGTAAAAATCAGGCACTTCTGGTCGTCGATACGGTACACAGCCGCGTCGTCGCCCTCTTCCAGACCGGCAACAAGGTGTGCGGCGCGTTCAGGCGGCACTAAACCAGATAAAGGACGCAGAACCTGCGCCAGGACCTCGGGGCCCATTTTTGCGGCTCAGCCAGCCGCGGAACACATCGACGTGAGTCGTATCTCGTCTCGCTTTAATTCCATCCCGCACACCTCCTTTCCGCCTTTGAGCGTGGTTTTGAAACCCCGATGATAATGGCCATCGATGTCTATTGCAAGAAAAAAAGCTCCATATTCTGGCTGGCAGCCCTGTCCCCGGTGGCGCGTTGACAGGTTTTGGCTCGTCCCGTAGTATGATTCTGTCGCCGCTCTGTCCTTGACAGCGCTCCGGCGGGGAAGCTGATGGGGTCTGGTGGCTCCCGCGGTCTTCAAAACCGTTGACCGTGCTCCGCGCGGTGGTGGGTTCGATTCCCGCCTCTTCCGATATGGAAATACAGGAACGTCTCTCAGCCATACCCCAGGTTGAAAAGGTACTCGCCGATCCTGAAATAGCCGCGTACTTTCCGCGGGTTTCGAGGGTTTTGGCGGCCAAAGCCGTTACAGCCGCGCTTGAAACAGAGCGTGAACGTGCCCTTGCCGATGCTGACTATGCCGTTGATGCCGTCGTCTGCCTGGCCGCGGCGCGTCGCGCGCTGGAAGTGCTCGACAGAAGGCGGCAAAAGAGGCTGCTCAACGGAACGGGTATCGTCCTGAACACAAACCTGGGCCGCTCGCCCATTTCTCAAGCCGCCTGGGAAGACGCCATGGAAGCCAATACCGGCTACGCACCCGTGGAATTTGACCTTGACGCCGGCAAGCGTGGCAGACGGGGTGGTATATGCCATGATCTGGCGGCTGTCCTCGCTGGAGCAGAAGCAGCGCTGATTGTAAACAACAACGCGGCGGGGGTTCTTCTGGCACTGACTGCCTTGGCTAAAGGCAAGGAAGTCATAGTAGCCCGGGGCGAGCAAGTACAGATAGGCGGTGGATTCAGGGTTCCAGACATCCTGGAACTCGCCGGAGCGCGTTTTGTTGAAGTAGGAACGACCAATATAGTCGACGCCGATGACTACCGCAGAGCCGTAAGCCAGGAGACGGCGTGCGCTTTGGTGGTCCATACCTCCAATTTTGCCCTGAGGGGTTTCACCTCCAAACCTGCTACGGGTGAAATTGTGGGTGCATTGCCTGCCCAGATTCCCGTCGTTGTGGACCAGGGGTCAGGCTGTACCGATGAAAGGATTACCGGCGAGACGCCCGTCAGGACGTATCTGGAAGAAGGCGCGTCGCTCGTCTGTTTTTCTGCTGACAAGCTGCTCGGGGGACCGCAGGCCGGCATAGTCGCGGGCAAGGCAGCGTTGATCAACCAGCTGGCAAGGCACCCACTGTACCGGGCCTTCCGCCCTGGAAAAACGGTGTTCTCGCTCCTTGAGCGCGTACTGGTGGAACGCTTGAACGGTGAGTCGGGTGCTGCGGGAAAGGCTCTTGTCGAACCGACCGAGGAGCTCAAAAAGCTGGCCAGAAAAATAAGGGGCCGCCTGCCCAAAGGAATCGCCACCGTCATTGACACAAAAGCAGCTTCGGGAGGCGGGTCAGGGCCGGATGAGATATTCGATTCAATTGGCCTGGCCATACAGTCGCCGTCCACGCCAGGCAAACTGCAGGCTTCTTTGCGGAGAGCACCCTTGCCGATGGTTGCCATCGTGCGCGACGGCATGGTCATCGTCGATATGGCCACGCTTGTCCGCGAAGATGCGATTCTCATCGCAGACACGATCAACTGGGCTCTGGACAGGAGCGAATCGCTGAAAGCAAAGGCCGGGCGCGTGGCGATGCAAAAGCCATCCCGCAGGTCAAGGGACAAAACCTTGCATATAGCTGCCAATGGAGCTGCAGACAGCCAGGCAGAATCGACTCGATGAGGGTTATCGGTACCGCCGGTCATGTTGACCACGGCAAAACTGCTCTCATACGCGCGATGACCGGCATAGACGCCGACAGGCTACCCGAAGAAAAAGCCCGTGGCATGACGACAGACCTGGGTTTTGCTTTTTATGAAGGCGGTAACGGGCAGACAATAGGCGTCGTCGATGTACCAGGCCACGAACGCTACCTCCGCAACATGGTAGCTGGTGCCTGGGGGCTGGACCTCGTCGTTCTGGTCGTGGCCGCTGATGACGGCTGGATGCCCCAATCGGGCTTGCACGCTTCAATCGTAGCCTCGCTGGCCGCACCGGCTGTCGTCATAGCAGTGACAAAAACAGATACCGTCGAACCGTCAAAAGCCGAAGCTGTGGCCCTCGATGCTGTTGAAAGGGCAAGCCTGCTTTTCGGTTTTACGCCTCCCTTTGTCCTCGTTTCCGGCATTACGGGCGAGGGCATAGCGGAACTCAAATCCGTCATCGACCGCGAACTGGCGGTGCGTCCCGAGGCTTCCGGAACGGATGCGTACCTGTTTGTAGACCGGGCTTTTACGCCTACCGGTGGTGGCGTCGTGGTTACGGGTACGCTGAAAGGCGGGAGCCTGTCTGTGGGTGACGAACTGAGTATCATGCCTCGTGGCGAAAAGCTTCGCTTGCGCGGCATCCAGACCTACCATGCCCCGATAAACCGCGCCGAACCGACGTGCCGGGCGGCCCTGTCACTTTCCGGCGTAAAAAACGGCATCGAGCGGGGCGACCTGTTGGCAATCCATGGCGCTTCCATGTTTGCCGACAGCGAATTCCTGTGCATCCTCCTGCCGTTACCGGGCACGGATACGCTCTGCCCCCTCGACCCACGCGGTCGCCCGGTACTGAGGGCGGGTCTGGAAGCTGAACTGGCCATCGGTACCGCCAGAAGGGATGCCATCGTCCATCCACACAAGTCTATTGGTTTCATCAGGGTGACGATGGACAAACCGCTTGCATGCCCGGCATTTTCTCCGTGTGCCATTTTACGGCATGGTGGCGCAGAACTGCTTGGCCGCGGTTTTGTGCTTGAAGCGGGCAGTTCTACCCCCGAGTCAAGAAAAATGCTTGATTCCATCCTGCCCGCAAGCCTGGAAGCAGCTGGCAAACTGGCAGCCGGCCGTACACCAATACCATCGTACCTGGCGGCTTTGACCTTTGCCATCAAAGTATTGCGCGACGGCAGTGCTCCGGTCGTCATGGATTCCCTTTCAGCGGGATGGGCTATGGGAGCCCTGTCAAGCGCTGGATTTGAATTGGCACAGGGACAGGATTCTGCGCCTGTGGCTTTTAATGCCGGTACATGGAAACGGCTTTCAACTAGCTTGATTAACGCGGCATCGTTGCCCGGCGGCATGAGCAGCGCCGGAGCCGATGCGGCATATACGCAGGCAACGGGCAAAAACCCGCGGCATGACCCTTTCGACACGCTGGCTTTGTCATCAGCCCTGGCCAGACTTGTTTCTGAACGTGCGCTTGTACCAAGCGGTTCTACCTGGCGCTCTGCTGCAGCCAGCCGGGAATTATCGACGGATGAAGCCGGGATGCTTGAAAAGCTTGTTGCGGCGGGCAAGGCTGGTCTTGAACCGGGCAAAAACACAGCCCAGACAGACGCCAGATTCCTGAAAGCGCTGTGTTCATTCGAGCTGGCCGTTCCACTGGATGGCGTAATATTTTTTGCACGTACCGTATACGACACGTGCGTAAATGCAATTCTTCGTGGTACCAAAGCAGGTGACAGATTCGGTGTGCCCATGGCAAAGGAGCGCTCAGGCCTTTCACGCAAGTACATCCTGCCCCTTTTAAACCGCATGGAATCGCAGGGTCTCGTCAAGCGCTCCGGCGATGAGCGCATGGTGTTGCGCCTGCCTCCGGATGTGGTCAGTAAAGATACAGTACGGTAGTTCCGGCATTCGCGAAGCGCGACGCCGGTATGGAAGGGTCGCGTGACTCCAGCTTCCTTAACACGGACAGCTTGTCGCTTCCCTTTACCAGGAACACCGTACGGCGCGCGCTTTGCAAGGCACCGGGCAGCAGAGTCATCCTGGTGAGCGGCGGTACGGGAGAGGTGGTTACAGCTGTTATTTTTTCTGTACTAATAAGGGATTCCCATTCCGCGCCACCGGGGAAGAGGCTTGCCGTGTGGCCATCGCTTCCAAGCCCCAGGAAAAGCAGGTCAAATACCGGTTTTCCGCCAAATGCCTCGCGCAGTTCATCCTGATACCTCAGTGCAGCCTTGGAGGCGTCATCAACCTTTGGAGTATCTGGCCACAATCTGATGCGGGGATGCGGCTTCCACCGGCAAGCTGAAAAAGCCCTGGCAATCATGCCGCCATTCCGTGCCGGATCGCCGTCTGGTACGGCGCGTTCATCGCCGGGCCAGAGATCAAACTGCACACCGTCTACCGGCAGGGCGGCCATGGCACGGTAGATGGTTTCAGGCGAACTTCCTCCGGAAAGGCACAGCGAAGCGTTGTTCCTCCGCTCTTTCTGTATTATCCCGAGTACTGACCTGAACTCATCCAGAGCCGCTTCAACCCAGGACTCCTCGTCCTGGAATAACCTGACAATCATCTATCAGCCCGGATTTCCGGGGGCTGTCAACAGAGGGCCTGACGAACCGGCCGCATACGGCAGCGGTGCCGGACCGCCTTTCCATGACGCCTCGAGGCCATCGACAATCCGCCAGGCCTCGTCGGCTTCGTCAGCGCGTATGAACAGCGTCGAATCACCGGCCAGGGCATCGGCGATGAGCCGTTCGTATGCTTCGGGAAAGTACGCAGCATTACGTTCGCGGTAACCGAAGCGCAGCTCCTTGTGTACGACCCGCGCGGCTCCCGGCTGCTTGGCGTTGAAGCCAAGCCACATGCCTTCGTCCGGCTGGATGCGGAGAGTCAATACGTTGGGCGCGAGGAGCTCGCCGCAGTATCCGGCAAAAAGCGTCGCGGGCGGCCTCTGGAATGTTACCCTGATTTCACTTATTTGTTTATCGAGGGCTTTTCCGGTCCGCAGCGTAAACGGAACACCGGCAAAGCGCCAGTTGTCAACCTCAAGCCGCAGCGATACGAACGTCTCGGTAGTTGAACCCGGCGCAACCCGATCTTCGTCTATATATGAAGGCAATTTGCTGCCATCAGCCGCTGTACCGGCCACATACTGCCCCCTCACCGACCGCGACAGAAATTCCGGCCGGGAATAATCGCGGATCGATTTGAGTACCTTTACTTTTTCATCGCGCACCGATTCCGGCTCGAGCCCTGCCGGCGGCTCCATCGCCACAAGGCACAGGAGCTGTATCAGGTGGTTCTGCACCATATCCCGCGCAGCTCCGGCCTTGTCGTAGTAGCCTGCTCGGGTGCCGATACCTCCCGTCTCAAGAACGTCAATTTCAACAGATTTGATGTGCTGACGGTTCCACAGCGGTTCGAATATGGAATTGGCGAAGCGGAAGTACAAAAGGTTTTGCACCGTCTCTTTGCCCAGGTAGTGGTCGATGCGGAAGATATCATCTTCAGCAAAGCACGACTGCAAGGTTTGGTTGAGCAACCGGGCGCTGTTCCTGTCCGAGCCAAAAGGCTTCTCCACAACCAGCCGGCGGAAGTTTCCCATGGCACTGGCATCATCCGGGTCAGTGGTCTTTACACCGGCAGCATCGGCGGAACCAAGCCCTGCCGCGTGCAGCATGACGGTAACCTGCGCAAATTCTTCGGGCGCTACAGCCAGGTAGAACAAGGCAGCGCCGGGCATACCGGGGGCGGCAAGCGCGTCAGCGAGCGACTTGAAAGCCGCGGGGTCGTCAAATGATCCGCGGTGATAGTGCATCCGCCGCTCGAGCCGCTCCCAGGCAGCTTCGTCGAGCGGTCTGGAATGCGAGTAGCGTGCACAATCCTCCCGCATCTGAACCGCAAACCCGGTATCGGAAAGTTCACGCCTGGCAAAACCGATGATTACGGTTTCAGGTGCCAGGATACCCATGCGCTCGAGGTTGTACAGGGCCGGAAAGATTTTGCGGCGCGACAGGTCGCCCGTTGCGCCAAATACCACGATCGTAGCGCTTTGCGGTTCAAGCGAAGCGCCTGCCAGGTCGCAGTAGCCGTATTCCTCGTTGTGGCCGGTCATGGCATCACAGGCTTCCGCTAGAAGCCGGTCAAGTAAGGCAGCTTTGAGGCCCTCTCGACGGTGCGGCCGGCGTTGGCTGCCAGCGAGGCGGTCGTGTCCCAGGTACCCGCGATGAAGTTGCTTCGACGCGAGTCCGGCATTTTTATTGCCACGCTGATCGACCCGATGCTCGCCGTCAAGCTCTCAAGGTCTATGATGGCTTCTGCTGTGCCCGGTTCTGCAGCGGCCTGCAATTTGGCTATATCGGCTGAATCTGCGTTTACAGCCACAAGTCCGATTGCAGCGCAGTTGCCCGAGAAAATGTCGGCGAACGACTCGGCTATGATAGCCTTGATGCCCCAGCGGGCCAGAGCCTGCGGGGCGTGCTCGCGCGACGAGCCACAGCCAAAATTGCGGTTGACGACCAGGATGCCGGCACCCTGGTAACGCTGTTCGTTGAAGGCGTGGATTTTGGCTTTTCCGGCAGCGTCAAAACGCTCGTCCTGGAAGGCGTATTTGCCCAGTCCGTCAAACGTGACACAGCGCAGGTATCGCGCCGGTATGATGCGGTCGGTATCGGTATCGTCGCCGCGCAGAGGCATGGCCCTGGCGCGTATGCTTTTTATAACGCTATCCATTACAGGTACTCCCGTACGTCGGCGACAACGCCTGCTATAGCCGCGGCGGCTACCATGGCTGGGCTCATGAGGAGGGTGCGTCCGGTAGGCGACCCCTGCCTCCCTATGAAGTTGCGGTTGGATGAGCTGGCGGAGAGCTGCCGGCCTTCTAGCCGGTCAGGGTTCATGGCCAGGCACATCGAGCATCCCGCCTGCCTCCACTCGCAGCCGGCATCGGTAAATATTTTATCAAGACCTTCAGCCTCGGCGGCCGCCTTGACCCGCTCCGAACCTGGAACCACCAGAACCTGCACGTGTTGCGCCTTCTTCCTGCCCTTTACTATGGCAGCAGCCTCGCGCAGGTCGGAGATGCGGCCATTGGTACAGCTGCCAATAAAAGCAACGTCGATTTTTGTTCCTTTTATCGGAGTGCCTGGTTTTAAATCCATGTGCCGGTATGCGGAACGGGCCGTTTCAGCCTCGTCTCCCATCTTCGCAGGATCGGGCAGAAGCTCGCCGACGCCCATCGCGTGCCCCGGGTTGATGCCCCAGGTGACCATGGGTTCCAGCTTTGATACATCGATGACTGTTTCGTCGTCGTAGCGCGCGTCGGGGTCGGATGCGATGGACGACCAGAAGGCTACCGCCCTGTCGAAGACTGCTCCGGCAGGCGCGTAGGGTCGACCTTTGAGATATTCAAAAGTAACCTTGTCAGGGTTCACGTAGCCGCAGCGTGCGCCGCCTTCTATTGACATGTTGCAGAGAGTCAGGCGGCCTTCCATGTCGAGTTCCTCGATGACAGGACCGGCGTATTCGTAGGCATAACCAATGCCGCCGTTGACACCCAGCCTGGCCATGACCGCCAGGATCAAATCCTTGGCGTAGACGCCTGGTTTCCGTTTACCTGTGAATAATATGCGCCGCACTTTGGGTTTTGAAACGGCCAGCGTCTGCGTCGCAAGGACGTCGCGTATCTGGCTGGTTCCTATCCCGAGGGCGATGGCTCCAAAGGCTCCGTGGGTAGCGGTATGGGAGTCACCGCAGACTATGGTCATGCCCGGCTGCGTGAGCCCGAGTTCAGGGCCAA
>JFJP01010976.1_pt1 | contig 16802 bp, 15 predicted proteins | sample 431651 | NCBI WGS metagenome assembly JFJP01 (sample SAMN02602958, study PRJNA72255) | Microbial mat metagenome, whole genome shotgun sequencing project. | biome: fresh water; feature: sink hole; material: water; isolation source: purple microbial (photo- and chemosynthetic) mats found in... | reverse complement strand
ATTGACTGATAAAATTGGTGTTGACCAAATTCATTTTTTTGATTATTGGGTGGATTTGCCAAAAATTGTAAAAAGTGTTTTCAAAAGTGGTTTTTTGATGATTTAGAATAAAATTAACCCAAAAATCTCGCTCGGTCGTGTAGATAAAATAGCTCAAATATTGTCGTGGCAAAAAAAAGCTTGGTACTTCCAGGCTCCCATTCATTCTTTGAGGAATACTAGCGATAAAATATTTTTGCCATTCTTGAGCTCCAATTTGAGAATTGTTTTTTTTTGAATAATTTTGGGTCAATTCTTGAAGCTCCAAAACCACATCTGGAATTGCCAAATTTAGACTTTGAGGCCAGTTGCTAGTGATAATTTCCAGAGCTTCGGTAGAATTTTTAATTTTGGTTGCCAAAAAGAGCCCACCAAACATTCCACCAAAATAGTTGCGAAAATTGAATTTTTGCCATTTTTGAACGAGTAAATAAAAGACAGATTCCACGATTTTGAGGTTTTTTTGGTGGCTGTCTCCGAGATGATTTTCTAGCACTGAACGAGTTCTATTTTCCGAGAACCAAGAAAAATAACATTTTTGGGTTTGTAGTTTTTGAAAACTAACTTTTTTTGAATTTTTTGTTTGATTATTTTCCAAAATTTCCGAATTTAAATTATTCAAATTGCCAACAGAATTGACAAAATCTGGCCAAAAAAAATCGCCAAAATTCCACAAAACTGCCCCAGAAAATTGATCCAAAAATTCAACGGTTTGATGATTTGAACTGGGATTATCCAGAATCAAAAAAGACGGAACAACTTTTTGCTTGAGAATTTCTTGAGCTTTGGCAACTTCTTCTATGAGACCATTAAAACTAAAAAAAATCACCAAATCATAATGAGTTTCAAGTTTTTTTTCAAAGTCTGACAAATTCCAGTTCAAAGTATTTTTGTCAATATCTAGGCTCTCAACTTGGTAATTTTTTAATAATTCCTCAACCAAATTCTCTGGAATTAGCGGGTGAATTAAGATTTTGGCGTTTTTTTCTAACTGAAATTTGTTAATCAGGTTTTTGAAACTTTGTAAATACGAAAAATGAGCGTAAGCTGACCAGCGTCCCGACAAAATGTGAGAATTAGTAATTTTGTGACTGCTAAAAATCTGTTTTTTGAGAAATTTTTTGATGGAAAGCCCTGTGTACCAACTATCTGGCTTTTGTAAAAAAGTATAAATTAGCTGAATTTGACGCCATAAAACTAACTCTTCATTTATTTCGGTTGAAACGGTTTTTTTTGGTAATTTCTTTTCCGAATTTTCAAAAGGCAAGGTTTTCATATTCTCAGATTTTTAAATTCTTTGTTGATTTTTTTTAATTTTTAGTTTCAACTTTTCACTTTTTAAGCGATTTCTGAACTTATTTTTTCTAAAAAACTACGGTTTAATTTGTGGTTTCTAAATCTTGTTAACTTTGATTAAATTTATGCCAAATTTGGGAAAACTCATCGCAAAAAACTTTTTCAAAAAAATAAAAAGCTAAATAAACCTCAAGATAATTTTGGCAGATTACAAAAAAATTAATGTAAAATAATGCAAAAATCTAACTTTTCTAATTTGACAAATCTTTAGAAAATTTGCGGTTTTGGAAGCGGTTTTGGAAAAATTAATTTATTTGAACTTGAATTGTAAAACCCAAAAAAAATCAGCAAAAAAGGTTGAGAAAATCAGCAAAAACTTGAAAATTTAAATTTATTTATTTTTTGCCAAAAATTCACCCAAATCTGTAAAATTCACCAAAATTTGCTCACTTGGCAATTCTTCCAAGAGACGTTTTTGTCCGTGCCAGCCCCAACCACAGCCAATGATTTTGTCGTGATTAATGAGGTTTTTCATTTCAATTACATCCCGCAAAGTGTCTGTAAAAAAATAAACTTCCGAAACTTCAACTCCCCAGTCTTGACAAATTTCTTCCACGCACTTTTCTTTGCTAAAATTAGCTTGAAATCCACAAATATGCGAAAATTTCTCAGTCATTTCTATATCTTGGACGGCTTTTTCTAGAAGTGGCTGATAAGCGGTGGAAACAATGGCCATTTTAGCGTTTTCAATTTTTTTTAATTCCTCAATAAATCCGTGAAAAAAATCCGGGTTAAATTTGGCTTTGGCGTGATATTCCATCTCGCGGTACTTGATCAATTCTTCAGTTTCTGTGTCTGAATAAACCCGATTTTTGGTGTATCTTGGTTTGACAAGACGCTCGTTTAGTAGATAATCTTCAACTTTTTGGCGATCAGTTTCCTGATGGTTTTGCATATAAGCCTTGACGGTTGCGTCCCAAGAATCCCAAAAAACTCCGTCAAAATCAAAAATTAAATAATGCATAAAGTAAAAATGTGGAAAAAATTAGAAAAATAATTATTTTTGTTGTTTTTAATATTTCTATTAGACTCAAAAAGCAAAAATACTTTTCCAAAATTTGTCAAAAGATGGCTCAAATTAAATTACAAGGTCAGATTTGCCAACGCTCAATGGTTAAAATTTGCTTAAAAAGTTTTTTTGAATTAAACTTTGAAAATATGTTCACTGAAAATATGTTCACAGAATTACCTAAAACTACCACTAGAATTCCAGAAAGCAACGCCGACTATCAGCGACTTAGGGCTAAAAATCCAAGAGATTCTTTGGTTAATAGGGCCTGGCAAAGAATGGAAGGTAATAAAAAATCAGATGAATACAGGCGACAAACTGCCAACAGCAAAGTGGAAAATATTAATAATCCGACTAAGGAAGTTGTGGAAGAACATAGCCAAATTTACAACAGTTTACCTGAAGATGAAAAACAGAAATGGGATGAATGTGTAAAAGAAGCCAAAGAAAAATATTACGCAATGATGACTGATCTGGGCTATGAAAATGTAGAAAAAAAATTTACTTTCTTTGAACCATATTTAGCTAATTCAGACTCCAGAGATTTTCGCCTGAATACAGTTGCTTTTTTTACAAATGATAAAGCTAATCTGTGTACTAAATATTCTATTCAGTATGTTATTAAATGTCTTGATTTAGACCCAAATATAATAGTAAGTACTATGGTTCACGAAAATATTCACGCCAATGATAATAATAAAGAACTTGATCATAAAATATCAAAATCTGGTCTGGCTATAGCATATAAAGAGAAGGAAGCTACGGCTAACTATACATTTTGGAAAAATATAATTGAAAAAATGAAAACTGACTGGAAAACATTGGACAAGACAGAGCAAGAATTTATTCAAACTATACTTGATAAAGACTTGGAGAAATTTGCTAGTTATTTTTCTTGGTTTGCAGATAAAGAAAGGATTTTAAATGATTTTAAATGATTTTAGATTCATTTTTGGTTATGAATTTTTGCAGGAAAAAAGCCTAAATATCTCTGCTTTGGATAATAAAGATTTGAGAGACAAAACAATTCATCTATTTTCAACTCTAAAACATCTTAATTCATCCTTTACTTTAAATGGTACTAATTTTAACGAAGGAGTTACTGAATACTTTGCATCTAAATACATTAAAAACTTTCAAAGTATGTCGTATAGAAAATATGTAGAAAAAATCAAGAATTTTATTGAGAAATTACCTCCAAATCTCCAAAAATCTTTTGAACGAACTTTGATGGACAGCAAAATTTTAGATCCAAAACTTGGAGGTGGTTACTCACTTTTGACTCGTTGGTTTGCAGCTAATTTGAATTTGAGAATTACCCCTTTGACTTTCTTGGATTTGGATTTGGATAGAGCTGATATTCAAGCTAGATTAGAAACCAACACTTTCATTTTTCTTTAAGCCCATTTTGAAGACAAATTTTGCGAGAAAATACAGCAAAACACACCAAAAAATCCCACCGCCAAAAACTAAAACCGTTTGAAAAGTGTCGTATTTACCCAGATAAATCTGCATTGGGTGGTAATAAAACAGGGCAAAAGGCGAATAAATCAAAAACTGAGTAATAGGCAAAATGGTGAGCGGAAATAATTTACCAGCGGAGACATTCTTGATATTGACAACAAAGTTGATCAAACCTTCACATTCCGTCATAAAAAAAGCTGCAAAACCAATTATAAAGCTAAGAATAACTGAGGTAATCATGCCTAAAAATTGGAGCAAAATGAAAAATATAAAGTTCCAAAAACTTGACAAAATTAAAAACTGAAAACCAAAAATTAATACCAAAATCAATAAAATTATCTCATAAATTCTAAAAAGTAAAGTTTTGCCAAAATGCCTGACAAAGTAAAAACCAAACAGATTAGTTGTCCAAAGTAGCTTATTATTGATCTTGCCAGAATAAATTTCATTTGCCAAGTTGCCATAAAAATTTATTTCGAAAAGTTCATTGGCAATTCCTGAAACCACAAAATAAGTAAAAATTGTTGGAAAACTATACAAAGTTGAACCATTTAGACTATTGGCATACCAAACCACCAAAATTGCCACAATATTCACAAGACTTCCAAAAAGCCAAAAAAGATTAGAATAACGGTAAGTTGTGCCACTTTTGAACGAAAATCGTAATAAAAACCACCATTTGTAATTCCGTCCCAAGAGTTTTTGCAAAAAGGTGTTTTGGGGAATTTTGATTTTGGTTGACGAATTAGGCATAAAGTTGGCATTATTTTGCTTGAAAATTAGTAAAAAATAGGCTAAGATTGGCTCGGATACAAAAGTTTGACCATTTCAAATTGGGCTTTGTTGGTGTCCTGAAACTCGTCAATCTGGATGTGTCGCCAGCGATTTTGGCAAATGTTTCGAGCTTCCAAATTTTCTTTGAGAATAAGGTATGGCAAAATGACCAAATCATCAAAATCTACCGACTGATTCTTGCGAAGTTTTTCCTCGTATTTGGCGTAAATTTGGTGAAAAACCGTCAAAAATTCCTTGCTCAGAAGACTGCTATTCTCAGCTGTTAAAAGCTCTTGTTTGCACTGCCCGATAAAATGACTGACAAGACTTGGCAAAATCTGCTTTTGATCCAAATTCATTTCTTTCATAATTGCGCGAATTAGCTTGAGATGGTCTTCTTTATCAAGGATTGTGAACTCTTTTTTGTAGCCCAAAGTGTGTCCAAATTCTCGCAAAATCCGCACACCCAAACTGTGAAAAGTGCAAAAAAGTGGATTGCTAAGATAATCTTCTTTCCACGGCGGCATTATCGGCAAATTTATCCCAATTTCAGCCAAAATTTCCTTAATTCGCTTATTCATTTCAGCTGCCGCTTTGTTGGTAAAAGTCAAACTCAAAATCCTACCAGGAACCACTCCCAGACAGATCAAATAAGCACAGCGACGCGTCAGAACTGCAGTTTTGCCACTTCCGGCTCCTGCAATGACCAAGGTTTCGCCTTTTGTAGACTTGACGGCTGATTTTTGCTTGTCGTTGAGTTTGTTGGTGAGGAGGTTTTCCCAGTCAGAATTTGGCATATTTCAAGACTATTTTCTAAAAATAAATTTGTCAATTGAAAATATCAGGACACATTTTCCCGAATTTAAAAACAAAAGCCATAACTTTCTAAAATTCCCAAAAACTAGCCAAAACCCTAAATTCAGCCAATTCCGACCTACAACCCCACACTTTCATTCTTTTTCAAGCCCATTTGGAACACAAACTTTGCTAGAAAATAAAGGAAAATACACCAAAAAACGCCACCAAGAAAGACAAAAAAGGTTTCAAGTGGAGAATATTTGCCAAGATAGATTTGCATTGGGTGGTGAACTGCAAAAGAGAAAGGTAGAAATTTGAATATTTGAGTTGTGGAATTTGTGTCCAAAAATACTAAACTTCCAGCCAATAAAGGAACAAGAATATTTTTTGTTTCTATTAAAGTATTTGTTTCGGTTATCCAAAAAGTAATTGAACCAATTATAATTTCTACAAAGAAAAAGATTACCAAGCTGATCAAGACTAAAAATAAAGATATAAAACTGTTAAAATTGAATAAAAATTGAACTTTAAAATAAAAAACTAAAATTGTTAAAATAGTGAAATTGACTAAAATTGGATAAAAATTTACACCCAAACTAATACATAAATAATGTAATATAGGGTTGGATGGTCGCATCATTTTACTGACCAAATAACCAGATTTGATATCATTTCTGATATCCCAAGACACATCCCAAACTACTGTGGCAATCTTAAAAAAACCGTTTCCAACCAAAAAATAAAGAGCGTAATTATCAGTTTTCAAAAAAGTTCCATAAATTAACAACGAAATAAACATTGGCAACAAGTCTCTTATTATCACAAACAAAGAGCTGACCTTATAAACCAAAGATAATTTTATATTATAAATAAGACAAAACCACCACTTGTAATTCCGTCCCAGCAGTTTTTGTAAAAAGGTGTTTTGGGGAATTTGGATTTTGGGATGTGAAAGTTCAAGTTCTGGTGTTTGGGAATTGGTCATTTTAAGGAGTTTTTTTTAAGGAGTTTTGAAATAAAGTTGGAAATTTGGGAAACTATGGCGGAAAACTATGGCTTCAAAGTGATTGAAAAGTCAGGAATACTGTAATCTTCTTCACTCACACTAACTTTGGCAGAACCCTCAGAAAAACCAGCCAAACTCACTCCACAAACATAATTTCCAGCCACCAAAAAAGATTGACAACTGGTCGTTTTGGAGCCTTGTGTAATAATCAAAGTTGGTGCTTTGGGTAAATTTTGGGCAGGATTGAGAGTCAAAATACTAGAGCCATTTGCGATAGAAAGGTTACTTGGAGTTTGAATTGTCCCAAAAGGTTTTGGTGAAGAAGTTTTTTCACTTTGACTGCTTTGAGTATTATTAGAGTTTGTGTTTTGAGAATTAGCAGAATTTGAGGTTCTTGGAGTTCCAGCTTTCCCAGCTGCAAAAACAACATTATTAACAGTTTCGTTGGCAGTTGCACCACTACTGTCCTCAGTTTCAAAACTAATCGTGGTTTTGTCCCCGCTAATCAAATCCAGGTCTTTGGCGATGTCAATTCCACTTGCTGCCAGAGTAATTTGGTCGGTGCCTTTGGGATCTTCATAGCTTTTGACAGTTTTGCCGTTGACTTTGAGATAGGCTTTGGTGATTTTTTTGCTTGTTACGGGAGACTTAAAAGTAGCTTTGATTTCACCAACATTGGTTGCTCCGTTTCGGACTTCGTTATCGTTTTTGATTTCGGGAGCTTTGCTCTTGTCAGCGACTTGATCTTGGTCAGATTTTTCGGCAAAGTTACAGCCAGAGCGGTATAATTCTTCATCTTGACCAGTTTCGAGATTTTTTTTGACATAGAGGGTTTGTTCTTTTGGACCTCCCAAAGATTCACTCCAACCTTTGGCACCGGGAAACTCGCCCAAATATTCAGTGCAATTTTTTTCCTCAACATTTTCCTCTAAGGTTTTGCCATCTACCGCAAGTTTTCCGTCCAGTTTATTGAATTTAAATTTTTTGACAATAACACTGGAGCGATTTTGAAAAATATTTTTGGTGCGAGGATCATATTCTGGCATTGAAATTCGCCCACCCGCTTCTTGCAAAACTTTAATTTGCTTTTCGGAAAGCCACTCAGGTGTGCCGCCCGTTGCCAAAAAACCAGTTTGCGGATCCAAAGAAACCTGCTTCAGTCCTTCACTTGAAAAAGCTACCGGTTTGCGATCTGTGTGGAGCATTTGTTGAATTTCATTCCACATCGGAAGAGCAAGGTTGGAGGCTTGAACATTGGCTGCCATTTCCCCATTATCGGTGCGTCCCGCCCAAACTGTGGTCGTAAAAAGTGGAGAGCCACCCACCATCCAAGTATCACGGTTACCGTCAGTTGTTCCAGTTTTACCAGCCAATTTCCAATTTTTGATAGTAAATAAACTTTGGAATTGACCAAACTCTTTGCGATCTTGATCAGCCATAACAAGGGCAGTTTGACGAGCAACTGTTGGCTCAATTTTTTTGTCAACCTTTGGATAAATTTTATTACGATTTTCACCAAATAGTTCCAACCCATTTTTGTCAGTAATACTCTTAAAAGGCGTGGCGGTAGAGAGATTTCCTTCTTGTAGAAGTGTGTTAATTCCAGTAATGTGCGAAGTCATCGTCACTTCACAGCCACCGATTGCGGAGCCATAAAAACAGCGATTCCGATAAAGAGCGTCTTTGCCAGTTTCAGTGGTATTGGAGCAATTTTTACTTGCGTCAGCTTCATCTTTGTCACCATTTTGGCAAGGGAATTTGACTCCAGAATTTTCGGTGAACTCAAACCAATTATCCAAAGCACTCCGACCGTCCAGTTTATCAACCCCAGAAGAGAGGAAAAGACCTTTGACTGCGGGAATGTTCCGAGAGTTTGAGAAAGCGTAGTGAATAGACATCGGACCTTTGAAGTCTCTGGCAAAGTTATTGGGTTTGAAACCACCATCAAAAGTGGTCGGAGCATCAATCAAAATCGTGCCGGGATTAAAACCTTTATTAAAAGCCGAAGCGTAGACATATGGCTTGATACTAGATCCTGGTTGCTGCGGAGTCGTGGCAATATTAACCTTCCCTTTAATTTCTTCGTTGTTATAATCAAGAGAGCCAACCAACGCAAGAATTTCACCGCTAGGTCCATCCATTACCATCGCAGAGGCGTTATTACCACCAACTGCACGAATTTTGTCGCCGTTATTTTTGACAATTTCCTCAGTTTTTTTCTGAATGGTTGGGTCAAGGGTTGTGACAATTTTTAAACCTTTATTGTAAAGAGCACTTTCGGGAAGTCCCGCTGAGTCCAAAAATTTGACGATTTCCTGCTGAACATAGCCACGAAAATGGGGATAAGGATCCTCTATTTTATTTTCAATAAACTCTACCTTGTCATTTTTCCACTTGGTCAGCTCCTCGTCATTTTTGATAAAAAATTCTTTGCCATCACCTTGAATATTGAAAGGTTCTCCTTTATTATTGGTGTATTTTTTACCAGCCATAATTTCCAAGCAATCATTTTTGCGACGCTCATAAATTCGCCAAGCTTCACCGTCTCGCTCCTCAATAGAACTGGAATAAGTGGTTGGAGATTGGACAAGTCCTGCCAGATAACAGGCTTTAGGAGGAGTTAATTTATATTCCCCTTTATCGTCTTTGGCATCCACATCGTGTCCAAAATAAGCCCGACTGGCTTGCTGAACTCCAAGGGAATTGCGACTAAAAAATGAAATGTTGAGATAAGCCGTCAAAACATCATCTTTGGAGATTTCTTTACCACCGGATCCACCCTCTCGGTTCATCTTGATTGCGGTAAAAAGTTCTCGGATTTTGCGATCAGGTGTAGCCTTATCTTCGCCCGTTACATTTTTGACCAGTTGCTGAGAAAGTCCACTACCTCCACGACAATTTTTGAAGCCACTCAAAACACAATCAACCATTGCTCCAGCGATATTTTGCCAGGGAATTCCGTCTTCATTGTAATAAAAAAACCTATCTTCAATCGCCACTGTTGCCAATTGCATTACTTTGGGAATGCGGTCAATATTGACATTTTCTCGTTTGCCGTCCCCAGCCTTCCGTCCAAAAAGTTCAAAAATTCTGGTTTTACCGTCGTTTGCAAAAATTACACTACTTTCCTCAAAATTATTAAAACGCTCAGCGATATTTGGGGCGTTATTATACTGATAAGTGTACCAAGCAAAAGCTGTTCCTGTAGTTAAAATTGCCAAAATTGTCAGGAATATTCCAAAAATTGCAAAATTACGGCTAACTTTTTGCCAATTGAAAGCATTTTTTTTACGCAAAGAATTAAGGTCAGTTTGACTTTTATTAGAATAATTTGGAGAGTGGTTTGAATTATTTTTGGAAATAAAACCAGCTTTTTGTCCGTAATTTTCATTGTTTCCAAAATCTTTGCTACTTTTAGAACTTTTGTTTTGAAATTTATTATTTGAGCTAGAATTATAACCAGAATTTGGAGAATTTTCCATTTCACTTTCATTTTGATATTCATTTTCTTCATCTATGTTTTCATTTCTATTTTCAAACATTTCTGGGCTAAAATTATTGTATTTTTGGTGATTTTTACTTTCAAGCAATTGGAATTGCTGACTGGAATGACTAACTTTGTTGCCAAAAGGCAAAACTTTTTCGGCTTTTTGAACGTAATAACCATCTTCCAAAAGAAAATTATCCCCTTCAGACAAAAATTCTTCAGAACTTTCAAAATTAGAGCGTTTGTTGGGTCGGCTTGGCATATTTGCGAATTAAAAATAAGTTTAAAATTAAAAAATAAATAATTTGAATTAAAAATACCAAAAAAAAATAAAATATAGAAAACCTATAAAACTTGTTTGAATTTTAGTCAAGCGGAGAGTATTTTATCAAATTTTCTCAAGTTATTTTCCAAAATTATTGCAAAAATCGTCAAATTATTTTTTGTAAATTATTTTTAGTCTTGAAAAACAACGTTCAAATTTCAGAATTAAAAACTCAAATTAAAACAGACTTGTCTAAATTTAATTCAAAAAACAATTCAAAATTTCCAATTGCTCAAACAATTTTAAACTGAAACAAAATTCAAAAAAATTTCCTAAAAAAACAAAAAAGAGAATACGAAAAGTTCAAAAAAAGAAAAAAATTATTAAATTCAATTCTCAATTTGACAAATAAAAATTCTTGATTTAGTTTTTGGAAAGTTTTTTTAACTGCAAAAGTATTTTTTGCGAGTATTTATTCCCAAATTTATAAATAATTCCCAAAATTAACAAAATTTCTTAGATTTTAAAATTTTAAATTTATTTTAAACTTCAACTCAGTCTTCTTTTTAAAGCAAAAAGTAGTAATTTTTAACATTTTTCAAAATAAATTTTTTCAGATTCTTAGGTTTTTTTCTTTTCTCATTTTTTAATTTTATGTCAATTTTGCCTAGTATTTTTGGATTTTTGCTTTTGTTGAGTGTGGGAATGCCGATGATTGCTAATATAAGCGGTTTTGGTCTTTCAAGCACACCAAGCCTTGTCAGTCGCCAAAGCACAAATTGCTCAGTCGCCCAAAAAGATAGCTACGGCAGATGTCCGTTCACTGGCAGCTCCAATTTTCGCTACATTAGCACTGGAGGTGGAAGTACTGGAGGTGGAAGTCGCGGAGGCGGTGGAAGTGGCGGTAAATAACTTTAAGTTTCAAAAATAATACTTTTAGTAATTTTTTAGTAATTTTTATGAAATATCTGAAAGCAACTTTTTTTTGGTTTTTTCTTTTGATAATAATTTATATTTTAGCGGACAATTATCTGACCAGTGTTTCTATTATTCCTGAACCAGAATATCGCCAAACTTTTTTGAAAATGGAAAGTGATTTAGTTTTTGGGTTTAGTTCTTTGGCAGCTATCTTGATTTGTCCATTTTTTTATGCGAGTTTTAGGAAAAAGTTTTGGGAAAATAAAATTTGGAATACTTTGTGGTTTTTGATTTATTTTGCAGTTTTAATTTTTGGATATTTTTCTCAAATCACTAATTTGCAGACCAAACCAAGTTTAATTGTGGATAATTTTGTAAGTTTTAGAAAAAAATGCGGTGCTAAATATTGTTATTACGAATTTTCTACTACAAAACTAACAAATTTAAAATTTTCCAATTCTAATGGTTTTTTTGGGGAAAAAGAAAGTTTAAAGAGTAATTTTATTGAAAATCTCCAAGCTGGCGACTGCATTTCTTTTTATATGTGGAAAAACAATAATCCAACAGATTTTAAAAAGTGCTGAGAAAATACTAAAAAGTAGCTTCAGGTTCCTGTTTGGTTTGACAAAGAAATTTTTGCTTGATAAATTGGTAATATACTTTTTCTCCTTACAAATTCAACACTTAGTTTAATTTAGAAGCTAATGCTTTAGGCTGAATTTAGGTGGAATTACATTTAGCTTGTTGTTTATTTTGACAAAAATTCTATTTAGTGTTTTGCTGATTTGGTATTTCCAGAATCTTTTTTTGAAAATAATTAAACTTAAAAAATCAAAAATTCCATTTATTCTTACTTCTTTATGCAAGAAAATTCTTTGAGCAAAGCGATGGATTTGGATTGCAATTTGTAGATTTTCTGTTCCCTTTGGTCACCCAGCCGTTTTACCCCTTCAATTTTGGGTTTTGAAATCGGAAATCGCAATACTGAAGCCGGAAAACAGCTATTTTAAGCCAGTCAAAAATATTACACAGAAGGAGCTGGCAACTGGGTGAACAAAGTGAAGATTATTGGCCCTACCAAAATTTTCTGCCGCCCGAAAAACACAGTCAGGCATTACAAGTAAAGCCGTCTACATCGCAAAACTAAGTGTTATTCTAAGTTTTTAGAAATGCTGAAAATCTCTAAATTTGTTAATAAATTTTAAGCTAAACAGAAAAATGGTTAATTAAGCGACAATGGCAATTTTTTTCACAATTGGACAGGGTTTGAGTGATGGATTTCTTGGTGGTAGTAGAGAAGTGCAAGAGCAAGTTAGTGCGAATGGTAAAGAACTAAGAGTTGAAACAAAGTTGCAACCAAATATTGCGGGATTAAAAGCAGTAGAAGGCAAAAGTCATATTTATCAAGTTCATAAATTACATTTTGTACCAGAGTCTCATACCCATACCGTAATAAATGATCCTGATATTGTAGAAAAAAATGATAAGCCTGTATTAACTTTAGACTTTTTAATCAGGCTTTTGGCTTTTATTAAAAATATTTCTAAATCAGGTTTCAAAAAAGAAAATATGGCAATAATGGCTATAACTAATGAGAGTTTTGCAAACTTTCTTGCTAGGTTAGGTTTTTTGGAAAATATAAAAAGCATAGATAGAAATATAAAAACTTTTGATGCTTTTAATGACGGAAAAACAGTTTATATTACAGCTGATGAACTAATAGCAATTAAAGATAAATTAGAAAGTATAGCACTAGAATTAATTGATAAAGAAATCTGATTTCTAATCCCCACGCCACCAAACTCCCCAGCCCCAAGGATAGTCGTAGATTTGGTAGTTTTTTTTTTGGATTTGAGAACGGATTTGGTCATCTAATTTTCAGTCTTTGTTTTATATTGTTTATAAGTTTTCTAAAAATTAAACCTTTAGTGTTTTTGTTTCTATATCTAAATTATATTTGTCTTTGAGAAAATTGACTGATTTCAACATCTTATTACCATTAAATGTCCACACTCTAAGAGGTATTGATATAATTTCTTTATTTAGCCCATCAGAATAATTAGACGGTATCGTAATTCCCTTTTTTACTTCTATTGTATCATTAAAGCCCTTTCTCCGAACTATTCTTCTAAAAGCCTTAATTTCACTCCAATTATAATCAAAAATTATTTTATCATTTTCCACATATTTAACACCTTGTGGGTTTATCAGTAAAAATGTATTTTCAAAATACTGTTTAATAAAATTGGTCGCCAGAATAATAAAAACGAACAAAACTAAAGCAAAAATTGATGTAAAACCAAGCTGCGGACTTGTTAAGAAAAAATTCTGATCAGTGATTTTGAAAATTGACAGGAAAGGTAAAACCAATGCCAAAAATAGAAAAGTAGAAAAAATCACACTTCCAAAAAAGCTAGTAATTATGTCAAAAAGTAACTTAGTTTTAATTTTGTTAGTAAAGATATATTCGTCCATAATAAAATTTGATTGAATTTGATTGAATTTGATTTTAAGTTTAATTTTTAATCCCCACGCCACCAAACTCCCCAGCCCCAAGCATGATCATCAATTTGCCAGCCTAGTGATTGAATTTCATTGCGAATTTGATCAGATTCGGAGAATTTTTTTTTGTCTTTAAGAATTAATCTTTTTTCAATTAAATCTTCTACTTTAATTCCACAGCCTTGAAATATTGCTAAATTTAAAATACCTTCATACTTTTGCTCAAAATATTTAAGTAATCTGTAATCTGTTTCTATTAATGAATTTTTTTCACTCAAACAAAAAACAGTTTTTGATAATAATTCTTGATACATTTCGAGAAACTTTGGAAAATTAAAATTATCAGTTAAAATTTCTAAAAACCTGACTTTTTTTTCTTGAAACAAATTAGCATCAAATCCATCTTTATTTTTTGAGTTTAACAAATTTGAATCATAAAATTGATTATCAAAATAACAAAGTTTCGCAGCTTCTTTTCGCAGTCCCCAAAGTCGCATTTGACTTTGCCACAACTTTTCCCAAGTAAAGTCCATTTGGACGCTGTAGTGGTGTTCAAACAGCATTAAACGATAAGCCAAAGGATCAAATCGGAAAGTTTGCCAATTCATCTCGTTGATTTTAGCAATTAATTTGAGTTCAAAATACTTCTTGATAATTTTTTCCTTCAACTCCTCGGAAAAGTCGTGGACTGGAGGATTTTGGAACGAATAAAAACCTGTGTCCGCAAACTTTCCATTAACCAAAAAGACATTACCGAGACTTTTACTCATTTTTTTGCCGTCAACCAAGACAAATTTGTTGTGAACCCAAGTTTTGGATAAACAAAAACCCAAGGCTTCTGACTGAATAATCTCGTTGGTGTGGTGAATGTCAATGTGGTCTTCGCCGCCTGTGTGAATATCAATTTCAAATTTTCTGAGATTTTCTTCACTTTTTTCTTCAATTTGTTCTGGGTTTTGACTAAATCTTTTTTCCCCGATAATCTCGCTAATCATACAAACACACTCACTGTGCCAGCCCGGACAGCCCCAAAGTTTGGAAATATTAGGATAAATTGGGAATTTTTCTTCGTTATTTTGCTCAGTTTCATCAGCATTTTCAAAGTTATCAAGTTGCAAAAAATAAATTGAATCTAAGATTTCTTGAGCTTTTGGATAACTTGCAAACTGCCATTTTTGCAAAGAATTTTCGGGTACAAATTTCCAGAGGGCAAAGTCGTTTGGGTGTTTTTTGTCTCCAAACTCTAGATTTCTGCCAGTAAAATTGGAATTATTACCTTTTTGATTTTTGTGTTGAATTTCCAGGATTTTGACTAGTTGCGATGAAAGCTCGTTTTTATTTTGTTCAAAAACCTCTAAAACTTGCAAATAATCCAAATAAATCCCGTCATCCGTCAGATAAGCCTTATTTTCTTTGAGTAGAGTTAGAGCCAAAATCATTTGTTCCTCCACATATTCACTGGCTTTCGGGTTCATTTTACCTTTTGGCAAATCAAAATTGAGAGCTTCACACTGGCTTTCGTAATTCTTGGAATAAAAATCCACAATTTCTTCAACCGTTTTGCCGTCTCTTTTGGCACCTTTTTCCATTTTGTCCTCGCCATCATCACTATCATCCACAAGGTGTCCCACATCCGTGATATTTTGCACCCAATTAACCTTCCAGCCACTCAAAATAGCAACTTTATTAATAACATCAGGCAGCCAAGCCGCTCGCATATTGCCAATACTGGGATACGCATAAGCTGTAATTCCGCAAGAATACATACTAATTTGATTTGGAACTGCCGTAGAGTTTGGATCAAGTGACACCAGTTTTCGCTCGTAGGAATCGTATAAAATCAAAGTTTGTGGTTTTTGAGTCATATTTATTGAATAAATTTATGAAATTGGATTTTGCAAATTAGGTTGTGAAGTTAAGCTCATTATTTTGCAAAAATTATATCACAAAATAAAAACATAGTTCCAAAAATTGTCAAAAAACAGAATTTATATTTTAATTACAAAAATCAAATCAAAACTAATTCTAAAATTATGCCTAACCTTTCAAATCGCCTAAAAAACTGGCGAGAACCTAGAAATACGACCAAAATTCTACCTGAACAAGCTACCAACATTGAACCATTACTTTTGGAATCACAAAAACTGGAAAAAACTTTAGATCCAGAACTTGTCAAACTGTGGAAAGATTCTCTAGAAAAGGTTGTTTTTGAAACTAATCTTTTGAGAGAAAGTATTGGCTTGAAAATCATATCAACTCCAAATATTATTTTTTATAAGGGTGATGATAATTCAAAGGCAAGTGTTGTTACAAAATTTGAAAATAAAGGAGAACAAATCACAGCAAACGGTAGATTATTATAAGTTAATTTACAATTTTCAAATTTACAGGATTACAGAGTAATTACTCATATATTAGCCCATGAAATGGTTCATTTTACTGAAAGAAATCTTAGCGGTGTTGATTTTGACCAATTGACTTTGAAAAGCTTTGAAATGCCATATTTGGAGAAAAAAATAGTACTTTCAGAAAACGAAATTAAAGAAATAAAAAATTATTTAGCTTTAGTTGGAGCAAATTTGGCATATAATCAAAAAACTTTAATGGAATTGGTTTTACAAAAAAGGCAAGAAATAGGTTTTTAGTCAATAAAGAGATATAGAAAATAAATTATCACCACAAGCTCTCAAATTTCTCAATCATTTTACATCTCTTAATTCAGAAAAATCTGGTTTTGAAGTTTGGAATTATTTCCAGCATTCTGATTTTTATTGTGAAAAACGGGAAAACGGGAACTTTGTTTATTTGTTGCCTGGACTTTTGGACAAAGCTAATCAAAAAAATTGACTCAACGAAGGTTTGTGTGATTTTTTGGGCAATTTGATCGCTGATAAAATCTTGGAAAAACTGCCAGAAGAATTGGAAAATACTAAAGAGATCGGTTATCCAGAAATATTTTTGGTCAATTGAAAACCTTTGGAATTCTTGCGATCAAAATCAGCAAATGGAATTTTTGAACGCAGTTTTATTGTCCAAATTTAAAATATAATTCAATTGCTCCAATAGACCTCTTGCGTTGAACGAGTTTTTGATAATTTAGCAAAATTTATTCAAGATTTCGGTGGCTTTTTGACCATTTAAAAAATTCACTTTTGAAATTCACTTTTGACAAAAACTTACATCA
>JFJP01034304.1_pt1 | contig 16804 bp, 24 predicted proteins | sample 431651 | NCBI WGS metagenome assembly JFJP01 (sample SAMN02602958, study PRJNA72255) | Microbial mat metagenome, whole genome shotgun sequencing project. | biome: fresh water; feature: sink hole; material: water; isolation source: purple microbial (photo- and chemosynthetic) mats found in... | reverse complement strand
CAGTTGCCAACGAGAGCGTCCGAGATGCTGGTGCAGCCCTTGTAGAGGACCATACGGCCTTCCATCCCAGCGACGGCACCGACCGGCATCTGTTTTTCAATGACACCACCGGCAGCCAAGGCACGGGTGGTGTAGGTGTATTCCACCGAGTCCTGCATGAACAAGAAATCTTCGTGCGGACCAAGGTCACCAACCCCTGGGGTCGGTATCGTAGCTCCTGAGGCGTAGAAGTTCGGGGACCTCAAAGTCTTTGCCGGAACCTCAAACGCAGAGACCACAGCACTCGATGCAACTGTGAACCGGGTATCGCCTAGTGTGAAGGCGAAGATCTGGTTCCGGGAGTTGTCCAGGGCACCAAGCCCTATCGGGCCATTGTCCTGTGAACGAACGTCTTGGCTGACTTGGAATGTGATTTTCATGACCGGTACCTCGGTCACATAGCTACCTGTCCAGATAGCCAACCACCCCAAAATAGCCAGTACCAAGGTCACTGCGGCCTCACCTGGAGGGTTGTCCCGGCATCGGTCATGGTGGCGGATATGGTTCCAGCCCTGGTGGCACCTGAGACATCAACGTGGGTGATGATCAGGATGTGTTTGACCCGAACGGCCAAGAGATTCACGATCTCCAGGACAGCCCGTCTCCCAATCGAATCCAGGGCATCGAAGACCTCGTCCAGGGCCAGGAAGGTCGACCGGTACCGGGAACGCTGTTGAGCCAGTTCGAACAGGGAGAGCAGGGCACAGAGGTCGGTCCACTTCCTCTGACCACCCGAACGCCTGCCATAGCGTTCCTTGATCGTCAGATCCGAGTTGAAGGTCAGGGGCATCTTCCCACCAAAGTGCTGGCTGGTGTATCCCAGGAGCAGCAGATTGAGCTTTGCAACGCTCCCGTCAAGCAGAAAAGCCCTCATGGAGCCTTTGGCCTGGAAAGCCTTCTCCCAGAAGGTGACGTAAGCCTGCTTCAGGTTGATTGCAAAGGCTAGACGTTTGGCAGCTTCCATGTCAGCGAATGCCTTCTGCTGGCTGTCTTGGAGGCTCTTGATGGTCGCCTTGATGGTGTCGGCCGGGTTATTAGCCACCGTGCGCTTGATTTCATCCTCCAGGGACACCAATTGCTGGCGTCTGGAGGCCATTGTAGCCTCGAAAGTGGCCTGGAGGGTAGTCAGGACAGCTTCAGCCGTCCTGCGGTCCTGTTCAGCCTGCAATAGGGCACCTTTGGCCTCGACCACGACCTGGGGGTCGACAGACGACTTGATCTTGTCGATATCGCCCATGATGTTGCTTCTGATGGTCTCCAAGAGCAAGCCAGCGTCTGCGTAGGACTGGACCTCACAACCCATGATCTTGGACAAGGACTGCCGGTGAGATTCGTAGAGGGTCCTGGCCCTGTCTGGGATGGCTGCCTCGGCTGCCTCGTCTTCGGCCAAGGACTTCTCAAGGCCAGACAGCTTGGCCAGGATGGAGGCCAGGGCCACTTCGCTGACGACTGATATCTCAAGGTCGTTCGTCTGCTTGACGTGGGTGTTGTAACTCTCTGTGTTGGTTCTTATGGTATTATCAATCTCGTTCAACGTATTGGCCAAATCTGCGATCTCACTACCCAAATCAGCAATGGTGACGGTCAGATTGTTGGCCGAAACCGGTTGCGTACAAACCGGGCACTTGGATCCAGCGGTCTTTGATAATTCAATCAACCTATCCGATTCTTTGGCAAGCCTTGTATAATCAGCAAGGACAGTGTTTTTCACACTATGGCGTTCTCGTAGGAGATTGGAGATTTGAAGCTCAAATGCCCGACGCTCTTTGATCTGAGCATGGGTTGTCTTGACCTTAACCTCGTCCACAGACTTGATCCCGTTTATCTCACCCTTGGTGTTCGCAATCTTGACCTGTAAGGCGACACGCTCTTTACCCAATACTTCTACGGCACGGCTAAAGGTCATCTCTGAAGCCGAGAGACTGGTCTCCTTGGTTTTCAAAGCTTCCAACTCTGCGTTCTTGGTAGCAAGACTGGCCTCGAAGGAAGCAAAATTTCTTACCACTGCCTGGGCTTTGATGAAATTATCTTCAGCAAATGCTGCCTTGGTCTTACCCTCCTTCATCTCCACTTCATGCTTCTGCGGAAGCACCTGGATATCCTGTTCAACAGCCCTGCGCTTCATGTCCAGGATGGACAGGTTATTTTCATGAGCCTTCTCGGCCTGACCAAGCTGGGCCGACATGTCGTTGATCTTCTGGCTGTACTCCACGTTGGCAGCACTGCGGAGCCTCTGGATTTCCTCCTGGGTGTCAGCCTGTTGAACCAGATCCTTCTTCATGTTCCGCACCTTCTCCAGGTACAGATCAAACTTCTCAAGGCCGAGCATGTTTTCAATCATGGCCCGGCGTTCCTTCTCACCGGCAGAAATGAAGTTAGCTGTGATGTTCTGGCCAAGGATGTTGGACTTGATCATCTTGGAGTAATCAGTCCCAAGAAGCTCGTTGAGCATGGCCTGAGCCGCAACCTTCTCGGCCTTCTCGAAACGCTCTATCCTGACTCCGTCCTTGTAGACCCGGAATCCAACGGAACCAAGCTCAGAGTGCTTCCTGAAGCGTTCAATGGTGTACCCATTGGTATGAGCGATGATCACCCTGGTATTGCGGCCAACGACGTCGTTGACCACATCATCAACCTTCACATCAGAACGGATCTGCTCATCGAAGTAACCCCACACGATGGCTTCAAGGATCGTGGACTTCCCTGATCCATTGGCCCCTTCGAAGTACCAGATACCATTGGTCATCTTGGTGAAGTCCAGGGTAATGGATCCCTGGATCCCCATGAAGTTTTCCATGGTGATGGAGGAGATCTCACCATTGAAGATCGTACCGGAGGAACTGACGGCATTCTCCCGCTCGTTGATCTCCTTGATGATGGCCTTGCCGAACTGGACGACGATGTCAGGAACCAACTGGGAATCACCGGTCAGGACCGATTTGACGAACGGTTCCACTAAAGCTTCGGCTGAAGCGGACTCAACGGCACCAACATCAACGACGTGTTCCCGGATGGCCTTCTCGACCACAGATTCAGAACGGACATCCAGGACACCCATGTCGGTCAGATGCTTGGTGACCTCGGCCTGCTGCTCATCGGTGACCAAATCGTCATAGATCACTGTGACGAAACGATCCTTCAGGTCCTCAGGCTTGGCATTAGCTGCTTCCTGGACACTGATGACCTTGAATGCGTCGTGGTGAGGGTTCAGAATGAATTCGTCGGTATCCTTATCGGTATCATAAATCATAATGCCACGAAAATCGTCAGCATCACCGAAGTTGAATTGTAACGGTGACCCGACATAGGTCACCCGGTGAGCAAGGCGTTGATGAACGTGGAAATGGCCTGTATAGGTGCGCCTGAAGTTCTTGAACAGATCGGGTCCAATGCAACCCGCAAATCTGGTATTGTAACGGGTATTCTGGACTGCCGAGTTCAATCCAAGGTGACCAAAGATGACGGTCTTCCCTGGATCACTGTGGGTCCATGATTCGACAGCCTTCAAGATCTCGGCTGAATCCTCGTGGTATGGGATAAAACCAAGGGTGATATCACCGTGTCTTCCTATGCCTATATCCTTGTGAGGTTCATGTCATGGTTGCCGAGGATAACGTCGACACCAAACTCTGAGGCTAGGTTACGGAAAAATTGTATGGCCTTGGACTGGGCCAGGACGTCGACCTCTTCACGGGTGACCAGGGAGTCTCCCAGACACACCACATGGTCAACGCCTCTGCGCTTGAACTCTTGGATGATCCACTCCCCCGTGGACACGATGCGGTCAAGACCCTTGGGGGAGAAATGGATGTCGCCAAAGATACCGATCTTCATGGGAACCTCTTTGGCGACTTATATGTCGCTATTTTAGAAGGTCAAGAGTCAACTACCGCACAGAGCATAAACAGCACGTCTTTGTCGGGAGCGAGGTTCGACTTGTTTGGGTTCGCCACGAATACGGTGAAACGAGTGGGATCCTGCTTCTTCAACCACAGTACAAGAGCATCCTCGTCAGCGAACTCCTCAAGCCGTAAGGTAACAGCAGAAGATTTCCAGGGAATCCGTGAGTCCGGTGCAAAACGAATGGGGCAAAGAACCTCATTCTTCCTGGCAAGGTTGATGATGGCGTTGTAGTCGATCCACTTCCCAACGGTGGTTGGGACGCTTACGGCTATCTGTCCTTCTTTAAGAACCTTCACGGTGCCATCAGGGAATACCACAGCGCACTGCCAGACACCCTTGATGTTCTGGGTTTTGAGGAGGGCGTAGCACCAAGCTCCAATGAAAGCCTTGTCGGCTACCTCACGCTTGGATTCAAAGATAGACTTGTCGTGGTGACCAACCTCGGTGACTACCCTTCCAATGATATCAAAATAAACGATACCAAAGAAATTCCGTGGCGTCTGGTCGACGTTGGTCAAGTGAGTTGGCTTGGGGGTGGAATCCTTGATGTCGGTCATGGTAGCCTTTCAGTCGTGGTATTCAACCAGACTTGAGATTGGTGGATAAAAATAACGCATGTAACGGCTGATATGAGCCGTGTAGGAGTTACTGAGCTTGAAGGGAGTTGATGAATCGTGGGAGCTTATGATGTGTTTCCAACGGGCTATTTCCACGAACATCTTGAAGCTGAAGTTCTGCCGCTTCTCAAGACAGATGAGAGCCATCCTCACCATGAGGACCCACACATGGAGGTTATCCCTCAGATACTTCCTGGCATTGGCATCGTTATCATCAACTGGTGGTCCCATATCCTTTTCAAAATCATCATCCAACAACGGTATTCCTGGCGGTGGCTGATATCGTGGTGGTGGTACGATCCTTGGACCACGGCTCCCCCTGGCCATCTGTTCCCAGAACAGAACATCAGGATTATCAACTTCAGGTTCCAAGATATCATCGGCCATTGGTCTTCTTCTTCACGAACATAAGACCAGCCGTCTCCTTCTCGGTGTTCTCAACCCAGAGGACAACCCGGTCATCGAACATGGCACCACCGGGCTGCTGAACACAGAGGTCGATGATCTCTTTACCAAAGTGGTTCAAAAAATCCTTCTTACCGGCCAGATCCAAACCTGGGAAGTCGATCCCGTGGGAATCAGCGACGCTATCAACAGCTTCAAGGCAAAGCCTCGTGAGCTTATGATCGATCTTGGTACCATCAGGTTGTCTTATCACCAAGCCCCCTGCTTATAAGAAAGTCTGAAAAGATCTCACGCTCATGCCGACCGCAGAAAGCAGACTCCTCAGCCCACTGCTCCATGGTGCCATACTGCATGTCTGGGAAATTATCCTTCATGTATTTCATAACCAAGACACATCCTATGCAATGACCGTGGTCTACGTTGAGGGCATGCTCAGAGCAGATCAGGTTCCTATTCTGAATCATCTCATCCAGAATAGGAGCCAGGAGCTTACTTTTTTCCGGGGACTTTGATGGGGTTTCCTGGCTTGATTCCACGGTACAACTCCTTCTCGGATCTCAGAACGAGTTCAAGGTCGAGGTACATCCCCACGGGGCTGATCTGAACGTCGTAGACCTGATCAACCTTGGCTGTAATGTCACCAATCCGCTTTCCAACTATCACCAGGACAACCCTGGGTTTGTTCTTGCGGGATACTCTGCCAACCTTTTTTACCGGGCTGTTGGTCAAGATCTTGGTTATGTTTTCAGCAACCTTTTTTGCCAAAACATTGTTTTCGACCACTGCCATCAACGGGCATATGGCAACATTCTGATCAAAGGGTCTGAAGCCCTTGGAGGAAAGAAACCCTCCTACCAGCTTCCTTACCTCTGCGGTTTTTGATACGACGATGACTGCTAAGTTTTTCATGATACCCATACTCCTTGAAAGGTTTCCGAGATGATTCTCGCTACCTGGATGGCTTGGTCAGTGCTGTAACCACACTCTTTTTCAATCCACAGAGACAATCGGCTAAAGTTGTTCTCAAAACCACGCACGCCCTTTGCCTGAATGTCTGCTACGATCTCCTTGGACCTTTCGGTTACACGAGATCTTCCAAGGGTCATGAGTTCAAGGTTTCTGCGTACCACCGCTGTGGCATCCTGTTGGACAGGTACCGGATTAGGGTTGTAGGTCTTGTGCTTCCTGGGTGTGATCATCCCAGTCTGTTCGGCCAAGAAGGTGACCATACGACCTTCTTGGACCACCTTGGCAGCAGTCTCTTTTCCAATGTTAATCAATCCAGGGATGTTGTCAGACTTGTCACCCTGCATCACCTTGGCGAGGAGGTATTCAGATGGAGTCAGGTTCAACGGCTCTGAGTTACCGTCACCGGTATCTTTGACCAGCTTACCAAATTCATTCAACCTTACATTATAATGATTCTGGCAATTAAACATGGATATCTTCGAAGTAATCAACTGCCAGTAATCCTTATCAGAGGTCAACATCACTGTTTCCACATCAGGGTTCAACTGAGTGGCAGCAGCACAAAGATCGTCAGCTTCGAGATATGGGAACACGAATACAGGACAGGAGATCAGCGGAATCAATTTAGGCATGATATCCTTGGCAGCCACGTCAGCCAGATCGTGCTTGTATTTTTCAGCGGGGTCACCCTTTTTCAGTTCCTCTTCACGTTGAGCTTTGTAATCACTAAAAATCTTCTTACGCCAGCTTCCCTCACGAGAATCCAGGAAGAAATAAACACGGCTTGCCTTGTTTATCCTGGTTGACTTCGCTATTTCCTGTAGGGCATATATTGCCACAGAGTTTGGACCAAACTTCAACTGCTCATCACTCATCGAGTGAGAGGAGACATGACAAAGATTGGATACGTCAACGTAGAGATACATTAAATTTCCTCTACAGCAATTATTTCATTGCCCTCTATCCAAGCCTTTAGAACGCTTATGGTATCAAGGGTCCTATCAAGCTCTTTTGAAAAAGAGGCCGGGACATCTCGACCAACGTTTATCGTGACCTCACGGACATTTGCCAGATTGACGAGGACCATCTTCCCACCACCCTTCACCCTCAAGGATGAAGCAGTTTTACGAAGCATGTCTGGGAAGTCTTCTCCGCTATCCTTGGTGGCACTGAAGAACACCACATCAGGATCATAGGAGTGTTCCTTCAGGTCCCCAAGGAACCGCACATCTATCTTGGTCCCATTGTTCAACAGAGAGGTTATAACCTCTTCCCACTCCAACATCAACGGAAGAAGTATGCACGAGGAGAACTGTTCGTTGTCCATTCCAGAAATTGGCTCAGAAAAACCACGACCAGCAAGTTCATAGGCAACACGAACCACAGAGACAAACTTATCCACCGGGAATACCGGGTTGTCTTGTCTGGTTCGGGATTTGTTGACTATGAACTTGCCGGGCATGTCTTATTCCTTTGGAGGGAGGCCGAGCATCACAACGTCACGGGATTCCTGGGCTTCCCCAAGCTTCTCCCCCATGCCGTTGCCGACAGGACTCTTGGCAGTGTTGTCCATCTCACCAGAGCCGATCTTGTTGAGGGGCTTGATGGTACCCGCCAACTTGCCGTCCTTGCCAACGGTGATCCAAGGACCTTGTTCCTCGGGGTAACCAGCCAGGGCGACCTGGAGGTTCACCATGGAGGCCAGTACCCGGATGTTGTTCGGCTGACGGGGCTTCAGGAACTTGATGGCATCCTCGCCGGAAACAGTCCACTTCTTACGACGGCCATACTCGTCTTCATCCCAGACCCAGAAGTCACTGGTGATGGTGCCGTCATCTCGGACGGTGAAGGTTACCTGCACAATGGACTTCGGCTTGGATTTCTTATCCGAAGCCTCCTCTTTGGGTAGGTTGTTGCGTGGTGCCATGGTACGTTTCCTTGGTTAAGGGGTTAGATATGGGATGACGACCGCACTCTTAGCGATCTCTGGATGGTGTAAGGTAGTTCCTAAGCTCAGGGCTGGTCGACCAACCTTGCCCCCTGGATTCAGGGAAGGACGCGAATACCGGGTCCTGGCTGCATTCTACCCCAATAGCTGCCAGGATCTTCACTTTCACGTCTCCAACGATCTTGGCAAGGTTACCCCACTCAATGCGGAGGACATCTCCTTTACGCATTACGGGGACACGGAGCCACAGTGGGAGTGGAACTTCGAGACAGAATCCATCACCTGGGTTGCCACCCTTGATACCTGGAAACGAAGCTCCCTCAGTACAGTCACCTGTTACACGTTTGGCGGTCTGCTGATTCATCCTGATATCGTTTCCTGGAGCAGTGATTTGACCGTCGTCACCATTACTTGGCCCACGCCAACTAAAGGTAGACTGATCTTGCGCTGACCAAGGTGGCGACACATTAGTCGCTGTCAAGGACAATTTCGTCATGAGGGCTTTGGAGGCTCGCCATCACCGTCGAAAAGTGGGACGGGCGGGGCTGGCGGTGGGCTGGTGGCAATCGGTATGGGCGGGGACATCGGCATGGACCCAGCAATGGGTGTGGGGCTTTCCCTGGCAATCCGTATTTGTTCTATTGCCCACGACGTGTCCGCGAAGGCCATAGCCGGTATCGGACCCCTACGACTGAGTTCGGTACGGCAAATCTGATCAATAGACGAGGAAGGAGCAGACGGATCCAGTGTGGTCGGTATCTGACCCTTGTTCCTGGCCTGATCCTGGGCTGTCAGGGCACAGTTTTGATACTTGATGGTAGTGGTGGTATCCTCAATTATTTGAAGACACTCGTATTTCACATCGCAGGTAACGGTATAGGCATCAATGGCGTCACGGGCTTTGGCAATATAAAGCCGCATCTTCCCAGCCGCCTTTTCTGAGGCAGACTGATTTATTGATAACGCTCCGTCGATAACCCCCATGACCGCATAAGAATCAGAGATGTCACCCTTCTTGACCTCGTTGCCGATAGAGGTCTTGATCTCAGATCCACGGTTAGACTGGAAGGCTGTGACAATGGGCGGCTTACCATATGCTGGATCCATGGCAAAACCACGAACGTCCTCAGCCACCTGTTTGAGCATGGAATACTCATTCTTCATATCCACATCATCTTTATTATTCGGGAGCATGATGGTCAGGTAGTCGATGATTATTACATCAGGCTTCTTACAACCACGGGAAACATAGTCGTCAATGGTGGCCCGGATCTTGTTGGTTGAGCAGGTATCAGTGGGGTATTCAATGATGTAGAGATCACCAAGGTTCATGGCCTTGATGCTTTCATCAAGCTTCTCTGGTCTTGCGTGAAATAATACACGGTCTTCTTATTTCGCATCAAGTGAGCACCGACATTTGAAAGCAATAGAGACTTGCCCGACCCTGTTGGCCCCATGAATGCCGTGACAGTTCCATGGTGAAAACCACCGTTGGAGTTGGCATTGTAGGTCGGCCACGGGCTTGGAATCGCTGGGCTTTCCTGGGTCTCACGGAGGACACGTTCAACAACCGTCTCTCCTTTCTCAAGGTACCCAGCAGTGTTAGTTGTAAGCACATGACGACGACGCATGGCATTGAAGGCCATCTCTATCTGATCGTGCTTGCCATCCCTACACATCTGAGCATAGGTGAAGGTAAACCGATCAAAGTCGGATTTCTTCATATGCTCTATGAGGATTTCCTTGACGTACCCAGCCTCCTCATTGTTCTCTTTACCAAAAACACCGTTAAAATACTGCTGAAATCCAACAATGTTATCATCAGGAGACAGATACTGCTGGACCTCTTGATCCATGATCTCCAGCGTGGGCAACATCTTGCTCTTGATGTAATAGGCTTTTATTGCCTTGAAAAGAATAACATTCCAGGCGTAATTGAAATGGATCTCTTGAAGCCGGTCAATCCAGTAAACAACGAAACCAGGGTCCTGAGCGATCAGCTTTATAGCCTTGCGCTCCATGTCCTGAGTGAAGTCAAGCTTGCGAACAGGTGCGTCCATAGATTACCTTTCAAGGTGGACCAGACGAAGCTGGCGAGAAAATGCCCGACGCAAGGACTTTTTTAAGGCTGGTATGCGATCAACATCGACACCCAAATGGTGGGATATCCTATCCTCAGTCCAACGCTCACCGGCATGAGTCACAGCGAATGCCAACGGGACATCACGAATAAAATCGAAGAACTTGCGCTGCTCCTCGGTCTTGAGCCAAGATCTTACCCGGCCCATGAAGATAGGATCACGCATCAACTCCGAAACTATGGAGTTTTCTGATTCTTCCGATGACTTCTTCAGTGCGTTGGTGTCTATCCGAAGTGGAGATGACCTGTGTGCGCTCTGGTGGGGTGTGGTGGCTTCCGACGTCATTGTAGGCTTCTTCCCAGGAGTGATGGTCCATGGTGGCACGGAACTTCCCCTCACCATCCCCAACCTGTAGGAGGTGTTTACAGGAGGCTACGGGGACAAAGACATGGGTAACCGACAGCGATCCACCGTGGTAATAAGCGTATTCGATCAACTGGGAGAACAGGGAGGCACTGGCTGTGTTCATCCCTTTGTCCAGGTCTTTGTATCCATCCCCAAGCTCAAGCTTCGAATAGGTCCTGATATCGCTGAACCAGCGGTCACAGAGGGAAGATCAGACTGCATCTGCTTCCTGAGGTTGAGTCGGTTGATGTCCTCGTACTTGGGTATGTTATTCTTCTTGGCCCAAGCCGAAGAACAGGACGGGATCGTGAACACCTTCAGGTGATCATGATTCTCCAATTCTTTTTTCACATCATCGATAAGTGTTGACTTACCGGTGCTGTGGGCACCCGAAAACGTAATGATGTGGATACAAGGGGCTTTTCTGAGAAAGTCTTTCACGCTTGGGCAATGGTTTCTATTGGAAGGTCGCTTCCAATGTGGCGGGTGGGGACGGCCGGGAAGGCACTAACGAAGCCTTCTGGAATCACTGGCTTGATATAGCCTGTGTAATACTTCTTTCCTGCTTCAGTAAGGACGAAGCCACACTTGGAGGTCTCACCCTTCAGGTTGACCTTCACTCCAAGGGAGTTGGCAGGAGCGGATACGATCAGTCCAGCACGCTTGGCTGGATAGATGACGTTCCGCTTCTCGTTGGTGGCAATCGCCCGATAGTCGTTGTCGACCACCCAGAACACCGACACCAGAATGGAATTACCCCTTGGTGCCGTTGGAAAGGAACTGTAATAAGTCGTCTGGGCTGCGGGACGACGGATCCGCTGTTTGACTTTCGTGTTCATACAGATCACCTCTTCTGGCGTTCTTATAGCGACCTATTTGTCGCAGTCAAGGACAGACTTACATAAGTCGGTTCAAGAAGCAGAAGCCGCCATCAAAGCTTCAGCCGCTTCATATATGGCGTCGCCGCCCATTCGGTGCGCCCTGACTATCCGGGATCGTTCAATCATCGCCTCGACCATGGCGTGTTTATCCATTGAGGTCTGGACCTCCTTGGTCACCTCCTGGATACGGCTCAACATCTCTGCTTCGAACCGGATCTTCTCATTGAAGCGCCGGTAGGCAGCATCATCCCTGAGTGATCTCTCTTCCTTGGTCTTCAGGCTATCAATTGTTGAGAAGGAAAAATTAACCCTTTCTGGCGTGGTATTACCAGCCGACCCCTTCACCTGGATCGAAGAGAAATCCAGTTTAGCCATGATTGAATACTACAAGTGAGCAAAGTGAGCGCAATCCTATTATAAGTTAGTGGTTGATAACTTAGTGGGTGAATTCTTAACTATCCTGAATGTCTAACCTTTTCTGGATATATCTTGACAGTATAAAAAAAATAATAGAATTTCAATGTAGTTAAGTTGAATTTTGTCTTGAATTCAGTTCTTAGTATTCAATAAGATAATAAAAAATTCATATTTAATTCATTAAAAAATTCAATGTAATTATTTTTTTATTGAATTTATATTGAATTTTATATTAAAATAGAGTTCTAAATGAAAGAGCGAAGCGAAAAGCAATTTACATTGATTTAATGAATTACTTCATTTTTAATCTGAATAGTTATAATTTTTATTGAATTCACCATAAAGTATTGTCAATTTTTAATTCATTTTTACTACTTAATTATTAAAATGCATTTTAACTCCTAGAATGCAGTAAAACCTCGGTTAAAATTCATAATGAATTCAATTTACAAATTTTTTTTCAATACAAATCCTTTGGAGACAGTTATTTATAGATAAGATTAAACATAAATCATTGTCAAATATGATGTTATGTTAGGATATGCTCTCTGAGTAGTAGTTACCTACGGTGAAGTATAGTATTCAATATGGTAAGTTGCTACTACTTAATTGCTTTTCGCTTCGCTCTTTATGGAGAGATCCTAGGTTCAAGTAACCTTTCATGAATGCATTAAAACATACAATATCCAAAGAAGATAGTATATTTTTATAATGAATTGATGACTTAACCATCACAGATTCATGGCAGGAGCGTCCCCGCCGCCCGATACCATCCCATCGGTTGTTTCCCGGCCGTCCTTGGCGATTCTGGGCACTTTTCCCCAAAACCTGTAACCAAGGTGACTGGTGGCCACAAAAGTGTCTTAAAACGTCCAGGAACCATCTCTCAACCTCCCAGGTGTCGGTTCGTTATCCATGTGGGTCAAAATACACTCTACCAGCTAGAGGGTGTTGCTGTATTGACATTCGAGTTGTTGCTGTCAATACTGCCGCCTTAACCATTTTCACCAACGGGGGTTTGGGCCATGCCATCAGGACTAATGACCAAGTCTCAGTTCCAAACACTTATCGACCAAGCTGCTGTTCGCAGCCCGTTCAAGCACACCAACAATCGATTGATAACGCCCACTATCACAAAAGAGTATCATGAGTATCTGAGTAAAAGGTTGGTCAAGAAGGTGGCGCTTTTCAGTGGTATCAATAGTAAGTCAAAAAAGGTAATTCCATTCTATTCTGCTGGTGTTTTTCATGAAAAGAAACCCCTGGTTGTATTGGTCAAGACTCCAACCAAGGTCCAGGAAAAACCGGCACCAATCAAGACCACCAAGCCAGCACCGGTTATAGACTTCACCAACGTTGAACCGCACAAGGCTTCCTTGATGAAGGCGATGGCAGTGAATGGTTGGAACCCTGAGTGCCCTCTGCCCATGAAGAAAAACTGGTACATGGATCCCCGCGAACTCTTTTATCGCGTGGCCCGCGTGCAGATGTGCGGCGGCTTGAACTCTGCTGGCAGGGATGGGGAGCGTGCCATCGAGTTGTTTGGTCTATTGGCATCCAACTTTATTGGACGTATCTGCTTCAAGGATCAAGGACATATGGCCAACATGGCTGATGACCTCATCCAGGAAGCAACGACCAAGTGTGCTATGGTTGTTGATCGGTTTTCGGTGTGGGATCTGAAGGAGCCGGGCAAGATCAACAACGCCTTCGCGTACTTCACCACGGTGGCGCGGAACAAGATGTTCGAGACCCTTACTTCGAACCTTGCCGTTTCCGACGTCCATATCGAGGACCTGAAGACGGACTCGCAGTCGGTTGGGGATCTGATTTGACATCGACTGAAATGGTGCTATCCTGAGGAATCGGTGCCTGGGCCATATTTCGGCGCAGGAAGGCACTGATAGGGGGCACGATCTTGTTCCTGAAATCATCAACCAGTGCCTCCATCTCTTCGGGAGAGCGTTTAGGCTCTTTCTGGATTGACTCAGCCATCTCCCACAGAACATCATCAAGACGCTTGACCAGGGAATGGATCTCTCTGGCTACCTTCTTTTGATCGGATTCGTTCATCATGGCTAATATATCAACCTTTGATGAATCCCGGACAGAAAAGCTTCGTCAATGGCTGGAGGCCAAGGGTGTTGATGTGGTCCAGGTCGGTGATGACTTGGCCATGCCCTCACCTTTCAAGGAGAAGGAAAAGCGTAGGACAGAGGGATCTGGATACACTGATACCAAGCGTAGGCTCTGGGCCAAGGTCATCCTGGGCAGGGATGGGAAGCCCAACATCGTCTGGCAATGCTGGTGGTCAAAATCAAAGGCTGGTAAGGGTCTTGGTGGGTATGGCAGCTATGCCGTGGCCCTGGCTGCCAAGGTCAAGAAGGAAGAGATCAATGAGCTTCTTGGCCTGGAATACGATGAGGCCGTCCAGAAGGCTGAGGGGCAGGACGACAAAGCCATAGCTCTCCTCTTCCAATCCATCAGGGAGGAAAGTGAGAGATCCATAATTTCAAAGGAGAGCCAGAAGAAGAGTGTGGTAGCTGCAAAGATCCCAAGGGAGGTGCCGAGCGGGATCATCAGGATGTGGGCGGGTTCCTTTATGACGCTTAGGGGGGAAGAGATGGTATCCGCCAGAGGGATAACCAAGGAATTGGGATCCATGTATGGCCTTGCCTGGGATATGGACAAGATGTCGATCATGTTCCCGTGGCTGGATGCCAAGGGTGATTTCCAATTGGCCCAGTGGTGGGATGGTGAAAAATACCGATTCGACCAGAAGGATGGAACCCACTTTACTAAGGAGGATGGGATCTTTGGACTTCACCTTTACCGGAAGGAAAGGCTAATACTCTGTGAGGGTGTCTTCACCGCCATGTCTCTGACCGCCCAGGCACTTGGAGGATCCACCTTGACAGACGCTCAAATGGCGATACTTTTGTCGCTAAGCCCTAAGGAAATAATCTTGGCCCTAGATAATGACAACGGTGGGATGTTCGGAACGCAGGCTATTTATAAAGCCCTGCGATCCCTGTTGCCGGATGCTGCTATAGAGATAACCATGCCACCAATGGGATTCAATGATTGGAACGACGTCTTGAAGTCCATGGGAGTTGTTCCGACATTGACGGAGTTCGCCAAGCGGGTTCAGTATTCTCGTGATGTTGGTGCCATGACGGCACTGGCATTATCGTTCAGTCCAATAAAGGGGAGCAGATGAGCGGCAATCTACGAATCCGCAGAACATTTGTCGAGGTTAAAGTCCCGTCAGACCCAGGCTCTGCCATAGGCTACTCAGCATCGCCGTTTAATAAGATCCAGTTGGTCCCTCATGATGTATTGGAGGAGTGGGATCCAAAGCAAGGCAAGGATGGGGAATGGGTTCCTGTTCCGGTGGTGGAGGATTCTATCAACCATAGTGAAAAGGTCACAAACCTATCTGAACGAATCCGCCCCGATGTCGAAGCCGCTCGTTTGGTGCGTGATGAAGTGAGGATATTAGAAAACAGTCTCACCATGGCGAAAAGCTTGTTGCGGGAATCTCGTCCATTTATGCAAAGTCCTGGACACCCAAACGAGATCTTTACCCTGCTTTACCGCATAGATGAATTTCTCAAGGATAAGTGATGACTATGAAATTCTTCAGCTACTCCCCTGCGGATGGATTCAGCTTTCACGGCACCAAAGAAGAGGCCGTGAAAGAAACCTCTTCTGCACTGGATATTAAAAAAGACGGTGCTGGTGATGGGTGGTCGGAAGACGTGTGTGAAATATGCTGGGGTGTCATCTGTGAAAGGGCGACCAAAACCAATGAGCGACCGGCCGAGCCTGGATCTGATTTTGATTACTTGTGTGAGTATGAGCTTGAACCAGACCCAGAGCTTCGTGAGATATTGTTAGCCGCAGGGTCACAGCTTGATACTGCCACCGCACGGGCGAATGACCTGGAAGAGAAACACCCAGACTCATCGTGTTCAAACGGTCATCCCGAAGTTCGTTATTGGTCGTGTGGTGACGATGGAAAGGAGTTGACGTGCCCTGTGTGCTCCGCCATCGCACGAGCGGAGGCTCTGACGAAGGAACTTGCTGAACGCAAGTATCAAGACAGCGATTACGAACGTAGATGGGAAGAGGTAAAGAAGGCCAAGAACGACAGGGACACCGCCATCGCACGAGCGGAGAAGGCGGAACAGGAAGCGGCACGTTTAGAAGACATACTGCGCGGTTCATCGCGCTCGGAGTACGCGGACAGGTGCGCTGAAATAGTCCTGTTGCAGCAGAACCTTGATGGAGCCAATGCCGTTATGAGGCAGGAGCGAGCACGGGTCGATGAAGTCGAGAAAGCGCGAGACATGTTCAAGGAAGACGCCCAGTTAAAGACCGGTCTAATGTTGAAATATAGGGAAGAGCGCGACGCCATCAAGGCTCGTGTGACGGAGTTGGAGCGGCGTATCAAGTCGCAGGAAGACGAGATAAGGCGTAAGACGATGATAAAGGCGAACGACGCCCTGCTGGGCGAGAAAGTGGAGGACGCGGACCTACGGGAACAGTCCGGGGACAGCGGTGATCCGCCAACGACTGACGCCCTGCTGGGCGAGAAGGTCGGTGAGAACATGAAGCAGGACCCGGACGGAACATATTCCGAAGCGGTACCACTGTGACCGAAACAAATACGCACCCTGCTGCCCGAGAAGGGCAATTGATATGACCGACCCTCGCCTTGATATGGTCATGCTCGTCAAAGAGCATATCACCAACCCCATCATCAAGAACATAGCCCAATGGCTAGTGTCTGATCAGGCAAACCACTTCTACGAGGCTCCGTTCTCAAACTTCTCAGGGAAATATCAGCCTGATCGCTGGAGTGGTAAGGGTGGTTTGGCCGAGGCAACCCTGGCTGGTTATGGGGCACTACGAATCCTTTTGAAGACCGCTGAGACGATTTACACGACCCCTTGTGTTGATAGGGTCGTGGCAATCTACCTGTTGTTGATGATCAGTCGGGCGCTTGACGTGAAGCGAGGATTGATTACCGTAGACTCCTCTGGATCGATCTCCACGGTTGCGGTGGCCAATGCCATCCACTTTGGAATGGTCGACCTGGATATCGGGGAGATTCAAGCTTTGACCAAGTGGTGG
>JFJP01020430.1_pt1 | contig 16804 bp, 12 predicted proteins | sample 431651 | NCBI WGS metagenome assembly JFJP01 (sample SAMN02602958, study PRJNA72255) | Microbial mat metagenome, whole genome shotgun sequencing project. | biome: fresh water; feature: sink hole; material: water; isolation source: purple microbial (photo- and chemosynthetic) mats found in... | reverse complement strand
GTCCTCGGGCGGTTGCTGCATGGGAAGGCAGCATCACGGCCACCCGAGGACGGTCAATAATTAGGTTAACGGATATGGGGCGTCGGCCCCCCGATGCAAAAAGCCCCTCAGCGTTGCGGACGCGCCGTCGCCTGCTCGGGTGCACCGGGCGCATCGCGGCCAGGGGCCGGGACAAGCGGGGCGATGGCGGGCGGCGGGGTCTGTTCACGCTGCCACCACAGGGTCCCCGTCGCCGGCGGGGGGCCCATCCATGTCCAACCCAGAGCAAGCATGAAGGGAACCACTGGGCGCATGCTAGCAGGCAAACTTCGCCAGCCAACCACCAAGCGGCCTGGACTGGAACCACAACGGCGAGGCCCAGCATGTCTGCCCATGCCGACCACGACCGCCGTGATCCTTGCCGCCGGCAAGGGCACCCGCATGGGCTCCGATCTCGCCAAGGTGCTGCACCCGATGGCCGGGAAGCCGCTCGTCAGCCACGTCATCGCCGGATGCACGGCCGCCGGCATCAGCGATCTGGTCTGCGTGGTCGGCTGGCAACGCGAAGCGGTCGCCGCCGTGGTCGAACCGCTCGGCGCACGCTGCGCCCTGCAGGACCGCCAGCTTGGCACTGGCCACGCCGTGCTGTGCGCCGAACCCCTCGTCCACGGTGATGAGGTCATCGTCCTGTGCGGCGATGCCCCGTTGGTCGATGGTGCACTGCTCACGCAACTCGTCGGTACGCACCGCAGCCGCAACGCCGCGTGCACCGCGGTCGCCGCCCGCCTCGCCGATCCGACCGGCTACGGCCGCATGGTGACCAATGCCGACGGCCGCCTCGCGCGCATCGTCGAACACAAGGACGCCAGCCCCGAGATCCGCGCCATCGATCTGGTCAACAGCGGCCTCTACTGCTTCCGCCGAGCCGACCTGTTCGACCGTCTGCGCCAGGTGAAACCGACCAACGCCCAGGGCGAGTACTACCTGACCGACGTCGTCGGGATGCTGGCGCGCGAAGGCGCCGGCGTCGAGCTGGTGGTGACCGACGACGCCGGCAGCGTGCTCGGCGTCAACACCCCGGCCGACCTGGCAACCGCCGAACGCGCCTTCCGAGCCCGCCCGCGATAGCTCACGCAGTACGCGTAAACGGAATCACCTGGGTGCCGATGCCCAGGATCTGCTTCAGGCGCTTGATGATGCCGGCCTTGTCGAGGCCGTGCGCGGCCAGCTGCTGCTCGCGGCTGGCGTGCGGGATCAGCTCGTCGCGCAGGCCGGCACGGTGCACGCGCAGGCGCAGGTTGCGGTCGGCCACCGCCTCGGCGACGATCGATCCGAAGCCGCCCGGCAGGGTATGGTCCTCGACGGTGAGGATCTCGGCGTGGTCGAAGGCGAGATCGGACAGCAGCTCGACATCGAGCGGCTTGGCGAAGCGCGCATCGACCAGAGTCACGCCGTGGCCCGCCTCGCCCAGCTCGGCCAGGGCCTCGTGGCAGGTCTTCACCGCCGAGCCGTAGGCCCATACCATCAGCGGGCCGTCGCCCTGGCGCAGGATCTGCGCCTTGCCCAGCTCGATCGGCGCGGCCGGCACGCCCCAGGCGGTCTGCGGTACCTCGTCCTTGGGATAGCGGATGCAGTAGCCGGCGGGACGGCCCGGACGCTGGCGGTGCGCGTCGGCCCAGCGCAGCATCGCGTCCAGGTCGTCACCATCGCGCGGCGCCAGCAGCACCAGGCCAGGCAGGCAGCGCGACCAGGCGATGTCGTAGATGCCGTGGTGCGTCTCGCCGTCCTCGCCGACCACGCCGGCGCGGTCGAGGGCGATGATGATGCCGAGGTCGCGACTCAGGCAGACTTCCTGAAAGAGCTGGTCGTAGCCACGCTGCGCGAAGGTGCTGTAGTGCGCCAGGAAGGGGCGCATGCCGGCGATCGCCAACCCCTGCGCGAAGGCGAAGCTGTGCTGCTCGCAGATGCCGACGTCGAACATGCGCTCGGGATGGGTCTTGGCGAACTGGCGCAGGGCGGTGCCGCTGGGCATCGCCGCGGTGATCGCGACCACACGCTGGTCGGCGTTGGCCAGTTCGACCAGGGTCTCGGAGAACACCGTCGAATAGGTGCGCGGCGCCGGCTTGGGCTGGAACACGCCGGAATCGACATCGAAGCCCTTGGGGCCGTGGAACTTCAGCGGGTCGGCAGCGGAAGGCAGCCAGCCGCCGCCCTTCTTGGTCATCACGTGCAGCAGGATCGGACCCTTGAGGCGCGACACGTTGACCAGCGCCTCCTCGGTGGCGGCGAGGTCATGGCCATCGACCGGGCCGAAGTAGCGGAAGCCGAGATCCTCGAAGATGTAGCCGGGCGTGATCGCCTTGTGCGCGGCGAGTTCGAGCTGCTCGGCAAGCTTCTCGATCTGCGCGCCGGCCGGCAGCTTCTTCAGCGTGTCGAGAAAGCGCGTGCGCAGGTGCTGATACATCGAGCCGGTGCGGATCCGGTCGAGGTGGTGGTGCAGCGAGCCGGTCGGCGCGTCGATGAACTGGCCGTTGTCGTTGAGCACCACGATCAGGTCGCTCTTCAACTGGCCGGCGTTGATCAGGCCCTCGTAGGCCATGCCGCCGGTCAGCGCGCCGTCGCCGATCACCACCACGGTGGCGCGGCTGTGCTCGGAGTGGCGGTAGCCTTCGGCCACGCCCACCCCGGTCGAGATCGCGGTACTGCTGTGGCCGACCTTGGCGAGGTCGAAGGGGCTCTCCTTGGGATCGGGGAAGCCGCTGATGCCGCCCTGCTGGCGGTTGGTGTGGAAGCGCGCCGCACGGCCGGTGAGCAGCTTGTGCGGGTAGGCCTGGTGGCCGACGTCCCACAGCAGGCGGTCGCTGCTGAAGTCGAACACGCGGTGCAGTGCGATGGTCAGCTCGACCGTGCCGAGGTTGCTGGCGAGATGGCCGCCGTGCGCCGACACCACTTCCTTGATGCGCGTGCGGATCTCGCTGGCGAGCAGGGCCAGTTCATCGCGCGACAGCTTGCGCAGGTCGGCCGGGCTGATGAGGGCATCGAGGAGGGGAGCTGGGGTCATGGGCGGGAGTGCTGGAGGCTGGAGGCTGGAGGCTGGAGGCAAACCACGAGTCCACCCTGGCAAACGGCCGCCCCCGGGAATCCGAGGGCGGCCGCAGGTGCTTCAGGCGTTCACGACAGCCGGATCACTCGAGGATGATCTCGCCGGCGCTGGTCTGGATGGTGAAGCTCTCGGCGGCAGTGACCTCGCCGACATTGCCGGCCGCGTCGGCCGCCGTCACCTTGACGCGCGCCGACTTGGTGTCGGGGGCGTCGGTCGGGATCTGGAAGCGGAAGGCCTGGTCCACGGGCAGGCCCTTGCCCAGCTCGACCCACGGCTTGCTGGCGTCGGACTGCCACAGGACGCTGACCGAGTTCTGCACCAGGTTGCTGTCCTTGGCGGTGAACACGACCTGGACGCGATCGCCCGGCTTGAAGTCGCGACGGCCACCGGCGCCGGCGACAGTCGATTCGGAGATGCCGATCGCCGAGGCGAGCAGCACGGTGGGCGCGGCGGTGTCGACGGTCAGGACGTCACCGACCTTGTCCTTGGCGGCGGTCGAGACGTTGCCAGCGCCGTCGGTGGCGATGACGTAGAGGCGGAAGCGGCCGTCCTGCGGCGCCTTCCAGGCGACCGACTTGAACGGTGCCTCAATCGGCGGGCCTTCGGTCCAGCTGACGCCATCGTCCTGGCTGATCCACAGACGGGCGGCGGTCAGGCCGGCCGGGCCGGTGTCGGCGACGTCGAGATCCAGGGCGGTCTCGCCCTTGGCGGTGATGGTCGGCCCGGTGACGCGGCCCTTGGGCTTGATCGAATCGACCAGGATGCCGTTGCTCTCGGCGGAACCGAGGTTGCCAGCCTTGTCGCCGGCCTCGATGCGCAGCACGCCGGTCTGGGTCATGTCGCGCGGCACGGTCCACTCGAAGGTGCCGCTGTTGGGCAGGTCGCTGGCGACCGTCTCGAAGGTGCCGCTGCCGTCACGCGACCACTTGATGCTGATCGGGGTGTTGCGCAGGTAGGGGTCGGCGGCCGTCCAGGTGACGGTGTACTTGTCGCCGCCGCGCAACTTGGTCTTCGAGCCGGGATAGGTCACGGCGACCTGCGGGGCGCTGCGGTCGATGATGACCTCGCGCTGCGCCTTGACCTTCTCCGGCTCCTTCGATGGGTCGGCGGCAGCGATGCCCGAGGTCTTGATCGGACGCAGGTAGATCTGCCAGCGGCCTTCGGGCGGCGCCCACACCACCGGGGTGTCCTTGGCGAAGGCCTGGGCGTGCTTCTGCCACGCGCCCCACTTGGCGCCATCGTGGCCCTGGAACCACAGCTCGGTGCTGGCCAGGCCTTCGGGGGCCTTGAACGCAAAGGGGAGGTCCTTGTCGGACATCACCTTGATGTCCTTGGTGCCATCGCGGAAGGGCTCGGGCGCCAGGGCCGGTTCGGCGGCAGCGAGGCTGGCGGTCAGGGCCAGGGTCGGGACGAGGAAGCAGCGCATGAGGACCTCGGAGTGCGGGTTAGGCGAGCTTGGCGACGGCGGCGCGGAAGAAGCGCACGCCGTCACCTTCGGTTCGACGGGGTTCGCGCGTCCAGCGCGGGTGGTTCTCCCAGCGCAGGAAGCGTTCGGGATGGGGCATCAGGCCGAAGACGCGGCCGGTGGTGTCGCAGATGCCGGCGACGTCGCGGGCACTGCCGTTGTGGCAGGTGCCGGACGAGTAGCGCAGGCACAGCTGGCCGGCGGCCTCGAGGCGGTCGAGCACGGCGTCGCTGGCGGCGAAGCGGCCTTCGGCGTGGGCGACCGGCAGCTCGACCTCGGCGGCGTCGGCGATCCAGGCGCACTTGCCCGCGGTGCCGGTGCACTTCACCCAGCGGTCCTGGTACACCCCGCTGGTGTTGTCGGTCAGGGTCGCCTGCTGGGCGGCCTGGCCGTCGAGGCGCGGCAACAGGCCGGACTTGACCAGCACCTGGAAGCCGTTGCAGATGCCGATGACGAAGCCGCCGCGATCGACGAAGGCGAGCAGCTCGTCGCGCAGGCTGGTCATCAGCTCGTTGGCGAAGATGCGGCCGCTGGCGACGTCATCGCCATAGGAGAAGCCGCCCGGCACCGCCAGGATCTGGAAGTCGCGCAGGCGCTTGGGCGCCTCGCGCAACCGGTTGACGTGAAAGGTCTCGGCCTCGGCCCCGACCAGGCGAAATGCATGGGCGGTCTCGGCGTCGCAGTTGGTCCCCGCAGCGCGGAGCACGCATACCTTGGGCTTCATCGGATCGGCGGATTAGAGGGCGCCGACAGGGGGCGTCAATCACCCAAACGTCATGGCCCCAGGGGTTAGGCACCCATTGCCCCTGGGGTTAGGGGTTAGGGAAAGGCACCTGCGGCCCTAACCCCTGGGGCAATGGCGGTGCATTGACCCTAACCCCTAACCCCTGCGGCAATGATGCGGCCTAACCCCTGGGGCAATGGCGGTGCATTGACCCTAACCCCTAACCCCTGGGGCAATGGTGCTCAGGGTCCCATCGCCTCCTGCACCATGTCCTTGGCCGTCTTGCCCGCCTTGGTGTCGAGCAGGACGTCGAAATGCAGTTCGATACGCGGCTTGTCGGGGTGGTTGGTGCGCACCACCACCTTCTCCTCGTGGCGACCCTCGGGCAGCGGACCCTGCTGGTCGCGGGCCGTGGCGGTGATCAGGATCGCGCCCCCCTCCAGCGGCCGGGTCGCGAAGGCCCACAGGGTGCCGGCGTAGTCGATGCCCTCGACACGCAGGCCGCCGGGGGGCGCCGACTCGGGCGGGCTGGCCAGGCGGATGCGCTTGCGCAGGCGCTGCGGCTCGTCGGGGCGCTCGTGGGCGATGAAACGGTAGATGTCGCGCCAGGCGTTGTCCTCGGGCCGGTCGAGGGCCGGGGTGCCGGGCGGGACGGCATCGACGGTCACCGCCGGCAGCACCTTCCACCAGCAGTACACCTCGATCGGTTCGAGGTCGGGATCGGTGAGGAACAGGCTGACCCGCACCTGCTGCGGTCCGCTGCGCCGGGTATTCTCGCTGCCCACCTCCAGGGTGGTGGTCTCGCCGGGAATGAGGAACTTCGAGGCTATCTCCAGCTTCGAGCAGCTGCAGGTGGTGTCGAGCTTGTCGATGCGGATCGCGCGCTGGTACGGGTTGCGCACCGTGATCACGGCGCGGAAGTGTTCTGCTTCGCGGAAGGTCGGGGCCTGCTCGGCCGAGGGCACGTTGGCGAACAGTTCCTCGGCGGTAGCGGTGCCGAAGAGGACGAGCAGCAGCAGGATGGGACGCATGAGGAGGGGAACGCGCATGGGGAGGGCCGGTTCAGACCGTAGCGTCGCCGGAGCCGGGAGCCAGCCGGGTGCGCCAGTGCGCCGCACGGGCGGCGCGGCGGGCCTGCACGGCGACGACCGCCCGGCGCACCAGCCACCAGGTCGGCAGGGCGGTGACGAGGCCGATGAGCACGCTGCCCAGGAGCATGGGCAGGAACACGCCGCCCAGTACCTCGGCGCCATGCAGTAGGCCATCGACCATCGCCATGCCCTGCAACCGGTCGATGATCGCCTGCAGGCCCTCCCAGGTCACCGTCTCGTGACCCGGCAGCAGCGCCGCGCCCAGCCGGTAGCAGCCGTACCAGATCGCCAGGGTGGTGAACGGGTTGGTGATCCAGCTCCACGGGATCGCCGCCAGCGCGTTGCCGCGGATGCACCAGGCCAGGACCATGCCAGCGAAGGTCTGGCCGAGCATCGGCAGGTAGGCGCAAAACATGCCCGCCGCGCAGCCGCGCGCGATGCGCTCGGGGCTGTCCTCCAGCATCACCGCCCGACGCACCGCCAGGCCAAACGAACGGATGCCCTGACGGAACCAGCCACGCACCCCACGATGTCGTACCGACGCCATAGGCCGTCTAGATGGCGAGCGCGACAGCGCGCGCAAGACGCAGGGCGTCATCCTGCGACGGCGTGTGTGGCAATTCGGCGAGGACCGGCAGGGCGGTTAGGCGCGCCAGCTCATCGGCGGCGGTGCACACCGCCAGGCTCGGCTCGAGCAGTTCGTGATGGTTGACCACCAGGCCGAGCAGGTGCAGGCCGCGCCGCCGCGCCTCGTTGACGGTCAGCTGGGTGTGGTTGAGCGTCCCGAGGTGCGGCCGGGTGACGACCAGCACCGGCCAACCCAGCGCGGCCAGCAGGTCGGCATTGGTCTCGCGCGCGGCGGTGAGCGGCGCGAGCAGGCCGCCGGCGGTTTCGAGGATGATGGAGCGCGGGGCTCCCGCCCCGCCCGGTCCGCGGGGCTCCTGCCCCGCTTCGAGTCGGCCCACCGCAGCGACCAGCGCGGCCAACGCGACGCGCACCCCCGCCGCCTGGGCCGCCAGATGCGGACTGCACGGCTCGGGAAACTCCAGCGGACAGATAGTGCCCGGCTTCTGCCCATCGCCACACGCCGCGCGCAGGGCGCGGCCGTCCTCCGACGAACGCCCATCCCATCCGCCGCACGCGACCGGTTTGTGCAACCAGACCTTCCGTCCCAGCGCGCGCAGCCCACGCGCCAGCAGCAGCGTCACCGCGGTCTTGCCGACCCCGGTATCGGTCCCGATCACGGCGATGCGGGCCCCCCGCCCCCCGCCCTCCGCCTCCCGTCCGACCGTCACTTCCACCGGATCAGCGACGGCTCGTAGCCTTCCGGCGCGGCATAGCCCATCAGATCAAGGGCGGTGGCGGCGACGTTGGCGAGTCCGGGCTTGGTGATGTCGGTACGCAACTCGTAGCTGCCGGCGCAGGCCGGATCGTAGATGATGAAGGGCACCGGATTCAGGGTGTGGCTGGTCTTGGCCTTGGGCTTGCCGTTCTCCATCTTCACGCCGCCCTTCTTGTCGATCTCGTACATCTCGTCGGCATTGCCGTGGTCGGCGGTGATCAGCGCCACGCCGTTCAGTTTCTTGATCACCGGCAGCAGACGCGACAGGACGAGATCGACGCACTCGACACCGATGCGCGCCGCCTCGAACACGCCGGTATGGCCGACCATGTCGCCGTTGGGGTAGTTGATGCGCGCAAAGCCGTAGGGCCGCTTGGTCAGTTCATTGATCAGCGCGTCGGTCGCCTCGGCCGCCTTCATCCACGGACGCTCGTCGAAGGACACGCGGTCGGAGGGCACCTCGATGTAGCACTCCTGCCCCTGGTCGAGGTAGCCCGAGCGGTTGCCGTTCCAGAAGTAGGTCACGTGGCCGTACTTCTGCGTCTCGGACACCGCCAACTGGCGCACGCCGGCCCCGATCAGGTACTCGGACAGCACGCGGTCGATCACCGGCGGCTCGACCAGGATGCGCGGCGGCAGGTTGGTATCGCCGTCGTAGGTCATCATGCCGGCGAAGCACACATCGACCTTCTTACGCTCGAACGGCACCTCGCCGACGAAGGCCTTGGACAGCTCGATCGAGCGGTCGCCACGGAAGTTGAAGAACACCACCGAGTCGCCATCGACGATCGGAGCGAAGGGCTTGCCGCCGCGCTCGACCACGAAGGCGGGCAGATCCTGGTCGATGACGCCCGGCTTCTCGGCGCGGAAGGCCTTCACCGCCGCGCTGGCGCTGGGGAACGTCCGGCCTTCGGCCAGGACATGCGTCTTCCAGCCGCGCTCGACCATCGACCAGTCGGCATCGTAGCGGTCCATGGTGATGAACATGCGGCCGCCGCCCGAGGCGATGCCGTAGTTGGGATCGACCGTGGCCAGCCACGCCTCGAAGGGTTCGGTGTATTCCAGCGCGCTGGTCTCACCGACGTCGCGGCCGTCGATCAGGGCGTGGATCGCCACCTTCTTCACCCCGCGCTTCTTGGCCTCGACGATCATCGCCTTGAGGTGGTCGAGGTGGCTGTGCACGTTGCCGTCGGAGAACAGGCCGATGAAGTGCAGGCAGGACGACTTGGCCAGGCTGTTGCCGACCACCTCGTTCCAGCCCTTGCCGGCGAACAGCTTGCCGGCCGCGATCGCCTGGGCGACCAGCTTGGCACCCTGGTCGAAGACGCGCCCGGCGCCGAGCGCGTTGTGCCCGACCTCGGAGTTGCCCATGTCGGCGTCAGAGGGCATGCCCACCGCGACGCCGTGCGCCGCCAGCTTGGTCCACGGGCAGGTCGCCATCAGCTGGTCGAGCACCGGCTTGCGTGCCGCCTTGACGGCATTGCCGGCGTAGTCCGGGCCGAGGCCGACGCCGTCCATCACGATGACGACGACGGGGCCGGTGCGCTTGCCGTGGAAGGCGGTCTTGGACAGGGTCAGGGGCATGGGTTCCTCGCGGGTACGGGGCGGCAGCGTAGGGCGTGCCCCGTCTGGGCAACCCGTCCCCCCGGTGCGCCGTGCAACACGCACAACCTCCCCCGGCGCAGACAACGCCGGGTCATCTCTGGCGTAGGATATCCGTGGACTCCTCGACACGCCACCTGGGAACCGTGGTCATCCTGCTGGCCTTTTGCCTGGCGGTCGGCCTAGGCGCCGCTGAAACGGAGAAAAACCCGGCACGCTGCGACGACGCGACCTTCCTCCGCCGCCTGCACCTCGACGCCAGCGGCTGCCTGCCGCCGTACCAGGCGCTCAAGGGCTTCCTCGCCGACCGGCGGCCCGACCGCCGCGAACGCGCCATCGACGCGCTGCTGGCCTCGCCGGCTTACGCCGACTGGTGGGCCTGGCGCTGGTCCGACCTGCTGCGCGTGAAGGCCGAGTTCCCCAGCAACCTGTGGCCGCTGGGCGCCGTCGCCACGCACCGCTGGCTGCGCCAGAGTGCGGCGCTGCCCTACGACCGCTTCGTCACCGCCCTGGTCACCGCCAACGGGTCGGGCTTCAGCGACGGCGTCGTCGGCTTCTACCGCGCCATCCCCGAGCGCACGCCCGGCTACTACGCCGACGCCGTGGCCCTGGTCTTCCTCGCGCAGCGCTCCGACGCGGCGCCCGCCCCCGCCTTCGCCGCCTGCTTCGCCGGCCTCGCCTTCAAGCCGACCGGCGCGTGGAAGGAGGAGATCCTGTGGTGGAACCCGGCGCTGATCCCGGCCGGCACGCCGGCGCCGGCCGCCCCCGACGGCACGCCGCTGGCCGTCGCCGCGGGCGCCGATCCGCGCCCCGCCCTCGCCGCCTGGCTGACCGGCCCCGGCCGGCAGGACCTGGCGCGCGCCCTGGCCAACCGCACCTGGGCCTGGCTGAACGGCCGCGGGCTGGTCGAGCCGGTCGATGATCTGCGCCCAGGCAATCCGCCGAGCGATCCTGCGCTGCTCGACCAGCTCGCCGCCACGCTGATCGACTCGGGCTGGGATCACCGCGCCCTGCTGCGCGCCATCCTGCGCTCGGCCACCTGGCAGGCCGAGGCCGGCAACAGCGGCTACGCCATCCGCCGCCTGAGCGCCGAAGTGCTGCTCGATGCGCTGTCCAGCGCCACCGGCAGCGCCGACCGCTGGACCAGCCAGATCCCCGAACCCTTCACCGTCATCCCCGCCCTGCCGGCGGTCGCGCTGCCCGACGGCAGCATCTCGAACACCTTCCTGGAAACCTTCGGCCGCCCCGGCCGGTCGTCGGCCCTGGCCGCCGAGCGCAGCGATGCGCCGAGCGTGCTGCAGGCGCAGCGCCTGCTGACCTCCGAGCAGGTGCAGCAGAAGATCGTGCGCAGCGGCTGGCTGAAGCGCCTGGCTGGTGAAAGCACGGACCCCGCCGACGAGCTGTGGCTGCGCATCCTGTGCCGCCCGCCAACCGCCGCGGAACGCGCGCGCTGCGCCGTCGCGCTGGCTGGGGGCGAGCGGCGCGCCGCCCTCGACGACCTCGCCTGGGCCCTGCTCAACACCACCGAGTTCTCGACCGCGCACTGACATGCTGACCCGCCGCGACCTCTTTCGCCTCGCTGCCGCCGGCACCCTCGCCGCCGCGCTGCCTCCCGCCCTGCTGGCCGGCGACCCGCCGGCACCAGTCGTCCCGCCACGGCCGGCCAGCCGCGCCCGCGCGGTGATCCAGGTGTGGCTGTGGGGCGGGCCGTCGCACCTCGATACCTTCGATCCAAAGCCGGGCGCCGGGCGCGACTTCTGCGGGCCGCTGGGCAAGCCGATCGCCACGAGCGTTGATGGCCTGCTGATCGGCCAGAGCCTGCCGCTGCTCGCCCAGCAGATGCACCGCTGCGCCGTGCTGCGCGGCATGACGCATGGCTCGAACGGGCACGAGACCGCCGCCTATCTGATGCAGGCCGCCCGCCCCGCCGGCGACGGGCTTTCGTGGCCGGGCCTGGGCGCGGTGGTGTCAAAGCTGCGCGGCTACGAGGCCGGCTATCGCGGCCTGCTGCCGCCCTACATCACCCTGACCACGCCGCAGGGACGCTTCAGCGAGAGCGGCTTCCTCGGCGGACGCCACCGGCCCTTCGCCACCGGCGGCGATCCCGCGGCCGAGGCCTTCGCGGTGGACGGCATGACCGTGCAGGGCCTGAGCGACACGCGCCAGAGCAGCCGCCGTCAGTTGCTCGCCGACCTCGACGGCTTCGCCGCCGCGCATCCCGCCGATGCGACGGTGCGCGAGCTGCGCGCCTGCCGCGAACAGGCCTACGAGCTGATCCTCGGCGATGCCGGCGCCGCCTACGACCTCGGCCGCGAGGACGCCGCGCTGCGCGACCGCTACGGCCGCCACCGCCTCGGCCAGTCCTGCCTGCTGGCGCGCCGCCTGGTCGAGGCCGGCGTGCCCTACGTCACGATCAACGCCAACGGCTGGGACACCCACAAACGCCACTTCGAGGCGATGGGCCGCATGCTGCCGCAGCTCGACGCGGCGGTGGCGACACTGCTTGAGGACCTCGCCCAGCGCGGCCTGCTCGACAGCACCATCGTGTGGGTCGGCGGCGAGTTCGGACGCACCCCGCGCATCCTGTGGGAGCCGCCGTGGGAGGGCGGGCGCGGCCACCACGGCAAGGCCTTCAGCCACCTGCTGGCCGGCGGCGGCGTGCGCGGCGGCACGGTGGTCGGCGCCACTGATGAACGCGGCGAAAACGTGGTCACGCGGCCGGTGTTCCCGTGGGATCTCTTCGCCACCCTCACCGGGATGCTCGGCTTGGCGCCCGACACCCAGTTGCCGCTGCCCCAAGGCGGCAGCGTGGCGCTGCTCGGCCCGCCGCCCGCCGGCCGCAGCGGCGGCGTGCTGACGGAGATCCTGTGAGAGCGCTGGTCGCGCTGGCGTGGACGGCGGCGCTGACTGCAGCCGATGCGCCGTGGCTGGCCTACGCCTACCCGGCCGGCGGCACACAGGGTGCCACCGTCGCCGTCACCGTCGCCGGCGAGCGCCTGATCGAGGCGACCGGCGCGCACATCACCGGCAGTGGGGTCAGCGTCCGTCTGGTGACGACGCCGGTCGCCCCGCTGAACGCGCAGGGCAAGCCGAAGAAGCGCAACCAGACGGTGATGGACGAGGTCGGCCAGGTCGAGCTGATCATCGCCCCGGATGCCACGCCCGGCCCGCGCAGCCTGCGCCTGCTGACGCCGAGCGGGCCGAGCAACCCGCGCACCGTCATCATCGGCAACGTGCCCGAGTTCAGCGAAGAGGCCACGCCGGCGCGCAAACCGCTGACCGTGCCGGCCCTGCCGGCGACGCTCAACGGCCAACTGCTGTCGGGCGATGCCGACCGCTGGATCCTGCCGGGCAAGGCCGGCACGCCGATCGCCATCGCCATCGCCGCCCGCGCCCTCATCCCCTACATCGCCGACGCCGTCCCCGGCTGGTGCCAGCCGCAGCTGACCCTGCGCGATGCCGCCGGCCGCGAACTGGCCAGCGCCGACGCCGACGGCTTCCGCCAGGACGCCGCGCTGACCTGGACGCCGCAGGCCGACGGACCGCTGACCCTCGAGGTGCGCGACGTGCTGTGGCGCGGCCGGGCCGACTTCACCTACCGCATCACGCTGGGCGATCCGCGACCGGCCGCAGCAGCCTCACCCATCGCCGACGGCTGGGAGCAGGTACGCATCAGCGCCGGCAGCGCGTGGGAGCGCAGCTTCGCCGGAACCGCCGGGACGACCGTCGAACTCGGCGTGCGCGCCCGCCGCCTCGGCTCGCCGCTCGACGCGCGCCTTGAACTGCTCGGCGCGGACGGCGCCGTGGTCGCCTCCGCCGATGACACCACCGACCGGGCCGACGGCACGACCACCCACCACGCCGATCCCGAACTGCTCGCCACCCTGCCCGCCGACGGCACCTACCGTGTGCGCCTGAGCGACCTGCTGGGCCGCGGCGGCGACGCCTTCGTGGCACAGGTCTATGCCGGAGCGCCCCGGCCGCGCTGCGACCTGCTGGCGGCGCCCTCGTCGCTCGGTCTCCCGGCTGGTGGCAGCGTGCCGCTCGTCATCCATGCGGTGCGCCGGGGCGGCCATGCCGGAGCGATCGCCCTGCGCCTGGCCGACGCCGGCGACCTCGTCCTCGACGGCGGCCTCATCCCGGCCGGCGCCGATCGCGTGCAGGCGACGTTGTCCTGCCCGGCCACCGCGCCCCCCGGCGTCCTCGCACCGCGCCTGGTCGCCGACGAAGGCGTAGCGGTGTGGAGTGACGACAACATGCAGGCCTTCCTGTGGATGCAGTTGGTGCCGGCCGACGCCCCGGCGGTGCAGGTGCTGCCGCCCGCCGCCCTGCGCGTGCAGCCACGCACCGCCGTGCTGGCCCTGGTCCCCGGCCGCACCGCGCGCATCGAGGTCGCCATCGAGCGCGGCCCCGGCTGGGATGGCGACATCCGCATCGCCCTGCACCAGCCGCCGCCCGGCGTCAGTCTGCGCAACGGTCGCATCAAGGCAGGCGCCAGCGAGGGGCGCTTCGAGGTGCTGCTTGCCGCCGACGCCGCCGTGCCGACCGGCAACCTGATCGCCAACGCCACGGTGTCGCGCGAGGACGGCGTGCGACCGGACGGCAAGCCGCGCCGCCTCCAGGCCACGGCGTGGCTGCCGGCGATCCCGCTGGCGCGGGGCGCGCCATGAGGCTGTGGACGCACCAGCGCGAGCGTCAGGGCCTTGGCCAGGTGTGGGTCCACGGCGAGGCCGCGCCGGCTGACGCCCCGCGCCTGCGCCACGCCGCGCTGCAGGCCTGCGCCGCCGCTGGTGCGACGCCGCTACTGACGCGCTGCGCCGGGGCCGGCTGGTCACCCGAGGACGCACCGCTGAGCGCCTACCACGGCCCCGACGCCACGGCGGCCGTCTGCATCCAGGCGGTGCGCGGCGGCACCTGCACTGACGACGGCACGGTGCGCCGCTGGCGCACGCCGGACGGCAGCCTGGAGGCGACCGCGCTCACCGCTGATGACGCCGGTGCCGCCTGCGAGGCCATCGCCACGCGCCTCGGCTGGTCCTCGGTGCAGCGTACCTGGTGGTGGCTCGACGACATCCTCGGTGGCTACGCCGAGTTCAACCGCGTACGCAGCCAACACTTCGCCGCCGCCGGCCTGATCCGCCCCGACGGCGGCCGCACCCTGCCCGCCTCGACCGGCATCGGTCTGCGGCCGCATGGCGGGCGTGTCCGTCTCGAAGCGCTGGCGGTGCCGGGCTGCGCTCCGCTGCCCCTCGACCTCACCGCCCGCCAGGCCGCCGCCTCCACCTACGGCAGCAGCTTCGCCCGCGCCGTGGTCACGCCCACGCCGACCGGCCCCCTGCTGCTGATCAGCGGCACCGCCGCGATCGACAGGGCCGGAGCGACCCTGCACCACGGCGATGCCGCCGCCCAGGCGCGCGAGACGGTCGCCTGCCTGCGCGCCGTGCTGGCCGCCGCCGGACTGCCCGAATCGGCCATCGTCGGCGGCCTCGCCTACGCCGTCGATGCCACCGCCGAGGCCGCCTGGCGCGCCGCCGCCCCGGACTGGCCGGTACCGGTGGTGCGCGCCGTGGTCTGCCGCCCCGACCTGCTGGTCGAGTGCGAGTTGGCGGTGGCTTGACGGCCTAACTGGATGGGGCGCAAGCGGTTGTTGGGATGAGGCGGACTGCTGCATATATTAACCACATCTAGCGGTTGCCTTCATACGACACCACCATATGTAGTATGCCCTCCGGCCACGGCTGGATCCTTTCGCCTCAACCTCGCTACATATGAACCCATCTACTCGATGGGTTTGCCGCACGCCCAGCCTCTCAGGACACGCCGATGACCCTCGCCCAGCTCCAGGACTACACCTTCAACACCAAGTACGCGCGCTACAACGCCGTCATCGGTCGGCGCGAGACCTTCGCCGAGGCCGCCGACCGCGTGTTTGCGATGCACGAAGCGAAGTACGCACCCTTCGGCATCCAGGAGCAGATCGAGTACGCCAAGGCGGCGGTGAAGGACCGCCTGGTGCTGGGCAGCCAGCGCGCCCTGCAGTTCGGCGGCAAGCCGGTGACCGACAAGAACGCCCGCCTCTACAACTGCACGGTCAGCTACTGCGACCGTCCGCGCTTCTTCCAGGAATCGCTGTGGCTGCTGCTGTGCGGCTGCGGCGTCGGCTTCTCGGTGCAGCACCACCACGTCGCCAAGCTGCCCGGCCTGGCCAAGCCGGGCAAGGGCAAGGCGACCTTCACCGTGCCCGACTCGATCGAGGGCTGGGCCGACGCGCTGGGCGTGCTGGTCAGCAGCTACCTGACCTCCGAGCAGCCCTTCCCCGAGTACGCCGGCCGCACCATCGAGTTCGACTACAGCCAGGTCCGCGCGCAGGGCAGCCCGCTGAGCAGCGGCATCGGCAAGGCCCCCGGCCCCAAGCCGCTGCAGCGCTCGCTCGAGCAGATCCGCCGCGTGCTGGATGAGCGCCTGGTCGTCGCCGGCGACGGCTGCACCCTGCGCCCGATCGACGCCTACGACATGGTCATGCACGCCTCTGACGCCGTCCTCGCGGGTGGTGTGCGGCGCAGCGCGACGATCTGCATCTTCTCGCTCGACGACGACGAGATGATCAAGGCCAAGACCGGCGACTGGTTCATCAAGAACCCGCAGCGCGGCCGCTCGAACAACTCGGCCCTGCTGCTGCGCGACAAGACCACCTTCGAGCAGTTCGACGGCCTGATGCAGTCGGTGCGCGAGTTCGGCGAACCCGGCTTCGTGTGGGCCGACAGCACCGAGATCATGTACAACCCGTGCGTCGAGATCGGCATGTACCCGGTCGATATCGAGACCGGGCAGACCGGGTGGCACTTCTGCAACCTGTGCGAAATCAACATGAAGGCGTGCACCGACGTGGCGACCTTCGAGCGCGCCTGCCGCGCCGCCGCCATCCTCGGCACGATGCAGGCCGGCTACGACAAGTTCGACTACCTCGGCGCCACCACCGAGCGCATCGTCAAGCGCGAAGCCCTGCTCGGCTGCTCGATGACCGGCATGATGGACAACCCGAAGATCGCCTTCGACCCGGCGCTGCAGCGGCGCATGGCGCAGCTCATCCTCGACCAGAACGCCGAGATCGCGCCGAAGATCGGTGTCCAGGTGTGCGCCCGCGCCACCTGCGTGAAGCCGGCCGGCACCACCAGCTGCATCCTCGGCACCGCCTCGGGCATCCACCCGCACCACGCCAAGCGCTACTTCCGCCGCGTGCAGGCCAACGTCAACGAGGCGCCGCTGCAGTTCTTCGAGGCGCACAACGCGCGCGCCGTCGAGAAGAGCGTGTGGAACCCCAACGGCACCGACAAGGTCATCACCTTCTGCGTCGAGGTGCCCAAGGACGCGCTGATCAAGACCGAGGTCTCGGCGGTCAAGCTGCTTGAGCACGTCAAGCTCACCCAGGAGAACTGGGTCATGGGCGGCCGCCGCGCCGAGCGCTGCACCGCGCCGTGGCTGCGCCACAACGTCTCGA
>JFJP01005632.1_pt1 | contig 16806 bp, 16 predicted proteins | sample 431651 | NCBI WGS metagenome assembly JFJP01 (sample SAMN02602958, study PRJNA72255) | Microbial mat metagenome, whole genome shotgun sequencing project. | biome: fresh water; feature: sink hole; material: water; isolation source: purple microbial (photo- and chemosynthetic) mats found in... | reverse complement strand
GGTACTTCACAGGTATCAGCCCCTGGTCGTGGTACATCGCCACCACCACATCGAACTCACCCGTGCGGGCGCGCATGAACACCGTGTCGGGTGCAAACGGCCCATGCACATCCAGCCCCTCACGCCTTGCCTGGGCCACAGCAGGGGCAATGGCGTCGATCTCTTCGCGGCCAAACAACCCGCCCTCCCCGGCGTGAGGGTTCAGCCCCGCCACACCCACACGCAAAGGCCGCCCCTTCAACCCCAGGGCGGGACCCAAACTGGTCTGAACAATGCGCAGCGTTTGAAACACGTTGTCAAACGTGACGGCCTCTATGGCCTGGCGCAGCGATACATGGATGCTGACCAGCACGGTTTTCAGCTCAGGGTTGGCGAGCATCATGCGCACCGGCACTTCGGCTATGGAACAGCCCCGGTGTTCAGCGGCCAGCGCCTGCAAAAACTCTGTGTGGCCCGGGTGGTGAAACCCTGCCGCGCTGAAGGCTTCTTTGTGGATGGGGGCCGTGACCACCGCAGAGGCCCGGCCACCCAACACCGCACGGGCGGCCGCCGCAATGCAGTCCGCCGCTGCCGCACCCGCCTGGGCGCTGACGTGTCCGAATGGGGGCAAAGCCGCTGGTGTACACGATGTACAGGCCTGCCACACCGGCACACAGCGAGGTGGCACTTGGGCACCATCGGCAGGGCTGTCCAGCACGGCCACCGGCAGCAGGCCACCCACCACGCGCGCGGCGCGCTGCAGTGTGGCCACATCGCCCGCCACCACGCAACCAGCCATGTCGCCAGGTGCATCGCGAAAGGCTTTGGCGATGATTTCGGGGCCAATGCCCGCCGGGTCCCCCTGGGTGATGAGGATGGGCAGTGCTGTCATGCTGGGTTGTCTATGTCGATGAATGTGTGGCGCACGCCCAATGTGTGCGCCAGGTGTTCGCCCACCGCCTGCACACCGTAGCGTTCGGTGGCGTGGTGCCCACACGCCAGGTAGCCCACGCCGCACTCGCGGGCGTAGTGCGCCTGGGGCTCGGAAATTTCGCCGGTGATGAACACGCTGGCCCCGGCGGCAATGGCCGGCTCGAAATACGACTGCGCCCCACCGGTGCACCAGGCCACGGTGCCCAGTGGCTGCTCGTTGTTGCCCACACAGGTCACGGCGCGACCGAGGCGTTGGCTCACGTGTGCGGCCAATGCGCCGAGGGTGATTGGGCCGCCTGCTTCTATGCTGCCCAGGCAACCCAGGTTCTGATCACCGAAGCGGGCTTCCAGGCCGTCAAAAATCCGCAGCCCTAGCACTCGGGCCAGTTGTGCGTTGTTACCCAAAGTGGGATGGGCGTCCAGCGGCAAATGGTAGGCCAGCAGGCTGATGTCGTTGGACATCAGCATCTTGATGCGGCGGTGCAACCAGCCGGTGATGCGCCCCTCGTACCCGCGCCAGAACAGCCCGTGGTGCACGAGCACGGCATCCGCACGAACCTCGGCAGCCGCTTCAATCAGCGCCAGACTGGCGGTCACGCCGGTAACGATGTGGGCCACCCGTGGCCGACCCTCCACCTGCAAGCCGTTGGGGCCGTAATCTTTGAACAGATGGGGAGACAACAGGCCATTGAGCTGGCCGACCAGATCGGTCAGCTGTAAACCTGTGTCGGTGGTCAGGGCCATGCTGGGTAGGGGTGCTGTCATGTGTGCACCCATTTTGCCAGTGGCCCTCGGGGCTTACTTTTCGCCAGCGGCTTCCGACTCAGCCATCTTGCGCTGGAAGAAACTGTAGAACCAGTATGATGCCGGCAATGCTGAACAGGCCGTAATCGGTCGAGAACAAATCCACCAGGGCTTTCATGGCGACTCCTTGTTTTGAAAAGACAGACCGCCATTGCACCCCTTCCGCCACCCGCTCCCATTGACCCAAGTCAACAAACGCCCGCTGAACCGACATACCACCTGCAGTATTTGCGCATTGCCGACATTTGTGCTGTGTGACGTGAAAGACAATTGGGCATGTCCCAGTACTTTGAAGTTCACCCTGACAACCCCCAAGTGCGCCTGTTGAAACAGGCTGCCAACCTGCTCGCCAAAGGGGGTGTGCTGGCCGTGCCCACCGACTCCAGCTATGCCCTGGTGTGCCACCTTGACGACAAAGCCGCCGCTGACCGGCTGCGCCGCATCCGTGGGGTGGACGACAAACACCACCTGACCCTGCTGTGCCGCGACCTGAGCGAACTGGCCAGCTATGCCCGCGTGGACAACCGGCAGTACCGGCTGCTGAAACTGGGCACACCGGGTGCCTACACCTTCATTCTGGAAGCCAGCAAAGAGGTGCCCCGCCGCGTGAGCCATCCCTCGCGCAAAACCATTGGGCTGCGTGTGCCCGCACACACGGCGCTGCAAGAACTGCTGGTGGTTCATGGCGGGCCACTGCTGGCCACCACGCTCATTCCCCCGGGTGAAACCGAAGCTCTGAACGACCCGCAGGACATACGCGAGCGCTTTGAACACGACCTGGCCGGCGTGATCGACGCTGGGGCCTGCGCACTGGAACCCACCACCGTGGTCGATCTGACCCCCATGGACAAAGGCGAAGACCCGGTGGTGTTGCGGGTGGGGGCTGGGCCACTCAAAGCCTTGGGCATTGGGGGCTGAACATCAGCGCTGCGGGTCGTCCACCGCCCCCGCCAACACCGCCTCAGCCCACACCTGCCGCACAAACCGCTGGTCCAGCACCGCCCACAGCAACACCGGCATCAGCGGCGTGAGCATCAAGAAACCAAACTGGTAACCGTAGGCAATCACTTCTGCCACCCAGCGTGGCAGCCCGGTTTGTGCCCACACCTCAGTGCCACTTGTCAGCAAAGCCTCGCGCAGCCACCGGAAACACATGCTGATGGCCTGTGAGGGCACCAGAATGACGGTACCCAATGCCATCTTGGCCCACATCCGTTCAGAGCGTGAGGCCAGCAGCAAGGCCCAGAACAGGGCCAGCCCGTAGCCGTAGGTGCGGTAGTTCACCTCTGGCACCATGTCTGCCATCACCATGCGCCCGTTGTGCGGCACGAACACGTGCAAGGTGGTCAGCAGGGTGCCCACGGTGTCGTGCTGTTCGTAGCCTGTGGCCCAGCCGAAGGTGAGTTGCATCAGTTCACCCGCTGCGGCAATGACCGGTACCGCCAGCCAGGGTGCGAGGTAGTACCAGGGGATGATGAGCACCAGCAGCGCAACGATGCTGGTCAGCAAGAACTTGCCCAGGCGGCTGGTGGTCACGGTGTGGCGGTCTGTGGGGTCACGGCCAAGCCAGCCCCGGCGTGCCTGGCCACCGAGCGCATCCACAGCAGCCACACCACCAGCACGTCGAGCATGATGAGGGCTTGCCACAGGTACAGGTGGGCGAAGTCAAACACCTCTTTGTTCCAGATGTTCAGGTAGTACAGGCTGATGACGCGCAGCAGGTTGGCTGCTTGCACGGCTGCAATGCCAATGGCCATGCCCACCAGCTTGAATTTCCACGGCGCTGGAAACGCCACCATGCCTGCGATGAGGATGATGGCTGCCTCTACCCCGTTGCAACCGGCTTCGATGGACACACCCATGCCGGTTGCCTGACTTTGCAGGATTCGGCCGTGGCTGATGACGTCGTCATCGAACGCTGTCATCAGCCAGGCGCTCATGTGGGCCAGGCCGTTGGTCCACGGGGTGATGACTGCGGCCTGCACGGCATTGAGCATTTCAAGGCCGAACAGTACTGCCACCACGGTGACGAAGAGCAGGAGGAAGCGGGTCACAAGGTCAGTTTCCGGAAACGGGGGCCAACGTCAGACGTCAACCCAGGGGATCAGTCAGCACGTCTCCTCAAAGTCAGGAAAGTGGCCAGCGCCATCAGAGCGGCCAGCAGCATCAGCGCCCATTGGCTCAGCGTGGGCACACCGGCAATGCCTGCACCTCCACCCACGCCGGGGCCGCCGGGGTCGGTGATCTGGCCTACGGTGGCATTGCTGTCGCCCTGGCCGTTGTCGGTCACGCTGTAGGTGATGGTATTGCCTGCAACGGTGGCCGGGTGTACGTACCAACTCGCCGGATTGCCCGCCGTGGCCGGGCCGTATTTCCAGAACTGTGTGCCTGCTGGCAACGCACTGGGGTAGGTCAGCGTGACGGTGATGGTGCCGCCCGCCGTGCAACTGGGCGTGGTGGTGAAGTTCACCACCCCGTGCGGTAAGGTCACGCCTGCGGGGGGTGTGGCACCCACGCTGTTGGCGCTTTGGTAAGCCACGCTGCCCAGTGCACAGGTGGCACCGCCACCGGCCACGGCGGTGGTGACGTTGCCCGGCCCGCTGCTGCCACTGGGTGCTGGCGCGGTGTAGCTGCTGGTGCCCACCGAATCAAAAGAAGCCAAAGACTGTCCACTGCGCACAAGACGAACGAAGTAGCCGATGCTGGTCTTGCCTCTGGCGCCGGTGTAGCCGTTGGAGAAAAGGACGGTCCACGCGAAGTCCGGTTGGGCAGCGTAAGTGGTGGATGACCAAAAGTAACCGAATGTGGGCGTATCGGGAGACGCTGCGCCGTCAATGGTGGCACCGCTGGCCACGCTCAGGTCCACCAGGCTTTCCAGCTCGTTCACATTGGGCAGCCGCCAGTCGGTGTGGCCCAGGTGGGCGGCGGAGTTGCGAGCGGTCACCTGCGCCAGTGCTTCAGCCCAGGTGTAGGAGTTGACCGTACCGTTGCAAGTCGCCCCACTGCGGCCCAGCACGCAGCGGTCCCACACCAAGCCGGTGGTGGTGTCGGTGACGGTGCCGTCGGCGTTGACGGTGTAGGCCGCCTGGGCCAGGGGCGCGGCACACAGGGCCAGCAGCAGCACAAAACGATTGAATAAAACCATGGCAATGCCTTTTTTCAAAACAATGGGGGTTGGGCCCGCCTGCTGGGGCTGGCCTACGCCAGTGGCTGTGCCAGGGCGGTTTTCCAGACGGGCAATTGACGGTGATGACTCATGACGTCAGGCGAAGAAACAAAAATGAGCAATCACTGTCCGCTGCGCACAAGACGAACGTAGTTGTCGACGGTCTTGAGGTCGGCGCCGGTGTTGCCGGTGTTGCCGGTGTTGCCGCTGTCGAAATTGACGACCCACGCGCCGGTCGGGGAGGGCGCATAGGTGTCACGGCTCCAGTACCAGCTGCTTTGCGTGTTGGGGAGGTAGGTGGCATCGACCAAAGGGCCGCTGGCCAGGCCGTAGTGCACGATGCCCAGCAGCTCGCGCCGCGTGGGCAGGCGCCAGTCGGTGGCACCGCACAGCCCGGCGGAGTTGACGGCGGCGATGTAGTTGCTGGTGTTGCACTGGTTGTTGTAGGGCGCCGCCGACAGGCTGCCGCCGCAAGTGTCGGTGCCCACGTTGCCTGCGTTGCCGCCGTTGTCACTGGTGAAGTACCACCGGTACATGTGGGCGCTGCTGCGCAGGCCGGCGGTGGTTTTGACTTCCCACACCAGGCCGGTGACGTTGTCGCGGGTGCAGGCCCAGTCGGTGGGGTTGGTGCCCAGCGCGGCGCTGGCGGCCAGGGCGGTGCCGTTGTTGGCTATTTTGGTGAAGTCAAAACCCGCTGCGCCCGCGCCGGTTTTGGTGAGCGCGCCGCCCGCCGCGTCGCGGCCGTAGCGCCCGTCCTGGTGGGGGCGGGTGCCTGCGTTACCGGCAGTCGCCGCGTCACAGGCCACGGCGGCATCGGCAGCGTTGTAGCAGCTGGTTTGGCCGGTGTCGTTCAAACGCCCGGTTTGGGCCTGGGCGGGCAACACGGTGAAAAGGCACATGGCCGCACTGGCCAGCAACACTACGCGCATACGCAACACTCCAAAAGCAAAAAGGCCGCCGTGCGCAAAGCGCAGGGCGGCCCAGGGGGTCAGTGGGAAAGAAAAGGGATTAGCGGCGGCTCGGCTCGGCTCGGCTCGGCTCGGCTCGGCTCGGCAAACATGTTGGGGCAATCATGCGTGGCATGGGCTGCGGGATAGTTTGTATGGGGTTTGAGAACGGATGGGCATTGCAGCTTTGGCGGCCCCCTAGCCTGACAGCGCTGTGTATGGTAGCCGCGACACCGAACTTGCGGCATCGGGCTGTGGCACCCCTGCAACACAGGGTGCACACGGGCAGACACGCGGCGCAATGGAGGCGAGTCGCAACGAACAATCCGTTTGCGCTGACCGAATCAGACAGATCTGCGATCAAAGGACAGATGCCGACAGATGCAAAAAGCTCAGCCCGGCAAAGCGTTTGAAGTCGGCATCAAAAGACACCAGGCGGCACGGGTTTGCTTGAGCAAAGGCGGCCAGGTAAGCGTCTGTCCACAGCCGGTGTACAAACGCACTGTTTGTACTCAAACCCTCGAAATGGGTGTCGGTGCCTGCGGGCTCTGCCAGCAGACACACCACGGGCATTGTCAAAAACTGGCGGTATGTGGCCCAGGCTTCCTCAGGGCTCAGGGGGTTTTGCATGACTTGGGCGTGCGTACTCAGCCGCAAAAAACCCAACATGGTGACGCGGCAAAAAGCCAATTTGTCGGCAGCCTCGTGCTCCCAGTAATGGCGCGCGCGGGTGTGGTGTGCGTGGCGTTCATCCACCAGTGCCAGCCACACGTTGATGTCAGGCAAGTCCATCATGCGGTGTGGCTGTTTTGCCTCAACACCGTTTGGAGTTGTATGAGGTCTTGGTTGTCAAGCAGGTGGTGAAGTTGCGCGTTGCTCAGCGCCGGGGTCACGCTGCCATCGGCCTTGCGGGCAATGGGGATGGGTGGCCGCATCCGCAATGAGCCCGCATCTGGCACGTCGGGGCCTGATGCCAGCCCGCGCTCGATGTACTGGGTCACCAGTGTTTTGAGCTTCAAGCCACTGAGCGCGGCCTGGGCCTTGAGACGGCGAAAGGTTTCGTCCGGGAGGTCGAGTGTGGTACGCATAAAAACATTTTTGCACATAAGCACAAAAAACCAAACAGGCAATCAAGCACCGTCTGGGACAATGCCGCCCATGGACTTTGCCAACCTGATTCAAACCGTTGCCATTTACGCCTTGCCGGTGGTGTTTGCCATCACCCTGCACGAGGCCGCGCACGGTTACGCCGCGCGCCACTTTGGCGACAACACGGCCTACATGATGGGGCGCATCACGCTCAACCCCATGAAACACATCGACCCGCTGGGCACCATCCTGATGCCGCTGGTGCTGTACTTCGCCACGTCGGGCGCGTTTCTGTTCGGCTACGCCAAACCCGTGCCGGTGAATTTTGGCCGCCTGCGCAACCCCAAACGCGACATGGTGTGGGTGGCCCTGGCTGGGCCTGGGGCCAATCTGGTGCAGGCCATTGCCTGGACGGCGGCGGCTTACTTCATGGTGGCATCGGGCGTGGAAGAGCGCTTTTTTCTGGGCATGGCCAAGGCGGGCATCCTCACGAACCTGGTGATGTTTGCGTTCAACCTATTCCCCCTGCCCCCGCTGGACGGCGGGCGCATTCTGGTGGGCCTGCTGCCCATGCGGGCGGCGCTGGCGGTGTCGCGTGTGGAGCCCTACGGGTTTTTCATCGTCATGGCGCTGGTGGTATCGGGCGTGGTGGGTGGGCTGTGGCTGCAGCCGCTGATGGCGGTCACGTCAGGCGCCATCGAGCTGCTGCTGAGCCCGCTGCGTGCTGTGCTTTTTTGAATAGCTTCAAAACCATACCCATCAAGCGGTAGAGGCATATTTTTCTTATATTTTTAGTTCCATGACCGTTCAACGCGTACTCACCGGCATCACTACTTCAGGCACCCCACACCTGGGCAACTACGTGGGGGCTGTGCGCCCTTCGGTGCAGGCCAGCACCCGGCCTGGAGTGCAGAGCTTTTACTTCCTGGCCGACTACCACGCCCTCATCAAAACCGGCGACCCGGCGCGGGTGCAGCGCTCCACGCTGGAAATTGCCGCCACCTGGCTGGCAGCTGGCCTGGACCCCGAGCGCGTGGTGTTCTACCGCCAGTCTGACATTCCCGAAATTCCCGAGCTGACCTGGTTCCTGACCTGCGTCACCGGCAAAGGCGTGCTCAACCGCGCGCACGCCTACAAAGCCAGCGTGGACAAAAACACCGCTGCTGGCACAGAACCCGACGATGGCGTGACCGCAGGCCTGTTCATGTACCCCGTGCTGATGGGGGCCGACATTCTGATGTTCAACGCCCACCAGGTGCCCGTGGGGCGCGACCAGATCCAGCACATTGAAATGGCGCGCGACATGGCCGCCAGCTTCAACCACCTGTACGGCGAACACTTCACCCTGCCCGAAGCCGCCATCGACGACAACGTGGCCACCCTGCCCGGGCTGGATGGCCGCAAGATGAGCAAGAGCTACGACAACACCATTCCGCTGTTTGTCCCCCGTGATCAGCTCAAAAAGCTGGTCATGGGTCTGCTGACCGACTCACGCACGCCGGGTGAACCCAAGAGTACCGAAGGCAGTGCGTTGTTCCAGATTTACCAGGCCTTTGCCACCCCTGAAGAAACCGAAACCATGCGCCAGGCCTTTGCCACCGGCATTGCCTGGGGAGACGCGAAGCAGCAACTGTTTGAACGCCTGGACGCCGAGATTGCCCCCATGCGTGCCGCCTACGAGCACTACATGACCCACCCCGACGAGGTGGAGCGCATCCTGCTGGCCGGTGCCGCGAAGGCCCGCGCCATTGCCACCCCGTTCACCCAACAGCTGCGCCATGCCGTGGGTCTGCGCCACCTGGCGTCCGGGGCCACACCGGCCAAAGCCGAGAAAACGGCCAAAGCTGCCCTGGCAGCGTTCAAGCAGTACCGCGAAAAAGACGGCTTGTTCTATTTCAAGCTGGCCGACGCCAGCGGCCAACTGCTGCTGCAAAGCACTGGCTTTGACCAGCCCAAGGCTTGCGGCGCAGCCATCGCACGCTTGCAGGCGGAAGGCAGTGCTGCGCTGGAGCCTCTGGGCCAGAGCCTGTTGCCCGGCGTGACAACTGACACGCTGGATGGTGCGATGGCAGCCCTGCGCGACGCCAAGGGCTGATGTCGCTGTCAGCCCCCGGGGGACTTGAAACGCCCTGCCGGGGCTCCAATTGCGGGGGCCGCCCACCACAAGGCCCTGCGCCCACCCTGCATGCCACCTGAACTTGTTTTTGCCGCACTGGGCCTGGTGCTGGCCGCGGCATTGGCGCTGTACCCTGCCTGGCAGCGCAGGCGGCACGGGCAACTGCGTCGGCGGCCATTCCCCAGCGGGTGGCGCAAGCTGCTGCGCCAGCGTTTCCCGCTGTACAACCACCTGCCCCCACCTCTGCAGCAGCGACTGCAGGGCATGGTGCAGGTGATGGTCGCTGAGGTGCCTTTTGTGGGCTGTCAGGGCCTGTCGGTTACCGACGACATGCGGGTGTTGGTGACCGCGCAGGCCTGCGTTCTGGTGCTGGAACGGCCCGGAGGAGGCCCCCCTTACCCCGGCCTGCGCCAGGTGCTGCTGTACCCAGGCCCTTTTGTGGTGCAAGCCGAGCACCACAACCCAGGCGGCGTCGTCAGCCAGGGGCGCGAGGTTCGCCTGGGCGAATCGTGGCAACACGGCCAGGTGGTGCTGTCCTGGCCCGACGCCCTGGCCGGTGCGAAAGCGGGCGTGTGGGGGGGCATGGTGCTGGACCCCAGCGCTCACAACGTGGTGTGGCACGAGTTTGCCCACCAGCTCGACCAGGAAACCGGCCCCGCCAACGGCGCACCCGCGCTGCGGCCCGGCCAGTCACAGCGCACTTGGGCGGCCGTGTTCAAACGCGAATATGAAGACCTGCGCTGGCTCGCCGATGCTGGCCAGCCGACGCTCATCGACCCCTACGGAGCCTCTGCACCGGAAGAGTTTTTTGCGGTGGTGACAGAAGCATTTTTTCTGGCTCCCCATGCGTTGCAGGGACAGCACCCGGCGCTTTATGAGCAGCTGGAGCGCTTTTATCAGCTCATGCCACACACCTGGAAATAAGCTGCGGCCCAGGAAGATCAGTCTCGAATCTGACTAGCACAAGTCTTGCTTCCCATCTCTGTTGGATCAACAGAGCCAATGGCCATCAACTGGAGACAGACATGTCATCCCCGACAACAGACACTCGCCGTTTGCTCCGTTACATGCCGAGCGTACAGCGCCAGCAGAATGATTTGAGGCTTGTAGAGGCAGCATGGGACAGCCTGGCGCTGCTGTCTTCCTTGTCGCCCATCACATCACGCACCTCTTCCGGCAACGACTTGGGCCGAGCCCGCAAGGATTTTTCTGCGTTGTCAGCCGAAATGGTGCATGGTCTGACCAAAGAGGCCATGTCCAATGTGGTGCATGACCTCAACAGCAAGGCGCAGGTGGGCATCGACATACTGGTCCGTAACTTGTTTGAGCGCACAGCAGACATCGGCTTTCTTGCGACTGACGAAGTCCTGACCCGGTACGTGTCAACCTTGGGCGGGAGCGCGGTTGCTCCGCCGACTCGGTCAGAGGTGGAGCAACGGCTCGCCGACTACACCTCGTATTACTCTGTTTACCGGAGTGTTCAGGTCTTTGACAGTGCATTGAGCCCTGTGGCACAACACGGCAACCACCGTCTGGACACTGATCGTCCACTTGCAGCGGCTGACGCCCATTTCTTGACTAGAGTGCTTCATTCCGACGCCGCCTACACTGAGTATTACGGTTTGCTGCCGTTTCTCGATGAAAAGACCCACAGCCTGGTCTACGCCAAACGGCTGTTGGACGGTCAAACACCCGTGGGGGTGCTGTGCCTGCAGTTCCGCATGGATGACGAGTTGCCGAACCTATTCGATGTGCTCTTGGACGACGGGCGCAACACCGCGATTGTGCTGGCGCTGCTCGATGAAGAACATCGCGTCATTGGCTCCAGCGACGCCTTGCAACTTCCCGCCGGATGGAAGATGCCGCCCCCAGACAAAAGCGCAGGTATCGGCAACGTGATCCGACACATGGGACGTGAATACTTGGCGTGCCACGCAAGCGGACAAAGCTTCGAGGGCTACTCGGGCCCGCGCTGGTCGGGTTTGGCGGTAGTACCGCTGGATCTGGCATTTGAGCAGGCCGATGAAACGCCCGTGTCGTCCCCGCTGATGGAAGAGGTGGCAGGGCACAACGAGTTTCTGAGCGGCGACCTGCAGAAAATACCGGAGCGGTCGACGGCCATTCAAACGGCTCTAGAACGCTCGGTGTGGAATGGACTGTTGGACGTCAACCGTGTGGAGGTAACCGGAGACATGGGGCAAAGCGACATCCAGTTTGCCAAAACCCTTTTGTCTGAAATTGGCAGCACCGCGCAAAAAACAGCGCGGGCATTTGCCAGCGCTCTGCACGACCTGCACCGTGTGGTCACACATGCCATGGTCGGGGATGCGCAGCACCGAGCGACGATGGCCATGCAGATCCTCGACCGCAATCTGTACGAGCGGGCCAACGACTGCAGGTGGTGGGCGCTGACACCCTCGCTGGTGCGTGCATTGCAGTCAAATACCCAAAGCGTAGCTGAGGCGACAAAGACACTCAGCCACATCAACGACCTTTACACGGTGTACAGCGGTATCGTCCTGTACGACCAGCACGGGCATGTGGTTGCGGTTTCCCGCCAGCACCTAGAGCACCTGCTGGGCCAGCCACTGGACGAGCCATGGGTGAAGCGCTCGCTTGGCTTGGACATGCACCGCTATACGGTCAGCGAGTGGACATACACGTGCCTGCAACCTGAAGGAAAGACGTTTGTGTACGCGGCAGTTCTGCGCGATCCGGAGCAATCAGCCAGACCCTTGGGCGGCATAGGGCTGGTGTGGAACAGCGGCTCGCAACTGGGGTCCATTCTGCGCGACTGCGCTGCGGGCAGCGACCCAAAAGATTCGTTTGTGTTATGTGATACCACGGGGAACGTCGTCCAAGCGCAAGGACAAAGTTGCGCTGAGCGCAGCCTACGCACCGCCATGAGCGCGACCCGCGATTTGCCAACAGGTGAAACCATTGCAGATCTGGACGGTACTCTCTACGGTGTGGGCGCTTCCCTGGGTGTGGGGTACAGGGAGTTTCGCGCAAAAGACGGGTACAACCACGGACTGCAATGTGCAGTGTTGCACCACCTGTGTACACGTCAGCCGCACAGCAAAGACTGGCGCGGCCTGAAGGTATCCAGGTCGCCCGGCAGACACGACGCAGACAGCATTGTCCGGCTGGCTTCATTCACTGCGAGTGGGCACTGGTTGAGTATTCACGGGGAATCGGTGCTGTTCGCTGCCCCTGACACCCAAATTCTCAGCGCAACGCACTTGAAACACCCCATGGTTGGTATGGCCCAGATCAACGACAGGGTCTACCCTGTGTTGGACCTGCGCTGCGCTATCGTGGGAACGCAAGCCGCCAACTCGATCAGCCGTGCAATGGACGTGACCCGCCAGATGATTGTGATTCGCGTGCCATTGCAAGCAGGTGACCACGCTGATGTGGCAGTGCGTATAGACACGTTGACCGCCATACTGGAGGTTGACAGCAGAAGCATGCAGCGCATGTCTCAGCCAGCCACGGGCATGGTCGATCAGGTGGTTGGTGTGAACATGGAAGGCATCAACCTGCAAAACAACGATGGAGCAAGGCAAATGCTGCTGATGGTTGTATCCCGAGCCTGGCTGCAGCAATGTGCTCAAGGAGCGCAGGGCATGACACTGGCTCAAGACCTCGGCGCACTGACAAACCACTGACATCGGCTGACCAAACCCTCAAGAGGCTCTACACGACCCGGCCTTACAGCTTCACTGCTCAATGCGTGGCGCAGCCACCCTGACCGTGAAACAGGTACCCTGGGCTTTGGCACTGCTGACGTCGATCTGCCCCTGGTGTGCTGCAACCGCCTGTTTGACGATGGTCAGCCCCAGGCCAGTGCCAGAAATCTGGCCCACATTGCGCCCCCGGTGGAACGGCTCGAACAGCTTGGGCACATCTTGCTCGTCGATGCCAATGCCTTGGTCGCGCACCACCAGGCACAGGTGGAGGGGCTCAGACGACACGGTCACTTCAACCACCCCTCCCTGGCGTGAATACTTCAAAGCATTCGACACCAGATTGCCCAACATCTGCCGCCATAAACCCTCGTCGAGCAGGTGCTGAATACCGTCAGGGGGCAGCTTCAGTTGGGTCTGCACCGCGTGGTCCGCACCGCGCTGCCTGATGGCGGAATGCACTTCATCCACCACCGAACGGCACAGCGCTGCGACGGGATGCGGGCTCGGGTTGCACTGCAGTGGACCGGCTTCTGCCTGCCCAACCTGCAGCAGGTTCTCAAGCATCCGCGTCATGCGGCCGACCGCGCCTTGGATTTTCTGCAGCGCCTCCAACCGCTCCTCAGGGGCCAGCCGATCGGCATAGTGGAGCAGCAGATCGGCCGAGCTGCTGATGGACGCCAATGGCGTGCGAAATTCATGCGACGCCATGGCCACAAAACGCGCCTTCAGGTCGTTCAGTTCTTTCTGGCGGTGAAGGGCGTCGCGCTGGGATAACTCTGCCTGAATGCGCTGCGTGGCATCGACGGCAAACAGCAAGGTCGCAGGCGTGTGCTCCCAGTCGATGACCGCTCCCGACACCTCCAGGTGTCGCACCTCACCGGTTTCCGTGAGCACGCGAATCCCTTCGATCGGCGCCACGCCGGCACCGCTGAGGCGCAGGGCCTGGCGCTCGCGGGCCAGCGGAACATCGTCCGGGTGCACACACGCCAGAAACGGCTCAGACAGCAAAAAGGCCTGGCTGCGACCGACGATGCGCGACATGGCTGGGTTGACGAACACCATGCGCTCGTTCTGGATCACCACCACACCCACGCCCAGGTTCTCGAACACAGAGCGGTAACGGGCTTCCGACTGGCGCAAGGCATCCAGCGCCTGGTGGCGCTCGATAGCACTGCCAAACTGGTTGGCCACAAACGACAACACATCGGCATCGGAGTCCGTGTAGGGGTTTCCGGTCTCGTAGCACTGAACCACCAGAGCTCCACCGGTGGTTCCCCGCAGTTGCATGGGCACACCCAGCCAGCCTGAAAAACTCAGGTCTCCCGTGGCCTCTGTGATCTCGCCCGACGCCTGCAGGCCACGAAAACGCGCCGTGTCAATGAGCTGCGGCCTCTCGGTGCGCAACACATACTCGGTCAGGCCACGGCGCAACGGCACGCCGTTGCACTGCATGGTGTCACCGTCTTTCTCGTCAACGTAGTACGGAAAGTCCAGCGTCTGGTTGTCGGGGTTGTAGAGGCAAACATAGAAGTTTCGCGCGTAGACCAGTTCACCCAACAACTGATGAGTGGCCTGCAGAAACTCGAAAAAGCTCAACCCGGCCGTGGCCCTCTCGGCAATGCGGTAGAGCACACGGTGCAGGGCGTCACCCGTCTGAACCAGGTGGGCATTGGCTGTTGCTGAAGGGTGATGAAAGGGCATGAAACTGGCACAGGGTGTCGGCAAACCAAATGGTCGCACCTTTTGCCAACGCCGACCACTGCTTTGAGCCTCGAAGCCGGGCTGGGCTGCTGCTATCGTATGGCTGATCTGCCACCTCACCCAGCCCCAAGTGGACACTTGACCGTGACACCCGACCAGCTATCCCAATCACTGACCCAACTGGGCATGACCCAGGCAGACTACGCCCGGTTGATCGACGTGAGCCAAAAGACGGTGTGGATGTGGGTGTCGGGCCGCACACCTGTGCCCAAACTGGCCAGCGAACACCTGAACCTGCTGCTGGAGCTTGACAACCTCCACCGGCGAGCCATGGGCCGCCTGAAGCCCGAGACAGATTCTGGTCAGTAACGCAGAGTGAGTTGAACAAAAACTGCCACCGAATAACCAACCAACTTGTGGTTCAGCGGCATATGCTGCGCTATATTGGATTTTCGTATTCACCACATCACCAAGCGAAAGGGATGACCATGAGATACCTGTCACGCACGTTAGCTGCTGCCGGCACACTGTTGTTTGCATCCGCAGTTGCAGCCCAAACGGTGTACAACACTGTGCCTTCGGACGATGTCCAGTATCGACAGTGCCTGCGCTATGCCGCCAGCCTTTACGAGGGTGGCAAAGAACCCAGCCCCATCAAGGGTCAGACCAAGGAACAGGCTTGGTGCACATGCCTCTGGAACGAAACCCCCGATGAATTCAGTGGAAACTTGGTCAAGTTCTCTGAATCTGCAAAGGGCAAACGCGTAAATAAAATTTGCGAGGCTTACTCGAACTGGAGTGATTGAAGACGGTACGGTTGGCATCCAGCCGCTTTACTTGCACATCACTTACAGCACGTGACACCACAAATAAAAAACCCGCACCATTTCTGATAGCGGGTTTTCTATATTTGGTGGCGGAGAAAGAGGGATTCGAACCCTCGGTACAGGAGAACCTGTACGCCGGATTTCGAATCCGGTGCATTCGACCACTCTGCCATCTCTCCGGGGTGATCTTTTGAAGAGCCGCGATTCTAGCAGCGGGGCACTGGCAAAACCTGTGTTCAGGCCTTCAGCAGCGCCACACCGCCCATGTAGGGGCGCAGCACCTCAGGCACGGTGATGCTTCCGTCGGCGTTCTGATAGTTTTCCAGCACAGCCACCAGTGCGCGGCCCACGGCCAGACCTGAACCATTCAGGGTGTGCACCAGCTCGTTTTTGCCCTGCGCGTTCTTGAAGCGGGCCTGGAGTCGACGGGCCTGAAAAGCCTCGCAGTTGCTGACCGAGCTGATTTCGCGATAGGTGTTCTGCGCGGGCACCCACACCTCCAGGTCGTGCGTGCGGGTGGCGCCAAAACCCATGTCGCCCGTGCACAGCACGATGACGCGGTAGGCCAGATCCAGCTTCTGCAGCACGGCCTCGGCGTGGCCCGTCATGGCGTCCAGCGCCTCGTGGCTTGTGTCGGGGTGGACGATTTGCACCATTTCCACTTTGTCGAATTGGTGCTGGCGGATCAGGCCACGCGTGTCGCGCCCGGCGCTGCCAGCTTCGGAGCGAAAGCATGGGGTATGCGCGGTCAGCTTGATGGGCAAATCGGCCTCGGCCAACACGGTGTCACGCACAAAGTTGGTCAGCGTCACCTCGCTGGTGGGAATGAGGTACAGCGCGGTGTTGTCTGGCTGCTCTTCGCCGTCCTGACCGCCCTTTTTGGCGGCAAACAGGTCACCTTCAAATTTGGGCAACTGGCCGGTGCCGCGCAGGGTGTCGCCGTTGACGATGTACGGCGTGTAGCACTCGGTGTAGCCGTGTTCGTTGGTTTGCGTGTCCAGCATGAACTGGGCGAGCGCGCGGTGCATCCGTGCAATCGGGCCCTTCATCACGGTGAAACGGGCCCCGGCCAGCTTGGCGCCGGTTTCAGGGTCCAGGCCCAGGGGCAGGGCCAGATCAACGTGGTCTTTGGGCTCAAAACCCAGCGCTTCGGGTGAACCGCCAAAACCTGTTTTCGGGCTCCAGCGGCGCAGCTCCACGTTGCCCGATTCATCGGCACCCACGGGCACGCTCTCGTGCGGCAGGTTGGGCACGGCCAGCAGCAGGGCGGACAACTCGGACTGGATTTGCTCCAGCCGCGTGGCCGATGTTTCCAGTTCAACCTTGGCGGCACCCACCTGCGCCATGACGGCATCGGCCTCGGCGTGCTGGCCTTTGGCCTTCAGTCCGCCGATTTGTTTGGACAAGGCATTGCGCTGGGCTTGCAGCTCTTCAGTGCGCACCTGCAGGGTTTTCCGCTCGGTTTCCAGCGCGGTGAAAGCGGCCACGTCCAGGTAGGGCTGGGGGGTTTTGCGGGTGTTCAGGCGGGCCTCGACTTGGGCCAGGTCTTTGC
>JFJP01038571.1_pt1 | contig 16808 bp, 10 predicted proteins | sample 431651 | NCBI WGS metagenome assembly JFJP01 (sample SAMN02602958, study PRJNA72255) | Microbial mat metagenome, whole genome shotgun sequencing project. | biome: fresh water; feature: sink hole; material: water; isolation source: purple microbial (photo- and chemosynthetic) mats found in... | reverse complement strand
TAGGCTTTACAATGATAAAAATATGAGATTATTTTGAAATACTTAAAAATAATGCTCCGAAAATTTGGATTACAACATAGAAGTAGAACTAATTGTAAATAAAGTATTATTCACAGTATTTCCTCAAAATTATTTCTATGAAACTTCCAAAAGCATTATTCTGGGTTACATTTTTCAGTATAGCCATGGGTTATCTCGAATCGTCGGTGGTGGTTTACCTCCGGGCAATTTTATATCCTCATGGCTTTGAGTTTCCATTGGCGACCATGAATGAACAACTGGCCATTACCGAAATTTTCCGCGAAGCCGCTACCATCATTATGCTTTTAGGAATTGGAATTATTGCCGGAAGAAACAGCTCGGAACGCTTTGCCTGGTTTATATATTCATTTGCTGTTTGGGACATTTTCTACTATGTGTTTTTGAAGTTATTGCTGAATTGGCCGGAATCGTTCATGACCTGGGATATTCTTTTTCTAATCCCAACCAATTGGGTAGGGCCGGTAATATCTCCTATTATTGTATCCATCAGCATGATTGTTTTTGCCTTATTTATTCTGAAAGCCAATCAAAAACACAGCAAGGTTAGGATTTCGATATTTGAATGGACACTGCTTATTATTGGTTCGCTTGTTTTAATCGTCGCTTTTACCTGGGATTACTCCAACTATATGCTTCAGTTCTATTCGATCACCGAAATATGGAGTATCCCGAAAGAAAAGTTGTATGAACTCTCCACCCGTTATATTCCCGTAAAATTCAACTGGTATCTGTTCTGGGTCGGCGAAGGGATTATATGCTATGGAATTTTCAGGTTTTGGAAAAGAAACTGATAAATGCACTTTAAAGCGTAATAATTTTGTCCCACACCTCTTTGTTTACGGGAATACCATCTTTCAAATTCTTTTTACGGGTTTTAACAATGCTTTCGCCCGGGAAGCGAATAGTGGCATTTTCACTCTCCGGAACCGATTGAAGGTAATCGTCAATAATTTGTTGAATAGAATTTTCAATGGCAGGAAAATTATGCAGTTTATTCAAACTTATGGTCATAAAAATTTGCGAAATACCATATTCAACACCTCTTTTACTAATCTCGTGTGTAGCTAAGCCTCCCGACAGGATGGTTGCAAGAATATCGAGCAGTAACGAGAATCCTGCTCCTTTCCAATAGCCAATAGGTAGTGCCCTCCATGATTCAAGAACTTCTCCGGGTTTTTTAGTCAGCTCACCATGCTTGTTAAATCCTCCCGGAAAGGGAAGGTCTTTCCCCTCTTGCTGGTACATTTCCATTTTCCCATACGAAAATTGCGTCATAGCCATATCGAGGACAATAGCCTCCTCTTTATAAGGAACAGCAATAACAAAGGGATTGTTTCCCAGGCGCCGGTCGATGGCTCCCCAGGCAGGCATATTGGCTTCGGTATTAGTCCATCCCATATATACATATCCCCTTTTTGCAGCCTGCCAGCCATAAGTTCCGCCGCGCATCCAATGGTTTGTATTGGCTAAGGCTACCAATCCCAACCCATTTTTATCGGCAAGTTGCATGGCCCTTTCAGCAGCAAAGTTGGCATTTAATGGTCCCGGGCCCAGGTTTCCGTTCCACTGCTCCAGCGAGCCAACTGCATGAACAAACGATGGTTCGGCATCGGGCTTTACATAGCCATCTTTCGTGTTTTTCACAAACCGGGGAAAACGGTTCACTCCATGTGAATGAATTCCTTCGATGCTATTTACTGTGAATATTTCGGCACATTGCTCAGCTTTATCATTACTAAAACCAATGGAAAGCAGTATCCGCTGAAATTCCGCTTTCATCTGATTGGCAGGAATAAGGATGGTTTCGGATGGTATTGTATTCATAATTCAAAAGAGTTAGAAAAAGTCAATTAAGGCATAAAAGTTACTTTGTAAAAATAAGATTCTCAAGCAAAGCAGAATAAAAAAACTACAAGAAGTTAATTATAACTTTAACCTATAAATTTTTATCTGAACAAATCAAATTACACGTATGTTAAACCCATAGATAATGAACGATAATTTTTAATTATGGATAAGGACTTACCCATACTCCATTTTGAATATATTCAGCAATGGCACGACTGGTTGATAGAAAACCATGACCTATCTTCTGGTATTTGGTTTCGAATTGCAAAAAAGAAATCGGGGCTCTTATCGGTTACTTATGATGAAGCTGTTGAAGTTGCCTTATGTTTTGGCTGGATTGATGGCAGAAGTAATAAATACGATGAACTTTCATGGATACAGCATTTTACCAAACGGAAAAAGAAAAGTATCTGGTCGAAAATAAATAAGGATAAAGCAATTCGCTTAATCAAGAACGGAGATATGAAACTGGCAGGCTTTGCAGCTATTGAGGTAGCAAAAGCCAATGGCATGTGGGATAATGCTTACGAAGCGCAAAGCAAAATAACTGTTCCGGCAGACTTACAGCAGGAATTGGATAAAAATGAAATGGCAAAATTGTTCTTTCAACGTTTGAACAGTGTAAACAGGTATGCTATTCTTCACCGGCTGCAAAAAACCACCAATGAGAAACTTCGAAAAACCAAACTGGATAAGTTTGTCCAAATGTTGGAGAGGAATGAGAAGATTTATCCGTGATAGAATAGTAGTTCAAAGGAAAGTGCTCAAAGCTCAAAGCGAAAATTAGTAAATTCTTGTATTTCAGCTTAAATAAGTAGTAAGTGGGTAGTAGTAAGTCGTAAGAAATAGTTCAAAGGAAAGAGCTCAAAGCAAAAGCAGGAAGTTTGGCACTTTCAGCTTTCAACGTAAGTCCCCCCATCATTCATTCGACTACCCCTTCGTCTGCGCTCAGGATGATAGCTCAGAATGACCAGTAAACTTTAGGGAAGAGTACCATGTCACCCAGAGCGAAGTCGAAGGGTAGACCCGGAGAGCTAGTAGTAAGTGGGTAGTAGTAAGTCGTAAGAAATAGTTCAAAGGAAAGAGCTCAAAGCTGGAAACTGGGTACTTTCAAACTCTCATCATTCATTCGACTACGCTCAGAATGACCAGTAAACTTTATTGAAGAGAACCATGTCACCCAGAGCGAAGTCGATGGGTAGACCCGAAGAGATAGTTTTAACTAGCAGTAAGTTGTAAGAGAATAGTTCAAAGGAAAAAGCTCAAAGCTGAAAGCGAAAGCTGGATGTTTGGTACTTTCAGCCTTCAGCGCACACCCTCCCATCATTCATTCGACTACACTCAGAATGACCAGTACACTTTAAGGAATATAGAACCTTGTTACCCAGAGTGGTAGGAAAGTCCTCAAATTATTTCTTATTTCACAAAACTTCAATAACTATAATTTAAAATTCAACAGATTAAAAGCTTCTTCAATAGTTTCAACGGGGCGCTCGCAAACATTCCCCCTGCATACATAAATAAATGTTTTATCGTTGACAAACCGGTTTCTGAAAAGGGGTAAACTACTTTCGGTTAATGAGTAACTCAGTATTACATTGGGAAGATATTGGTTTCGAAAGGCTTTGGCTAATTCATCTGCTTTAGAACCGCATATAACAACTTCAATTACAGGGAAGACAAGCATACTCATCACCTCCGCCCAATGGGCATGATAACCCGGATATTTTTTAATAGAAGCAGTCATCGACTGTACCATCGATTTGGCCATCTCTTCAAAGCTTTTGCGTTCCAGTAGGCCTCCCAGGCGAAGCAAAACATTTGCCATTACGGCATTCGACGATGGAGTAACATTGTCGTGTACTTCGTGCTTCCGGGCAAAATTATCGGAAGTTGCCGTGTAATAAAACAGTCCGGTTTTCCGATCGTAAAAATTCCCTACTACATAATTAACAAGTTGCTCCGATAGTTTTAGCCATTTTTCATCGCCCGACACTTCATATAGCTTCAGAAATGCCAGAGAGGTATAGCTGTAATCGTCCAGAAATCCTTCAATTTTCTTGGTTTTGGTAGAAACCCGGAATAAACCACCATCGTCTTGCAAGTGGTTTTTCTCTAAAAATAAAGCAGCTTTCCCAGCTGTAACCAAATATGAATTATTATTGAACGCCTCATAAGCTTCGAGATAACCCAGAATCATCAAAGCGTTCCAACTACAGAGTATTTTGTTATCCAGTCCTGGTTTAATTCTCTTATTTCTCTGTGCTATCAACCTTTGCTTTGAATAAATCAATTTTTCTGTTCTTTCAGGAAAATGTTCCGGAAAAAGCACGTTATTACCATGTTCCCAATTGCCATCTTCGGTGATTGAATAGATATTACAAAACCAATCGGAATCTTTCCCAAGAATTGAAACGATTTCATTTTTCGTCCAAACATAATATTTTCCTTCTTCGCCTTCGCTATCGGCATCCAAGGCAGCATAGAAACCTCCGTTAGGATCCAAAAGCTCTTCTTCGACAAAACAAAGCGTTTTTTCTACTACAACTTTGTAATTTTCGTCGTGGGTTGCCTTATAGGCCAAACTATATAACGAAACCAACTGGGCATTGTCGTAAAGCATTTTTTCAAAGTGGGGCACTTTCCAGTTTCCATCAGTGGAGTAACGGGCAAATCCGCCTCCCAGTTGATCGAAAATACCTCCCAAGGCCATTTTATCCATGGTAAGTTTTAAATGCCCGAAAGCTACTTGGCTTTTAAAATGATAATGATAGCGCAACAAAAACAGATAATTGCCGGGCATAGGAAATTTAGGGGCACCCTTACTCCCACCCCATTCCATATCGAACGATTTAGAAAGCTCCTGATAATATTCCTCTACATCGCCTGGAGAAAGAACCGATTTTTCGTGCAGGTTTAACAGGGGCGAGATATCTCCTATCCCTTGAGTAATGGAAATAGCCTGTTCAATTACTTTCTCTTTCTCGTTTTGATAAACCTTGAAAATTCCATCCAGCACTTGCATCCAGTTTTCTTTCGGGAAATAGGTCCCGCCAAAAACAGGCCTCCCATCAGGCAAAGCAAAACAATTTAGCGGCCACCCTCCCCTTCCTGTAAGCATTTGCACAGCATCCATATAAATCTGATCGATATCCGGGCGCTCTTCGCGATCAACTTTAACACAAATAAAATGATCGTTCATACGAGCAGCCACCTGCTCGTCTTCGAACGATTCGTGTTCCATTACATGGCACCAATGACACGCTGAATAGCCAATACTGATTAACAGGAGTTTATTTTCATTTTTCGCCTTTGCGAGCGCTACTTCCCCCCAGGCATACCAGTTAACAGGATTGTGGGCATGCTGCAATAAATAAGGACTGGTTTCGTTAATCAGGTAATTTGTATATTTTGGTTGAGACGACATGGCGATAGATGAAAGAAAAATTAGTAAAACACTTTAAAGCGGAGGACTTTTAACATATTCGTTATGATGAATGATAAACAACTATTTGATGCTTTTGTTGGAAGAATTTTTGTTATCAAAATAGCGTGAAACCCGGTAAACGATATCTTCGTATCCTTTTTTTGAAAAATTATGTTAACCCAAATATTTGCTAGTAAAAAATGAAAACTATGATTAGAAAAACTGTTATTGGAACAATTTTCTTCCTTTTCTCAGCAACTGCATTGCAAGCACAACAATACAAAACCGGACTGGGCGGAAGGATCGGTTTTTTCAATGGCTTTACCGTTAAACATTTTGTTAAGAACGACAAGGGTTTAGAAGGTTTACTCTCCTTCCGGTGGAACGGATTTGTAATTACCGGTTTATACGAACACCAAAAACCATTTAAAGGGGTTAAAAACCTCGATTGGTTTATCGGTATTGGCGGGCATTTAGGATTTTGGGACAGCGGTTATTATGCTTATTCCCATTATTATGGCAGCCATACAACTATTGGAATTGATTTTATTGGAGGTTTGGAATATACTTTTGACGAAGTTCCTATAAACATTGGATTAGACTGGAAACCTGCGTTCAATTTTGTTGGCGACGACCGCATTTGGTATGATGGTTTAGCCTTGTCGCTCCGATACGCAATAAAGTAAAAAAATACATGCTTTGCCCTTTTTTAATGGAGGGATCAAAAACCCGGAAACATTATTGCTTACCGGGTTTTTTAATTCTATTGCATACCCGCCAGTTTTACATCAAAAAAGGAAGGATATATTTCAAAAGCTTTTTTAAACATTTCATTTGCCTGATCCATTTTCCCCAAACCTTTATTTCCTAAACCCAAATATAAGTAACCCTCGGCTTTATCCATCCTTCTGGATTGGCGAATGTTTACCGATTTATCAACCGAAGCCTCATGATATTTGGTATTCAACAGTTCGTTTCCTTTGGAAATTAGCTGATTAAAAATTGCATTGGCTTTTGCTTTATCCCCTAATTCCAGCCAGGCCAAAGCCTGATAAAAAGGTAAAAGTCCGTTCCCGGTAGCTCCCCAACCAAAAGAAGTTTCTTTATTATTGGCCATCAATGTAAAATATTCTTTGGCCTTTTTCGCGTCGCCTTTTTTCAGGTAAGACTTGCCTAACCAATAATTCGCCAGCACAATCTTCGAATCACGGGCAATTTCGAGGTTACGGGGAAAGCGAAATATTTCCTGAAAATCGGCAATGGCTTTTTCCGTCTCATTGTTTTGAAGGTATTGAATCCCTCGTGCCAAATGGGCGTTAGTCCATACTATATGCGGATTTAGAGTGGTTATTTCGGCAATAAAAAAATGTTGTGCTTTTAAAATTTCAATTGCTTCATTGTACTTCCCTGCAAAAATAAGCAACTCGGCATGCCGAAGCTCGGTTTTATCCCATGCGGCTGTAATACTTGCATTCTTCTCCAGAAAAGAAAATCTCAATGCAGGATCAACTCCGGCATATTCGGCATATACATCTCTTTCGAGAAGGTGCATCGGATTGGTCGACCCCAATTCAAAAGCCTTATCTAAATTTGCTATTGCCTCAGACGGTTTATTGTAATAGTTTGCTTGTAAAAAGGCAAGATTGCGGCATCCAGCTACCGTTTTATTTATGGAAACAGATTTTTCCCACTCCGCGAAGGCCAATTCGGGGTGATCGTTACACCATAAATTCCCTAAGAGGTAGTGTGCTGAAGCATCCAGCGGGTTTGTTTCCGCAGCATTATTTAATACAGCTAGTGAAGCGTTTCCATAGGGATAACTAATATTGGGATTCATTGTAGAGGCTTTTTTATACCAATTGGCGGCATCGGCTAATTCATTGGTTCTAAAATAACAATAACCGAGATAATAGTAAATTAAAGGATTCGAAGATGTTTTAGGCAAATCTTTACTGGTAGCCAAATGTAATAATTCTACCGCATCGCTATAAAACCCGGCTATCAGGTACCGCGAAGCTGTTTCCAGATAATTATCCGCTTCATCACGGTAGAATGCCCTTAATTTATTGGCAGCCACCATCCCCGTATTTTTTTTATCGATCTGGTATTGCTCAAAAGCACTGGTAAGGCTTAAAGGATCAATATTTTCAGCTTCTTTCATGGTTTGAGCCGCCAATTCGGATTCCCCGTTTCTTCGGAGGATAATTGCCATAAGATTGATGGCCTCCACATTATTTGTATTTGCTGAAATTGACTCACTCAACTTATCAATAGCAGCATTATAATCTGTATTTAAACAATCGATTAAAGCAAGCAGGTAATAGGATTGCGATGCCCATTCAGTATTCCATGACGCTTTATATAATATATCGTAGGCTTTTTTATAGTTTCCCTGATAAAACAAACACACACCCAAATAATAGAGAGGTTCTCCGTTTTTAGAAGGAGTGTAATTATGTGTTACCGAAGCAACGGCATGCTCGAGGTATTTTTGAGCCTCGTTGTATCGTAATGCTTTTAAATAATGTATTCCCAACTGTGTATTAGTGAGTATATGGTTTGAATCGCGCTTTAGCGCTTCTTTATAATACAAAAGCGGATCGTACGAACTATTGCTGAATTGTTCCAAACGAAGACCCTCCATATACAACTGATCGGCTCTTGAAATTTCGGACGGATTTTTGGGAGCAACGTATTTCTCGGGCTCCGGACTATTCTTTTTTGCGGTTGGCGCATATTCAATTAATGTTGAATTATCATTTGCCAGCACCATTAATGAAAGCTCTTCAATTTTGACATTGTTTGGAACTTTTATTTCCTCCGAAAACGGCAATATCGGATCAAGGTCAATTTGTCGGGTAGCTATTTCTTTCCCGTTCTGAAAAACAATCAGTCTGCATGAAGGTATTCGGGAAGTGGCATAAAGTTGAACCAAAGCTTTACCATTCTTTAATTCAATATTTAATGCTGCATTTTTATTGGCTTCCTTAACCGACGAAAGATTTTTAAAAGGGAAATAATACATGGTACCATTTTTCAAGCCATATGGACTATTCCAGCTATAATCGGGTTGATTATCCGAATACATGCCTGTCATCATTTCTAGATAGGGGCCATCGGTATCGGTAAGCATTTGGTCCCACATTCGCTGTACATCGTTATTCCCCCAGTTCCAAAACTTCTTTCCCGAAAAAATATAATGGTTCCCAACAATTGCAGTACCTGCATTTTTCCCATGGTCTATTCCGGCCATAAAGTCCTTTTCGGTATCCCAGGCAAAAAAGGAGGTAGGCGAGGCAGTATTTTTCCACCAACTCACATCTACACCTTTAGTGAAATCGTTCCCCTGGTAATGTGTATTCGATACCGGAAAATCGGTAAACGCAACTTTAGAGTGAAATACAGCTTTTTCAACATCTGGCGGAAAAACCACCTGATAATTCTGGTTGGCGTGAACGGCAGCGTTTGCCCAGAAAAGAAAACTATTAACCACTGGAGTAACATTTAAATAACGCAGCGTTGCTTCAACATAGGTCTTTCCAGGATACACTGTAAGTCCAACGCACCATCTGGTTTGAGAACGTTTTTCAAATTCTCCTACCCAAACCGTTTTACTACCATCAGTATTTTCTACCAACTTATAATCAACCGGCATAAATGTGGAAGCCCGGTGATGATGGGGAACATTCCATTCTACCCCTCCGGAAATCCATGCTCCGGTCATACCAATAAGGGCTGGTTTAATAACCGTATTGCGATAAATAAAGTCGTATCCGTTCGATTTATCCTGAGCGTAATATAAACGACCTCCTAATTCTGGCAGAACGCAAATTTTAATATATTCGTTTTCGAGGATAATCGCTTTGTAAATTTTATCAAGCTTTTTATCACTCAGCTTACCTATATATGGGTATGGATATATGCGAAGTTGTGCCCCCTGATACCCTTCGGGGGTATAAAATAATGGTGTTGTTTCAGGCTCCCCCACCTGATATGTAGGGATAACAATGGTAGTTTCAGAAATTCTTACTTGTGCCTGCAAGCTCGTTAAACCAGTAAGTACCGAAAATAAGAGAAAAACCACAATCCGGATTAATTTTTTCATAATGAATATTATATGATTAAAGTATATTGGGTATTCAAATTTTAAAATTTCTGAATAGTGAACGTGAAAATTAGTTCATTCATTTTGAATTAGCCTAAAAGACGACAATATTTATATAAAATTAACATTTGAAGAATACATATAAATCTATTCGTTGGCGAATTTACAAGGTTTGCTTCTAATCAATATTCCTTACCCTGCTCGTTTATCATTGGCACAAACAGAACAGGGGCAATTTTTTTAATCTCCCATCCATCAGCATTTTTTTTGAGCAATACCAGTTCTTGCGTAAATAAATCACCAACAGGAATAATCATAGTACCACCAACTTTAAGCTGATCCTTTAAGGGTTGAGGTATTTTCACTGGAGAACAGGTAACAATGATAGCATCAAAAGGAGCTTTTTGAGGCCAGCCTAAATAACCATCTCCGGTTTTAAGTAGTATATTTTTATATCCTGAGCTTTTAAGAAGTACTTTGGCCCTATTGGCTAATGCAGGCTTTATTTCTATGGAAAAAACCGAATCGCAAATCTCCGCTAAAATTGCAGCCTGGTAGCCCGAGCCGGTGCCAACTTCCAATATCCGTTCTTTCCCGGTTAGATGAAGAGATTCCGTCATTAGGGCAACAATGTATGGCTGCGAGATAGTCTGACCTTCCCCAATTTCTAAAGGCCCGTCTTTATACGCAAGTTTCCGGTATTTTTCAGGCACAAACAGGTGCCTTTTAACTTTCATCATAGCAGATATAACTTTGGAATCGGTTACACCTCTTTCCTGAATCTGTACCTTAACCATTTCCATTCGAAGCTTTGAATAGTCGCTCTCCTGTAATTGTGCGTATAATACTTCGGGCATGGCCAATAGAAAAAATAAATAAACTCCCAATAGCTTAACGAATACAAACATCTTGATATATTTTCTAAATCCTCCGTATTGTGAAACTCTAAACACAAGGGCATGACTTTAAGGATGTCCCACTAGTCATTTTTTAAAAACCCAAAAACTGTTGAGTGAAATTTACGGAATTTTCATTGGCAAAGTCAACTTCAAAATAAAAAAAGTACCATCGGTGGCAACGGTACTTTTCCAGAGCAATAATTTACGAAATATCTTATTTAATTCTAAAAAAGCCAGTTATTTGGAATAAATCCTGTGCTTGGCTCTCCAGCTGATCCGCTACTTCGGCCATTTCTTCGGAGGTGCCTGCCGAATTCTGTGCTACGCTGTTTAGTTGTTGTATAGCATTGTTAACCTGGTTGGCTCCCAAGTTCTGCTCGGACGAAGCTGCAGCTATTTCCTGTATAAGTTTAGAGGACTTATCTACCTGAGGCATAATAACCCTTAACAACTCGCTGGCATCAACCGTTGCAGTTACACTTTGATGAGATAACCTCTGAATTTCATCCGAAGCAACTTTACTTTTTTCTGCAAGTTTGCGAACTTCAGATGCCACTACGGCAAACCCCTTACCGTGCTCTCCAGCACGAGCAGCCTCAACAGCGGCATTTAACGCAAGTATATTTGTTTGAAAAGCAATGTCTTTGATAATGGTAATTTTATCGGCAATTACTTTAACAGCATCCAAACTTCGTTGAGCAGCTTCCTGCATTTTTGAAATATCCGTAAAAATAGCTTTGGCGATCTTCTCGTTTTGGAAAGCGTTATCGGTATTTTGTTGAATATTGGAGGCCATTTCTTCGATGGACGAAGAAATTTCTTCTGTAGAAGAAGCTTGCTCGTTTGCTGCTTTTGAGAGCATTTGCGAATTATTATTTAACTCTTTACTAGTATTTGAAAGCAACGACGACGTTGTGTGAATATTTTTAACCACCTCTTTCAACTTATGTATATGCTGAGAAATTGAATTGGCAATCAAACCAATTTCATCCTTCCGGTCAGCTATTTCATCTGTTAGTTCCATCCTCAAATCGCCATGAGATAGCCCTTCAACTTTATCGGCAATAACGGTGAACGGCTTCTTGATATACCGTCCAATTAAAATATAACAAACAAACATTGAAACCAGAACAACCGGAACTCCCCAAATTAAGTGAATCAAGCTTTTTGAGGCGACAAAAAACGGACACCACAGAGAAAGATAAATCATGGGGATATTATACAATCCAATTTTATAAACAATCGAATTCTTAAATAAGGCTTTTAATACTAATAAATACGGAACAGTGGCCGCAAGAATAACAAAAGCGAAAATCAACGTAATGTCCATAGAATTTCCTCCAGAATATGTTTTTAGGGTTGGTAAATTAATTTATTGATTTGGTTACAAATTTGGTTTGTTTGGCATATTAAATTACTCATTTTTTTGCCATTAAAAAACTAAAATCTTATTTTTGTTTAAGAAGCTAAAAAATATCAGCTATCGAATTTAAGGGCTAATACGAACAAAAATTTAATTAAGTTTTGGATTATTCTGAATTATTTCAAAAATATTCTATTCCTATCTCGGGGTAATTTTAAAAATCAATAATTCATACAAAAAGTATTTTTGTATTTTAAAGTAAATCGCTTCCATTAATTGTTTATTTCCTAAACATTAATACGTTCAATTATGGATTCAACTATTTTAAGTAAGGCAAATGTCGCAACTATTATTGCAGTTATCTTTCTGATATTAACATTCGGGGGCTGCAAAAAAGAGGAGCAAAAGCCATCAGCCAATAAAACCTTAATTAGCTTCGAAAAAGTAAGTACATTATCGGCGCAATCGATCCAAACAAACTTATCGTTATTTAAACTTCTCTATCCTCAAACTGCCGAAATACCTACAAATTCAACAGTTGATGTCGATATTTATATAATAAAGTACAAAACTATTTTTCGAGAAATAGAAATTGAAGTATCAGGAGTAGGATGTATACCAAGAGCAAATAGTTCCCTGCCAATACTAAGCTTTCAGAATGGGACCAACGCTAGTATTAATGAAGCTCCCAGTTTAAATACAAACAGCCAGGAGTTTGCACTTTTACAAAACAGTGCGGGTCTCGGGTATATAGTATTGATACCCGACTATCTGGGCTTTGGAGCTTCTAAGCATATATTGCATCCTTACTATCACCGCGAATCAAATAATGCCGTAATTATAGATTTAGTGAAAGCTTGTTTGGAAATGTTAAACGATGAATCCATTAAATGCAAATCGAATGGAGACCTTTACCTGATGGGATATTCGCAGGGAGGCTGGGCTACACTCTCTGCTTTTAAGGCATTAGAGGAAAATAATACCTTAAACATGAATTTAATTGGTGCATCATGTGGTGCTGGAGCATATAACCTTATGGAAGTTGCTTCGCATATCCTTAAGGGAAATTATTACAGATCGCCGTCCTATTTACCTTATTTTATTGAATCGCACCGCAGAAACGGCCTTTTGGACATATCTCTTGACCAATTCTTTAACGAACCTTACAGAAGCAGAATTCCAGGGCTTTTTGACGGATTACATACAACGGGACAAATTAATGATCAGCTAAACGACTCTGTAGCTCAATTTTTCACTCGAAACGTTATCGACAATTTCGAAACGGGTACTGAATATGAACCTATTCGAGATGAATTGAAAATAAATAGTGTAGTTGCATGGAAACCAAATGGCCAATTATTATTTGTCCATGGAAAGAAAGATATGGACGTTCCGGTATTTGAGTCGGAAAATATGGTACAGGAGATACTGAAACTGGAAGCCGACTCGGCAAAAATAGAGCTGCATTTACTCGACAACTTATCACATGCACAGGCCATTACTCCTTGGTCCATTCAAACATTAATTTGGCTTACCAAGTTAAATGCTTTAGAAAAAAATAGGGCGCATTAAAAAATGCGCCCTAAAGGTTAAGTAAATACTACGATTTTTAAATTCTATATTGGCTCGAAATCCGTAGTGCAAAACGAACCATTTCTTTAACTGTTATTCAATTGGACTAATTCTAAAACTATACGAATAGTCTTTATTAAATAACCGGTAGCGGTCGTAAGGCAGCGCTCCCCAGCTATTGTCACCACCAACACCCATCTGGGCTAAATCGAGGTTAACGTTCACCTGTTTTCTTGGTTCTAAATCAGCAGGATGAATATTTAATTTCTTTAATCCCGGATCCAGATCTTCCATTGTAAAATGAAGTGCGCTAATACTCAAAAGTGGCATTCCCGAAAACTTCAAGCCTTTGCCGCTACTATTGGTTAGAGATAACCAGCGAACATCTGTTTTATTGCCAGTTTCCTGTGGACGAACATACGGTACAAATTGGTCGGCAACTTTAGAAGAATAAAAACCAACTAATGAGGCAGTATTGCGGTCCTGGTAGTTTTCAACCGGACCGCGGCCAAACCATTTCATATTATCGTATTCTCCCTGTAAAGTAATAAACATTCCAAAGCGAGGTAATTCGGGTTGTGTTTGTGTTCCTGCCTTATAGGAGTTATTCACCACTACCTCGCCGTTGCTATATATTACATATTCGCTGCGGTATTGAGCATTCACGTCCGGCAGATTGAAATTAAAAACAACATGAACTTCGCCGGTCCCTACTTTCACCAGCGAATCACTTATAATCGTGCGGGTTTTGCCGGCATTTTTCCATACTTTCAAACGGTTTTGCATGTTATTGCCAAAGTCGTTATCGGTTGGTGCACGCCAGAAGTTAATCTGAGTTCCTTCTTTTACCAATTCGCTTCCTTTAAAATTATACCCGGCAAGGTTACCCGCCTTACGATCGAAAGATATCGTGAAACCCGTTCCTGTAACTGTATATTTTTCGGAAGTCGTTTTTACTTCTACTTTTTTAGAAACATCCTTAACAGATTCAAAATTAGCAACCGATACCGGCAATTTATATTGCTCCGTTGCCACAATATGGTTAACTGGAACTAATTCGGTACCGATCAACGATTCGGCATAGAAGTTTATAAAGTATTCAACTCCTGATTGAGGGATCAGTTTTACTTCGTCGAGACGAACAATTTTCGATTGACGTGGAGCAATATCCAACACAGGGAGTTCCCCTTTTTGGATAGATACGCCATTTGCCAGAATTTCCCATTTAATTTTATAATCCTTCAGCGAGGCAAAGTCAAACATATTTTTCACCTCGAAACGGTAAGCTTCTAAATTAACCGGACGAACTTTTATGTATTGATAGGCTTTTTTTACTTCCCATATTCCAGGGTGAACCGTTCTGTCGGGACCAACCAGTCCATTAGCACAAAAATTTAAGTCGGTATAAGTTCCTTTTGGTTCAAAGTCGCCACCGTAGCCAAAATATTTGCGTCCTTTATCATTCGTTTTGGTAAATCCCTGATCGACCCAATCCCATATAAAACCGCCCTGATGCTTAGGATTTGATTCCACAAAGTCCCATAGGTCCTGGAAATTACCGGTACTGTTCCCCATTGCATGAGCGTATTCCACCCAAATAAACGGACGGTCGGGATTCGTGGCCAGGTATTTTTCAATATGTTTAATGCCAGCATACATGTCGCCAATGATATCGGTATGGCGCTCAGTAAGTTTGGTGTCCTGCTCAGCACGTTCATAACTAACCGGACGTGATTTATCACGGTTCTTTGTCCAATTATAAGTGGCAAGAAAATTGGTTCCGGTGCCGGCTTCGTTACCCATTGACCAAACAATAATGGATGGATGGTTTTTATCGCGTTCCACCATATTCGTCATACGTTCCATGTGCATTAACAAATAATCAGGATTATTCCCCAATGTTTTATCGGGACTATACCCATAGCCATGCGATTCAATATTGGCTTCGTCGTATAGATAAATACCATATTTGTCGCATAACTTATACCACATCGGATCGTTTGGATAATGACTTGTCCGGTCGGCATTGAGATTAAACTGCTTCATGAGCTGAATATCTTTCATCATGGACTCTACAGAAATAACATGACCTGTAACAGGATCGGACTCATGGCGGTTTACACCTTTAATAAGAATAGCTTTACCATTAACAAGCAACTGACCATTCTTTATTTCGCTGGTACGGAAGCCTACATTGCATCCGGTCGCTTGTAACAACGCCCCCTTCGAATCGGTTAACTGTAACGTAAGATTATACAAATTAGGAAATTCTGCCGACCATTGTTTTACGCTATTCACAATAGCAGAGAAGTTTAGGCCATTTTCACCTTCGCCGGCTACACTAATTTTCTTTGTTTCGGAAAACACTTTATCACCAGTGGCCGCATCGTAAAGATTAACCAAAAGGCTTAAATTTGGATTTGCATCCTTACTACTATTTTTAAGTTTTATATCTAAATTGAGGGTACCGTTAACATATTGGGCATCAAGTCCGGCAGTGGCAAAAAAGTCAGCTATCCGCGTTTTGGGCGTTGCATAAAGAAATACATCGCGTTCAATACCACTGAGCCGAAAGAAATCCTGATCCTCAAGGTAGCTGCCATCGCACCAGCGGTAAACTTCCACTGCCAGGGTGTTCTCTCCGGAACGCAGGTATTTCGAGATATTAAACTCAGCAGGAGTTTTGCTGTCCTCGCTATATCCAACTTTTTGGCCATTTATCCAAAGGTACATTGCTGAGTTAACCCCACCAAAATAGATAAAAACATCCAACCCTTTCCATTTTTCAGGAATTGTAAACGTACGCTTGTAAGAACCTACCGGATTATATTTATGATCGATATAAGGTTGGTTCATTGGAAACGGGTAGGCAATATTTACATAGTGGGCATAATCGTAACCATGCATTTGCCAATCGCTGGGTACAGGAATATCCTTCCATTTTGTTACATCGAAATTATCTTTGTAAAAATCAACCGGGCGACTTTCGGGCTGTGCTACCCAATTAAATTTCCATGTACCGTTAAGAGATTGAAACCAGGGCGATTTCGAGTAATCGTCGGCAATGGCAGCTTTTTCGTTATCGTAGCCCATAAACGAGGCTCGTGCTGGTTCTTTGTTAATTCCGTTAATTTTAGGATTTTCCCATTCGGCAGGCTGGGCATTTGCAGCAAAATGAAATACTGTCGCAAGAAATAATGTCACTATAAAATGCTTTGTCATATTTATATGTTTAGTGAAAATATAAGTGAAAACGCTCTTCTCTTTCAGTAAATAAAAGTTATATAATGTTATACAAACTAACCAGGCTTCGACTCCGCTCAGCCTGACAACTCAGTAAAAGTGGCACACTGAGCGGAGTCGAAGTGTGATTAGATAATAAGAAAATCAATTAACAATATTGAATTTAGTTTTCAATATTTGAATCTATTCCGAAAAGTATTTACCCCCTAATCCCCCAATTGGGCATAGCCCTCAAGCTAATACTTGTAAATAATTGATAATGAGCAATAGATACTATTTTTCACCCCATTCCTTTTGAGAACAGGGTTC
>JFJP01005553.1_pt1 | contig 16808 bp, 12 predicted proteins | sample 431651 | NCBI WGS metagenome assembly JFJP01 (sample SAMN02602958, study PRJNA72255) | Microbial mat metagenome, whole genome shotgun sequencing project. | biome: fresh water; feature: sink hole; material: water; isolation source: purple microbial (photo- and chemosynthetic) mats found in... | reverse complement strand
AGGCCCACTCCCCAGTAGCGATAACAACTGGTTTGTGAAGTCAGCAAATAAAACAAGGCATTGCGATAACGGTATTGGTCGGTGGGGATGTGGGCTTGTAGCACTTTGGTGTTGAACAGGGCGCTGGTTTGTTCCATAGGCCCGAGTACATTTTCGTAGCCGCGTACCCAGGAAATATTGTTAGTCCAGCTACCGCCTTCCATGTGGAAACGGTGATCTTCGAGTTGTAACTCACCGATAAGTTTGGCGAGTTGTGTCGGGCCGCTGCCGCTTTCAAAGCGATCCCAGATGCGTTTTTGAAAAATCGGTTGGAGTACCGGTAAATCTTGCACGGTGATGCCGAGGGCAAATAGGTGTTCGAGGTATTCGGTGACGTTCATCAAAGGCACGTCACTGTGACTGGCTTCGCCGACTACCTCCCTGTATTTAGGGGGAAATTCATTCATCATCACGCCACCGTTTTCGCCGTCAGCGATTTGGGTGACTAGTGGTGGCACACTGCGTCCGGCCAGTTCCCAGCGGCTTAGGCTTTTGGCTTCGTAGTAGGGCTGCATCTGTGCCACGAGCTTGGTGTCGGAGCCTTGGGTTTTGAGGATGGCGATGATGTCTACGCTGTGACCTTCGGAATTGGTACACACCAAGCGGTGTGGCAGGTGTTTTTGTTCGGGGCCCCAGCCGTTGTGTGGCTGTTCGACGGTGTGTTCTTGGACTAAAACCCATTGATAGCCGCAGTCTTTGAGGGTTTTCACGAAAGCGTAGGCCACGTCGGGGTGATTGGGTAAGGCCATTTCTGAAGGAGAAAAGCCGCGAACGCGAGCCAAGGCTTCCAGACCGAAGAGGCCCGCGAAATGGTGCTGCCAGGCGCGGACATGTAAGTGGTAATCTTGAATAGGGGTGGAGGGCGCGACTGCATGTCCCCAGGGGCAGCCCAACCATTCGACCGTGCGGCGTTGTTCGGGATCGCAGGTGAGGGTTTTGAGGGCGTCGAGTACGTCGTTTGCGCCCATTTGCCGCAAGCCGTATAACAAGGTGCCGGAGTATTCAAGCATGACTCGAGGCTGTTTGCCCGCCGCCAGCAATTGGGGAATAAACTCGCCTAAGCGTTTGTAACACCAGAGGAATACCGAGGCATTGTGATTGTCGCCGATGCCGGGGTGGTCGAGCATGTATTTGAGATTGCTGATCACGCTGGCGGTGGGGAGGTTGTCGCCGCCCGCTGGAATCAAGGGCTGGTGCATGTGCAGGGCAATCGCGCAAGCACTTTTGATGCGGCTGAAATCAATCGTGCTGTCGTCGAGAAACACCGGGCGCTGCGCAGCCGCTGCTAAGGCGGCATCCAGTTCGGTTTCGCGGCCCGCAAGATTGGGTAAGCCTTCCAGTATCTCTGGGAAATCGTTTCCAGTCGGCATGATCAGGCACTCCTTGAGTTGTGCATTATTTATAGCGTATGTGTTCGTATAATTCTAGATAATGGCTGGCCGATTGGTGCCAAGAATAATCACAGCGCATCCCATTGACTAACAGTTGTCTAAATTGTTCCGGGCTAGAATTCCACAAGCCAATCGCTCGGTGCATCGCGGATTCCAACCCAGTTTCGTCGCTGTCGTAAAACACATAGCCGTTACGCTCGGCTTGAGGACGTTCGGCATGGTTCCAGTCAAACACCGAGTCAGCCAGACCGCCAACTGCGCGCACAATCGGCACGCTGCCGTAACGCAAGGCAATCATTTGGGTAAGACCGCAGGGTTCGTAAAGGCTGGGCACGACGATCAAATCGCTGGCCGCATAAATCAAATGGGCCAGTTCTTCATCAAAACCGATTTCCAGGTGGCAATTGGGATCGTCATTAAGCTGATGTTTCAGTTGCCAAAACTCATCGTTAATGCCGATTTCCGGGCTGGCTCCCAACAACACAAACTGGGCACCGTGGGCCAAACTGTAATGCAGTGCATGGCGGATCAGCGGCAGCCCTTTTTGGGTGTCGAGCCGTCCCACGTAGGCGATCAGCGGTTTGAAATCTTGACTCAGCAACAAGCGTTCGCGCAGTGCGGCTTTGTTGCAGTATTTGCCATCGGGCTGGTCGTGGTGATAATGGCTGGCGATGTGCGGATCGGTGGCTGGATTCCAGTAATCATAATCTAAGCCATTGAGAATGCCGCTGAATTTATCTTGGTGGCAATGCAGCGTATGTCCCAATCCATAACCCTGTCCGGTGTGGCGGGCTTCCCAAGCGTGGCGTGGCGACACCGTGGTGATGTGGTTGGAATAGACGATGCCCGCTTTCATGTAGTTAATCGCCTGGGGATTGAAGTTATCGCCCAAGCGATCCGGGTGGAGGTAATAGGCGGGACGACCTAAACCGGTGGCCCATAAAATGGCCTCGCTGCCAATACCTTGGTGGCGAAAATTATGGATGGTATAACAAACGCGCTGGGTATTCATCCCCTGTTGTTGATAAATCTCGTACAACATGACCGGCAGTAAACCGGTTTGCCAATCATGGCAGTGCAAAATGTCGGGGCGAGTTTGACTTTTGAGCAGAAATTCCAAGGTGGCTTTGCTGAAAAAAGCATAGCGCAGGTTTTCATCGGCAAAGCCGTAATAGGCATGGCGGTTGAAGAAATTATCTTGGGAATGGGGTTCGATAAAAAAGCAGCGTAATTCATGCACTTGTCCTGTCCAGACCGTGCAATGGATCGCTGCGCCATACCAGGGCACCCACAAATCCTGATAGGCAATGTGCAAATCCTGAATAAGATCGTAACGCATACAATCATATTTAGGCAGAACGATTTCTACCTGATGGCCGCGTGCGTGTAATTCACGACCGAGACCAGACACCACATCTCCCAACCCGCCTACTTTAGCGACGGGTGCGCATTCAGAAGCCACCATCATGATATACATAAGATTCTCTGCGGGTAATTGCAAAAGGGCTTAACGCCAGTCTTGCAAGCCGTATTTGCTCAAAATTTTCGCCAGTTCCCCTGATTTTCTCAACTGGTGCATGCCTTCGCTTAAAATCTTGGCGTATTCTTTAGCGCGTGGATTAACCGGTGAAAAAGCCACGAAAGTATCTAACGGGGGAATGATTTCACCTGCTTTACGCACTTGCTCGGTTTGTTTCAAGGTTTTTAATTTGTGATAAACCGCATTGCTGTCTTCTAAAATCACATCCACACGGCCTTTGAGTAATTTCTGAAGATTAAGCAGCACCGTGTCTTGACCTGCAACCATTTGAATCCGTGAAGCATCTTGGCGATATTGTTCAATATAGGCGGTAAAATCACCATAGTCATAATCTTTGACCACGCCTAATGACAGCTTAGCCAACGACTCTTGGCCAGTGTAGTTCCAGGTACTGTCGGCTTTCACGAAAAAGGACTGATCGCTGTGGCCCTGGGATTCTTCGGGCAGGATAAAATCCGGCGCATCGCCCCGGTAAGCACCGAGTATCGCGGTGTAACGACCAACCCGGGTGTCTTGAATTGCCCGCGCCCACGGCACGGTTTGATAACGCACTTGATGGCCCAAGGGGACAAAAATTTGCTGGACGATTTCTACCATATAGCCAGGCTGGGCGGAGTTTGGCTCGCAGTTATAGGGACACCACAAATCGGCTGCCAGGGTAATGGTATCGGCTTGGGCGCTAAACACCAGCGCATAGCTCAGACACAGGCTGTACAGGGTGGTTTTCAGTGCAGTTAACTGATTTTTTTTCATAAGATGTTCTCCGGTTTTATCATTTATCCAGTCGAAATTGTGCGAGTTCGCGTTGTAAACTGGTGGCTGCTTCATGTAACTGGCTGATTGCGAAAAAAGACTGGCTGAGTGAGGATGCTGTTTGCTGCATGTCTTCGCTCAAGCCTTGAATCGAGCCATTGATGCGCTGGGCATTGTCTGATTGTTGCACCATCCCTTGTCCCACCTGTTCAAAGCTGGGCGACAAGGCTTGTACCTGTTGAATAATCTGGGTCAACTGGGTACTGACTTTTTTCACATCCTCCACGCTTTCCGTGACGGCATCAATGAAATTGCGGGTTTCCGTCACACCGCCGCCGACGGCGGTCTGCATGTTTTTCACCATTTCATCAATGTCCAATGCCGCCACCGCCGTTTGATCGGCCAGACGGCGAATTTCTTGGGCAACCACCGCAAAACCACGCCCAAACTCCCCGGCTTTTTCTGATTCAATCGCCGCATTCAAAGACAGCAAATTGGTCTGATCCGCGACCCGCGTGATGGTGGTAATAATCTGGTTGATATTCGCCGCTTGTTCATGTATCGCAGTGAGCCGGGTTGACACCGCTCGCGACGCGGTTTCCATGTGCTGCATCGCGATTTCCATACGGCCTAAATCGGCTTGGCTGCGATTGGCTAACATGGCGGTTTGCTGCGAGGCTTGTGCCACCTCGCGCATCGCTATTGCCAGTGCGTCAGTGACCTGAGAAATTTCCTGGGCCGAATCACAGACTTTTTGACTCACCGTGGCCTGCGTGCCGACCACTATTTGCTGTTGTTTGGCCGAGGCCGACAACTGGGTAGCGGCTCCCGCCACCTGCATACTAGACTGCTGCACTTGGCGCAATACCTCACGGAAGACTTGTACTACCCGTCCCAAACTTTGATTGAGACGCCCCACTTCGTCGTGGCGCTGGGTGAGTGGCACATCCACGCTGAGATCGAGGGTTGCCAGTTGCGCGGCCAGATTCGACAAGCGTAGCAGGGGTTTATGCACAAAGAGACGCAGCAGCACAAACAACAATAGTAACAACACCAGTAGCATCATCGCTAGGCTCACCGCCTGGGTGAGAATACCTTGGCGCAACTGGCTACGCACTTGGGTATGAAAGCCAGCGGCTTCCTGGATGGCTTGCTCGCGGATTTTTTGAATCTTTTCATGTAACAAGGCGTCTGTGTATAACACTTGCAATTGCCCAAGGGATTGTCCGTTGCGCAACACCGGGGTATGGAGCGAGGTATGGGACGCTGTGGTCACACTGGCAGGCCAAGCGTCCCCCGCTTGAATGCTCTGATCGGGCATTTTCCAGGCGACCGCAAACACTTTGCCAGTGTCATCCAAGATTTGCACACCCTGTATTTCAGCATAGCGCATAAACGGCAGCAGGGCTTTTTTCATCTCGGCATTATCGACATTGTAGAGATGTAAGGCCACGACCTCGGCGAGAATATCCGCATTAAACTGCACGTTATGACGCAAAGCCGTGCGGGATTCTTCAGCACGGGCCTCAATGGAAGCTTCTAATTTAGCACGATATTCTTGCTGATAAGTGCGAATAAGCTCGATTTCAAACCGGATGAGTAACCATCCCCCAGTGCTACTTAATAAGATAACCAACAGACCGACCGATAAGCTAATCCGGGTCGTGATGCTCCAATCAGCGGGGCGAAACCAAGGCATAAACAACACTCTGGGGTTAGATAAGAAAACAGGGCAAAACCACAATCCATACTGGCGAATCTGCGCCAGAAATACAAGCCTCAAAACGTGACAAGACCAGAGTGGCACCGAGAAAGCGAGACTGCGCTTTGTCATTATTTGGCTTTCGCCGATTTATTTGCCCGTGCCGTTCAAAATACTCATCGCATCGCGCATCATCTGGCTCATGTTGCGCAGGGTTTCCCATTTCAGCACTTTGGACGGATTAAGCGGGCTGTTGTTGGGCGGCGACGCATTGGGGCCGGTGCTTTCCTCGGCATGATAAGCGATTTTATCCACGGACTGCACCAACACCACCCAATTTTTGGCAAAGCCTTGCGTACTTTGCACCGCCGCCGGGAGATGATCGTGAAACAGGCGGCTCAGGTTGTCGCGATCCTGAGCGTCGTCTGGGCGATTGCTGAGCGTCTGCATGTGCGTCAGCATCAAATGCCATTGCTCAAACAACCGCGCCCCCTTGTTGTCCAGGGTGGCAAATTGGCGAAACACCTGAGTTTCTAAGGTGTTGAGCGTGACCAGCGTGCCCATTTGACTGCTGAGAAAGCCTTGCCGAGTCAGCTTTTCTTTCAGACTCAAACTCAGCGGAATCAAGCGTTGCGTCACCAGACCGCCGGTTTGCGGGCTGGCCCCTGTGGTGCTGAGCCATTCTTTGAAAGCGCTCATGAAAAGCTGAAATTCATAGCTGATTTGCGAACTCAAGGAACGGTGTTCAGCCAAGGGATGAGCCGATGTCGGCACGGCGGCAGGAGGACTGCCTGGGTTGTTGAGCGGATTGAACGAGGGCGCAGCCGAGGGCGTATCGGTACGCGATAAACGGTACTGATGGCCGTCGCTGTCGAGCAGCCAGTCTTGACCAGCAGGCGCTAAACTGAACTGAAACTGACCGTCGGGGGTCGCAAAACTGCCGCGCAATTGCTGCGCAAAAACTTGGGCGGTGACTGGGTATTGCTGTCCATTGAGGTGCAATTCCCCCTGATAATGGGGCGGCCCTGCGGGCGTTAACACCAGACTCAAGTTGCCATCGGAAAACTGCCCCTGATAAGTAATCGGCGCAGCATCGGGCGGCGCGGGTGAGTCGGTGTACAAGGGATTAGCCAGCACCGCCAAGCTGTACAGCAAACCCCAGCCACCGAGTCCTAACAATAACCATCGGCGCATCAATCCGCTCCCCTGAAAACGCACCCAGCAGGTGCGATTTTGATGTGACTCAAACCCACAAACACCGTCGATTAGCCCTGCGAAAGCGGGTGATTGCGGCATTTCACTCGCCGGTGTAAGCACAAACCCCGACACGGGGTGAATTCACCACCGGCAAATACATGTCCTCACCGCATTCGTGTTCTTCGGCACAGCTTGCGCACAGCCAACCTTCGCCATCCCAGGCACACTCGGTACAGATTTGTACAGCAGGTTTACCGCAATAGGAGCAAGCCAGGGTAGGCGCTTGATTACGTGCTAGCAACACTAACTTATCCTTAAACAATTTTTCCGGCACTACATAGTTTGCTAAGGATTGAATACTCAATTCGGTGGTGCTACCAAAATCGTACTGATAATCCAGCCGTGTACCAGGCGGCAAGGCATTGGCGATTTTTGTCGTCATACTGAGCGGCTCAGCCTGCTGTTTTGCATTAAACGCACTCAAATGACCGCAGCATTCCAACCAAATCTCACGCAAAAACTGATCGAGTTTTTTCAGCGGTGTAGCACTGTTTACCAATAGATGCAGCCAATAAGCACTCAGCCCTGGCGCAGTCACTAGCAGATGGGTAAAAGCCTGCGGTTTTCCTTTATCCACAGCAGCTTGCAGATAATTGCTCATACCCGCTTTCGCATAATTGCCCAGACAAGTAGACAAGTGTTTGCTCATACCCGCTTTCGCATATTCTTTCTGACACAGGGCACAATGGGCTTTGGTTTGGGTTGCCACGGTGGTTCTCCTAGACAGGTGAAAGTGTGATCCAGTGATGTTGCACAAAAGTAATCAGCGATTAATGCTGAGCCACACGCCACCATTGGCGCAGGCGTTCTAAATCAGCGGGCGTATCAATGCCCGGCCCCGGCGCGGCACACGCCAAGGGCACTTGAATCCGCCCACCGTGATACAGCACCCGCAACTGTTCGAGCGCTTCGTCTTGTTCTAAAGCGCAGGCGGGCAGGGCGGTGAGAGTTTGTAAATAACCGGCTCGGTAAGCATACAGGCCGATATGGCGAAAATAACCGCTGGCACTGGGCGTGCCCAAAACGCTGGGCTGCGTGACATCGCGCACCCAGGGAATCGGCGCACGGCTAAAATACAGGGCGTAATCGTGGCGGTCGCGTACCACTTTCACCCAGTTCGGATTAGTCACTTCGGCAGGATCGGTGATCGCTTCGCACAGGGTTGCCACGTCGGCCTCAGCATGTGCGGCCAGAGTCGCTGCGGCTTGACGGATCAGCGCGGGTGGCATAGTTGGCTCATCGCCTTGCAGATTCACCACCAGCGCGCTGTCAGGCAAACCACAGCGCCGCGCCACTTCTGCTACCCGGTCGGTGCCGGAAGGATGGGCAGGATCGGTCAGCCACACCTCCGCCCCAAAAGCTTGCGCCACGGTTTGAATCCGCAGATCGTCGGTGGCGACGATCACCCGGCTGGCTCCGCTGTCGCAGGCGCGCTGGTAGACATGCGCCAGCATCGGCAGGCCGTTAATCTCGCACAAGGGCTTGCCCGGAAAACGGCTGGAAGCGTAGCGGGCGGGAATGATCACCTGAAAGTCCATGCAGGCAAGCCTTATTTTTTGAGGGCGTCGTATTCTTCTAAACTCAAGCGCCGGGCTTCGTTTTCTAGCATCACCGGGATTTGGTCACGGATCGGATAGGCCAGACGGCAAGCGGCGCACAGCAATTCTTCCGCCGCTTTGGCGTAATGCAAAGGCCCCTTGCACAGCGGGCACACCAAAATTTCCAGCAGTTTTTTATCCATGAGGAGCGGTTCTCAGCGTCAGGTGTTTAAGCAAGCGTTCACCAAAATCCAGCGGCAAGTGCGCTTCTATGGGGATATACCAGTGTTGCGGGCCTGCTAAAGTGTGGCATTTGACCGCATCTTTTTCGGTCATCACCACCGGTAATTCATCAGCAAAATGGATGTCGGCGGCGCGGAAAATATGGTGATCTGGGTAAGGATGTGGCACGACTTTGATGCCTAAGTCTAGCAGACGGGCAAAAAAGCGTTCGGGATGACCGATGCCCGCCACCGCATGGACTTTTTTGCCGCGTAACTGGGCCAGCGGCAAACTGCGCTGACTATCGGCCACGCCCACCAAATCTTTCATCTGGTATTGCATGGAAAACTCATGCTCCAAAGTCGCGCCCTTGGTGACGATGAAATCGGCGTCTTGCAGCCGCTGCAAGGGTTCACGTAACGGCCCGGCAGGCAGACAAAAACCATTGCCATAACGGCGGATGTCGTCCACCATTAAAATTTCCACATCCCGATGTAAACCATAGTGTTGCAAACCATCATCGCTGATAATCAAATCGCAACTATGGGCACTGAGCAAAGCTTGCACCGCTGCATGGCGATCCGGGCCTACGGCCACCGGGCAACCACTGTGACGCGCCAACAGCAGCGCTTCATCGCCCACTAATAAGGGATCGCTGTTGCTCTGCACCGCTTGCGGCCAGTGTTTAGCCTTACCCTTATAGCCACGGCTGATGATGCCAGGTTTATAACCGTGCTTTCTCATGAATTGCGCCAGCCAGATCACCAGCGGGGTTTTTCCAGTGCCGCCCAAGGTGAGATTGCCCACCACAATCACCGGCACTGCGCAACGGGCGCTACGCAACCAACCCTGACGATAAGCCAGACGGCGCAAGCTCATCAGCAAACAATACAATCCAGACAGCGGTAGCAAGGGGATCAATAACAACAGCGCAGCGGGCTGTCGGGTGTACCAAAGAGTGTCAAGTTTCATGGGCGCTGAGGGTTTTTAACTCGTTATTCGGTGTTAGATCGGGGTACTCGCTACTTAAGCACCAGACAATAATTACCTTAACATCTATTTCACCACAGAGGCACAAAGACACAAAGGTACACAAAGACTGATTTCACAGATTAAAACAAAGAAAAACAGGTGGTTATTGTTAGATTTTATTGCCTTTGTGTGACTTTGTGCCTTCGTGTCTTTGCGGTGCCCTGAGCGCAGCCGAAGGGTGGTGAATGTCTTATGTTAAATAAGCTATGCACATGTACTTATCCAGACAAGCTGCGCATGGCTAAGCGCATCAAGGCGGGCTACTCTCCTGGCTGCGGGTGGCTAAACCGATGCGATTCAAATTAAGCTGGCGGGCGGCGTCCATCACCGTCACCACCGCCCGGTGTGGGGTATTCGCGTCGGCATTAATCAACAGACCGGGGTGTTGGTAACGGCTGATTTCGCGCTGCAAGGCACGCAACACGGTGTCGGCTTGATCGTTGATCAACACCTTGCCATCAATCGCATAGCGCCCGTGGGCATCAATGCTGATCACGATAGTTTCTGGTTTGGGGTCGGCAGCGCTGGCGCTGGCTTGGGGCAAATTGACTTCGAGTTCTGATTCGCGGCTAAAGGTGGTGGAGACTGCGAAAAAAATCAGCAGCAAGAACACCACGTCGATCAGCGGTGCCAAGTCGATCAGCGAATCGCTGTCTTGGGGTAAATGGCGGCGTAAGTTCATGAATTACTGCTCGGATCGCGTTTTCCGGCCAGACTGGCGTCGCTTAGCCCACTGCGCTCACGCATCCCTTGCAACACATCCAATAATTTAATCGCCTCTTGTTCCATCGCCACCACCAGTTCATCCACCCGCCCACGCAGATAACGGTAAAAAAACAGCGCAGGAATCGCCACACTCAGTCCGGCAGCGGTGGTAAACAAAGCGGTGTAAATCCCGCCAGCCAATTGATGCGGATTGCCGGTTCCTGCTTCGCTGATGTTGGCAAACACTTGAATCATCCCCACCACGGTGCCCAACAAGCCCAGCAACGGCGTGATCGAGGCGATAATCCCCAACATATTCAGATAGCGGCCTAACTCGTGTACCGCGTGACCGCCGACTTCTTCGATGCTTTCTTTCATCACTTCGCGGCTGTGGTGACGATTCAACAGGCCAGCCGCCAACACCCGCCCCAGCGGCGAGCCTTTGCGCAACGCATCGATCTGGCGATTATCCAGCTTGTCTTCCTTGATCCAACCCCAGACTTTAGCCACCAAACCGGGCGGAATGATGCGCTTACGCTGGAGCGTCCAGAACCGTTCAGCCACAATCGCCGTGGCGACCAGGGAACACAGCAAAATGGGATACATTAAAATCCCACCCGCTTTGATAAATTCCAACATAATAGTCAACTCTCGTTGGCAGGCGTCTTCGCCCGATACGGGATTTACCCCGCCGCACCCTCGGTGACAAAACCGCACACCGCACAGGTGTGCAGGCGCTTTCAAAAGCGCCACAATATCGCATAATTAGGGACAATTGAAAACAGGCGACTGCTTGACAGGAGACACAGCGTGACAGAATTCGAGTTAATCACCCATTATTTTAAGCGCCCCCTGCCCGCCGACAGCGGAGTAGCGCTGGGGATTGGTGACGATGCGGCCATTTGCAACGTACCGCCGGATCAGCAACTGGTCATCACCGTCGATACGCTGGTGGCCGGAGTGCATTTTCCACTGGACACCCCACCGGCTGATTTAGGACACAAGGCGCTGGCGGTGAATCTCAGCGATTTGGCGGCGATGGGCGCGAAACCGGCTTGGTTTACCCTGGCGCTGACTTGCCCGCAGACCAATTCCGCTTGGCTGGCGGCTTTCAGTGAAGGCTTGTTGACTCTCGCACAAGCCCACCAGATGCCGCTGATCGGCGGCGACACCACCCGTGGCCCGCTCAGCATCACCATTCAAGCGATGGGCTTGGTGCCACCCGGTTTAGCCCTGACCCGCAGCGGTGCGCAAGCCGGAGACGGCATCTACGTCACCGGCACCTTGGGCGACGCCGGGCTGGGTTTACAAGCCTTGTTGGGTTACGAAACCTTGCCCACCGGGCTGCTGTGGCGCTTACTGGATCGCTTGCACCGGCCAACTCCCCGCGTCGCCGCCGGCTTGGCCTTGCGCGGCCTGGCCCACAGTGCCGTAGACATCTCTGATGGTTTACTCGCCGATCTCGGCCATATTCTCAGTGCCAGCGGTTTGGGGGCCAGTTTGCAACTGCCAGCGCTGCCGCTGTCCGCCGATTTGCGTAATCTGCTGCCCAACGAACGCGCCTGGACGCTGGCACTGAGTGCCGGGGATGATTATGAGCTGTGCTTTACCGCTTCCCCGACCCAAGAACCGACGTTAGCCACCGCTCTGGGTGACTGTCCCTGGACGCGCATCGGCACCCTAGAAACCCGGCCTGGCATTCGCTGCTATGACGCACAGCAGCAACTGTGGCAGTCACCGCGCCAAGGTTATCAACACTTTTCAACCGACTAGGCGTTCGCCTAGTCGTTGATTTCTTGAATTCGAGCTGATACCGGGTTTTGAGGATGGACTGTTTGAACGACTTAGCGATATAACCAAACTCGCATCAGCGATAATAATTTGTCTATGTCTATCGGTTTCGACAAATAATCGTTAGCGCCAGCTTCAATACATTTGATCTTGTCGCTTTTCATCGCTTTAGCCGTGAGGGCAATAATCGGCAATTTGCGAAAACGGGCTTGTTCGCGAATACGCTGCATGGTTTCGTAGCCATCCATTTCTGGCATCATAATATCCATCAACACCAAATCCATGTTGGGGGTTTTTTCTAAAGCCACCAGCGCTTCTTTACCATTTTGTGCGATCAGCACTTCCATGCCACGTTCTTCTAACGCACCGGTTAAAGCAAAGGTATTGCGCATGTCGTCATCCACTAATAAAACCTGACGACCACGCAAAATACTTTCTTTGTCATGCACCATCCGCAGCATACTGCGCTGTTCTTTAGGTAAGTTGGCTTCCAATTGATGCAAGAACAGGGTTGCTTCGTCCAGCAAACGCTCTGGCGAATGGATTTCTTTCACGGTGAGATGGGCTTCACAACGTTGCACCACTTGGTCTTCGACAGGGGTCAGTTCACGATTGGCATAAATCAACACGGGAATTTGTGAAAATCTTTCCGCGCTATTGATTTGTTCCAGGAAAGCAAGCCCGCCGCCTTGGTGCGTGTCTACATCAATAATAATGCAATCATAGGTATTTCCTTGAAGATGCTGCCAAGCCTCTTCGCGCTGTGTGGTCAAAGTCGGTTTTACGCCTTTGCTACCCACTAAGTCTACGATTTCTTGACCACGCGCCAGATTGTTCACCAAAATAAGCACATTACGCAAATTTCTGGCGATAAACCCTTCAATCCGCCGAAAGGCATCGCTTAAATCAGTCATGCTCACCGGTTTGAGTAAATAACCGATAGCACCCATTTTACGGGCATTCATGTCTTCTTCATGACCAGACATGAAATGCACCGGGATGTGGCGCGTGTTGGGATTGTCTTTGAGCAATTCCATAACATGCCAGCCGTCCATTTGCGGCAAACCCACATCCAGCACTATTGCGCTGGGCTGGTATTGTTCGGCTAAGTGCAAACCCATTTTGCCATCCACGGCGAGTAAACATTTGAAATTTTTCTCACGCGATAAATTCATTAAAATCGTCGCAAATTTCAAATCATCTTCAATAATCAAAATGGTTTTATCGCCTGGATATAAGCGCTCGCGATCATCTGCCGGAATTTCATTGGCGGTGAGTTGCGGCCCGGCTAAAGTCGATTGCGGCCCGGCATTGAGAAACACCGCTGGATGTTTTGCCTCATCCTCATGATCCGGCTTAGGCGCAGTGACGGTGCTGACTTTGGTGATGGCACGAGCCACTTGGCTGGTGGTGCCCATTTGACCGGGCAGTTGTTCTGGCATGTAAAAGGTGAAAGTGCTGCCTTTGCCGGCTTCGCTGTGTAATCCTAATTCTCCACCAAATAATTGGGCTAATTGCCGAGAAATCGACAAACCCAAACCGGTGCCGCCGTAACGGCGGCTGGTTGAACCGTCAGCTTGATGAAAGGCTTCAAAAATCACCTTTTGTTTTTCAAAAGGAATCCCGATGCCGCTGTCTGACACACTGATTGCCAGAGTACGGGCTGGATTCATATTGCTGGGTAAAGGCCCTTGGGGACGGGTGATACTGAGTTTCACCAAACCTTCACTGGTAAACTTGAAGGCATTGGAGAGGAAATTATTGAGAATTTGGCGCAGCCGTTGATCATCGGTGTGCAACACCGTTGGGACGTTCTCGCCGACTTCAATTTCAAAACGGAGATTTTTTTGTTCAGCCACATGGCGGAATTTTTTATCAATCGTTTCAACCAAATCCTGGACTGCAATGTCTTCGATATGTAATTCAATCTTACCCGCCTCGACCTTAGACAAATCCAGAATATCGTTAATCAACGATAATAATTCTGCGCCAGCATTGTGAATCGTACCCGCATACTCAATTTGCTTCTCATTGAGATTCCCTTCTTTATTGGCAGTTAATAGCTGGGATAAAATTAACATGCTGTTGAGCGGGGTGCGCAATTCATGCGACATATTTGCCAGAAATTCAGATTTATATTTGCTGGCTAATTCTAAATCACGGGCTTTATTTTCCACCTCGATGCGACTGGCTTCCAAAGAAAGGTTTTTTTCTTCAATCGCCGCCTGTTGGCGTTCCAATTCACGGGTGCGTTCTTCAAGTTCCTCATTGGTTTGGCGCAGTTCTTCTTGCTGAGCTTGTAGTTCTTCAGATTGGGCTTGCAACTCCTCGGTCTGGGTCTGACTTTGTTGCAACAACGTGCGTACCCGCACATTGGCTTCCACCGAATGAATTGCCACCCCAATTGCGGGCAATGCCGCTTCCACAAAGCGCATCTGATTATCGCTTAATGGCCTGACTAAACCAAGTTCTAACACCCCTTTCACTTGTGATTCATACAAGAATGGTGCAATCAGCAAATGGTGTGGTCTGGTTTTTCCCAGACTAGAGCTGATTTCAATATAGTTTTCTGGTACGTCAGAAATTAAAATCACCTGCCTTTCTAAGGCCGCTTGGCCGACCAAACCCTCACCCAAACCATATTCGTGGGATAATTCTTTGCGGCGTTGATAGGCATAACTGGCTACCAGACGTAAATGCATTTTCTCAGGTTCGACAATACCACCGTGCGTAGGGGTTTTAACCGCATAAAAAGTCGCAACCTGGGCATCGAGATAGCTGGATAAAAATCGGATGATGCTTTGTGACAAGCTGATCAAATCTTTTTCGCCACTCATTTCTGTGCTTAATTGTGCCTGACCGGTTTTAATCCAATTTTCAGCGGCATTTTTGTCTGTGACATCGCGCAGCGTATCGGTCATATGCAGCAGGGCATTACCTAATTGATCCTGTTCAGAACTGGGACGTATGCAAACGTTGTAATCGCCTTGTGCCACCGCATTCACCTGACGCACCACTTGGCGCAAGGTATTAATCATATGGGTTTGTGCTTGGCCCAATTGATCTTCTGATGAAAGCAATTGCACATCACGTTCATAATTACCGGCAGCAATCGCTTGCGCCTGAGCAATAATCCCCTGAAAAGCCAGTTTGACTTGACTGGCTGAATTCACAATATCGGCGACCTCATCTTTACCCTGGACACTGACTGCTTTGTCAGGTAATTGACCACGCGCTAAGGCTTTTAATTGTTCAGTGACTTCTAATAAGGGGCCAACTAAACTGGCGGTGTACCGGCTTACAGCCCAGGCAACGGCGATCATAATGAGTAAGATGACACCCACATAAATAAAAAGAAAGCGATTAATTTCAGCCAGCGCGACGTTTTCTTGGGTTTGTTTGATTAAAAACCAAGCTTCTTTTCCCTCTACCGGTTGAATGCTCTGAAAAGTCGCAATCACCCCGGTGTCTATGAATAATCCTTGCGCATTACCTTGAGTTGCCTGATACAGATCAACCGCGTCTTTTTCTAAAGACGTGCCATAATAACGACGTTGCCATTGTTGACGGTTGCTGGGCGTATACAAATACTCACCCGCCGTGGTGGTGAGTAAATAATCATATTTTCCTGCCAGTCCTTCGCTCTCTTCATCGCGCAATAAAGTTAAGAAGGTGTCTGCATAAACACTCAATACCAATAAGCCTTGGGTGACTTTATTTTGATCCACCAACGGGGTAATGTAGAGCAAATAGGGTTGCGCCGTATTGATCTTGCCACCTTGCCTGAATAGCGGCACGATTTCAATTTCACCTGCCTGCAAACGCAACATGGCGGCCAGATCATAATCAGTCTGTTGGCTATTCATATCGCCTTGCAACAAATGACTGGCAAAGGCTTGCGTGTTATTATTGCTGCGATCATGTTCAATATGGATTAACTCTTCACCGCGTAGATCGATGATTTGTAAGCTGCGATACACATGGCGCGCATTGAGAAAAGAAACCAGGGCACGCTGCGTGTCATTTCTCCAGGTGGTGGTTTTATAGGGTTCACCCACGATGCGCCACTGTAAATACCGATTTAATGCATATAAATTTCCAATAAAATTCACATCCTCTGGAATATTATTCAAAAAATTCTGCAAATTACTGGCAAGATTGGTCACATGCTGATGATCTGCGCTGAGTTGTTGCTTAGTCATTTCATCCGCAGTGGTTTTATAACTAAAATAGCCCACCAGCATAAAAGGCAAGCCAATTGAAAAAATAAACAACAAATTGAGTTTTTTCTTAATCCCCAACCGAAAACCTGTGGCGATGGTGTGTTGAGACATGAGACTGTCCTTCAGTTATTTGGCTAAAGATTTAATCAGGTGCAAGCGGCGGGTAGACCAGCCTAAAATCTGCTGCACATCGGCGGGCATTTTATTTTCATAATGTTCTGCGGTGGGAGTGAAACTGCGAAACATCTCTAATTGGGCTTTGATAGGTTGTAATTCAGCTAAAATAATCCCATTCAGTCCAAACACTTCGCCAGGAGTAATGGTGCCCTGTGGTTGTAGCGCATTTAAATCAATACTGGGCAAACCAGCCAAACCCTTAATTCGGATGACTTCAACCAGTAACGCTAAACCGGCTTCATAGGAACCCAGTGGTTTAACCCCCTTGTTTTTAGGAGGAGGAATCGTGTTATCCGCAATATTCAGATTTTCTAGTATAGCGAGGACATCTTCAGAAATGCGCATCGCTTGCGAAAAGACATGTGAGGGGGTAAAACTCAGATCATTTAATAAATCGAGTTCATAAGAAACCTGATTAGCTAGATTATACACATCGGT
>JFJP01027719.1_pt1 | contig 16812 bp, 12 predicted proteins | sample 431651 | NCBI WGS metagenome assembly JFJP01 (sample SAMN02602958, study PRJNA72255) | Microbial mat metagenome, whole genome shotgun sequencing project. | biome: fresh water; feature: sink hole; material: water; isolation source: purple microbial (photo- and chemosynthetic) mats found in... | reverse complement strand
TCACTTGGTTCTCATCAAAATCAGTGACATCATGGACACTATTCAGAATGAACAAAAGATTGGGCAAAAACGCATTAATCTCTTCCACAGTTTTCAAGAATCCGCTCACGGCAATATTCTTCAACAAACACAATATCTGTAATGTCAATAGATTCTTTTCCTTTTCAAAAGCTTTCAAATACCCCACATTCACCACAATTACCAAATAATCGATAATAAACCCTTTCAGAGGGTCGAACAACTTCACATCTTTATTTATGCATATTAATTTGAGAGGCTTTTCGGTAGAGATTTCTTCCCAAGATCGAATCAAACTCAAAGTCTGTAATGCTTCCCCTTCAGCTTCAACCCAAAGCGTTATAACTAATCTCACAAAAGCTGCTCTTATTTCAGCTTCGAATTTCTTATTAGAAATCAGTAAGAAACACAAACGGAATGTATAAATATCTTTCAACTCATTAATAGCAATAAAATTTTTATTAAGACACAAATCAGCTATCAGTTCTATTGAAGAAAGAAAAAATTCGTGTTCTGAACTTTCCGCTTTCATTTGGAACTCCAATAAATCAATCCATTGTCCATTAAGACATATTTCTATGGATTGGTTGTTTGCTTCTCTCATTAGAAATATGATCTTTTCTCTTGCATTTTGGTCCTGAAGTACTAAACGACTGATCTCTCCTTGATTCAGGATCATAGGCTCATTATCACACACGCAAACAGCTCGCAAAAGCTTCACGAATTTTTTCAATGGATTTTTCATGATCAAATCCACGAAATTCTTGATATTTTCTTTAGTGATTTTGGTCTCTAAAACAATTCGATTATTATCAATAAGTTCTGTTAATGTGGGTTCAGCCATAATATCGACTCTAGTGTCTGCTAATAAGGTTTGTACCATAAATAAGCCGAGCCATTGTGAGGCATAGAGTTCATTAGGTCTATATTCTTTGATAGAGAACTTGATCAGACGATAACTCAGGATAAAAATTTTGATTAAATCTTCTGGAATGATGGTTAAATCATTTAGATCATAAATTTTGGTTTTAAAAGGGAAATACAAAAGATCTACCAGAATCTCTATCAATTTAATATCTTTAAAGAACTTCTGATGTTCTTCTATTGGAATTCCTTCACATTCATAAGGGTCAGTCCCTTCTGTCTTTATCATAAAAAAAATCAGATTTGCTAGCATTTTGGATGCTTTCTTGCAAACATCATCGAAAGTCTCATCCTGAATCTGATATTTGAAAATATCTCTCAGATAAGTCAAAAAATTGATTGCTGATGATAATTGGAGAAGTATTTTTCTTTCTTCCTGTGAAACTCTTATAATTTGAAAGGCGTTCTCTTCAGAGTTTTCTGCCTTTAAATGCAATGATTTCCTATCTAAAAACATTTCTTTATCAGTCAAAGGTGTAAAAATCTCTTCTTCTTCTAATATTTTAATATATTTTTCTCTAGTGAATTTATTCGAATCATCAATTGTTAAAAACAGTCCTCCTTTGAATTCTATATGATAAACCCCATAATTCCTCAAAACAGTTGCATCTTTTGAAACTGTGGGGATAAATTTGATATCAAAGAGGCTTTTATCTTTGATTTCATTCGAGGAATTATTAAACAAAACTGGGATTTTTTTCCCATCATTCTCTTGAAAACCTAAAAGATAACCTGTTACAAAATGTCTAAGTCTGAAACTTGGCACATCATTAGATCTTTCGTCAATAAAAGTACACTCATTTCCTCTGAGATATTCTTTTTCTTGTAATTCGATTTCGAATAACGAATTAACCGTTTGTTTTTCCATTGCATAATCTCCTGAATAATATCTCATATATAGTTCGGAATTCTCTAACTTGAAATTGATAGTGGCTGTTAAATCTGCTGAAGTCTCTGTGTTTCTTAATCGAATAATCTCACCACCTTTGATGTATTTCATATCAGCTTTTAAACGAGCTTCATGTCCATAAGGTTTCAATTGCCAATGAAAATCAGAGAATTGTGAAAGATAGGCTTCGAAAGTTTGTGAAAAACTGTCGATTCTTTTGGTTCGGATCGCTTTGTAATATGGATGAAAAGGTTTAGCATCTTTTTCTTTGGCCAACTCTCTGTTAACAGTCACAGGTGTGTCGATAGAAAAATTGATATAACAATTCAATTTCACACTTAAAATCAATAATTGATCAGAATATTGGATATTTTCGCCATATTGTCGAAGTTTGAATTTGGGAATAAAACGAAAAACCATGCCAGAATTCATCGCATCAGATAATTCGAATTTAAAAGCGCTTTTGTTGGCATCGGAAGTATTGATTTTGCTGCTGAGGAAGCTTTTGGAATCCACATGTGTCAACATGACTTCAGTGCCATAAGTCACATGATAACCGAAATTCAGGTCAAAAGTTTTTAAGTTATATTCTTTTTCAGCTTTTATTCTTTCTTCACATTTCTGAAGATCAGCTTCTATTTGAGCCAAAGTTCTAATCAATGAATTTATTTATTTATTTTATCAAGAGATTTATTCATTTTACTCTTGCAATTTAGTATCATAAGTGATAGTGTTCTCATTTTTGTGTTTTAAAATTTGTTTTTGAGCCTCAATTTTATTCATTTGCTTATAGGCTTCATAACTTAGCAAAGGCCAGACCTGGAAGATGAAATCTCGATAGTTTGTAACGACTGAAGTGTTTGGAAAACCTTTCTCGTTCATGGGAGGATGGGTCTGGAAATAGACGTTATTATCAAAGAAGCCTTTCGCTGAAAGAGAACCCTCATATTTGTTTTTCTGCTTATCAGAAAATGAACTTTGAATTATTATATAATCTCCATAAAGGAGGTAACTAGACATATTTTTTCCAAAAAAGTTATATTTTTAAATGAAATTTTTTTTTTAATTTCGTAAAAAAAAAGAAGATTTCACAAGACAAAAAATTAAAAGTAAAACGTTTTTTTTAAATTAATAGAACAAAAGGATCAGGTTTAGGATTTCAAGTTTGGTGATGATCCCAGTGTTCTTGTTAACATTTGGATGATTGATTTTGGTAAGAAAATTAACTTTTTGGAATGGATAGTTTTAAAGGAAATTTCAGAATATATGAAAGTGCCATTTTTATACTATTTACTTTTGATACCTGCAATTCAAAGGGTTTTTCTTTTTTAAAATACTGGGGGTTTCATTCATTTCCTAGGTTTCAAGAATGATTCTTTCTTTGGTTTTAGTTGTAAATTTGTCTATTGAGTCTTTTTTTATATTTTATCTCATCCAAAACGAGATCATTGCACAATCCCTATGAGAGGCACTTTTGAATTTTATAGAGATTATATTATCGCATCAGAAGGTTTAATGTGGGTTTTTTTTTAGTTTGTTTCGTTTACAGGAAGTCTTGTATTTTAAAGAGGAAGAGAGTCAAATGAAATTCATAAAACTCTTGATCTTAAATGTTTTAATCAATCTATTGAAGCTGAAAGTCAGCTCTTTTTTGAATAAAAGATCAAAAACGTGGAAAATCTCATTAAAAATTAAAAAATTTTTAATTTAATCAAAAAATTTGATTTTTTTTAATTTTAATTAAAAAAAAAAAAATTCATTTATCTGAAAATGAATTTTGAATTATATTAAATCACACACAATTGCACTCCAAAAATGAGGAAACACATTTTTTTGTTAATTTAAAAACTATCCAAAAAATTTATATTTTTTTTTCTTCTTATAATTTTTTTAATATAAAAGTTCATTGCTTATTTTATCATAATCTTTTGGTTTTCTGCTAATGCGATCAAATAATCATTATAAAACTCCAAAGAGTTATCTCCCATAAACAGTTTTATGTCAACCAAACGATTTTTTTTATAGTTCTTTGCAACAGTTAAAATCAAAAGATCTTCTGCACAAATTTCTTTATCCTTAGCAAACGCATCATTCTTGATAAATTTCCTTTTCTTTATGTTCTCTTCATCAAACTCTAATTTAATCAAGTCCTCGACTCCCGATTTCAAAGCGTTTTCTGTAAAACAAACTTTGAATTTCTTTCCACTTTTATGTATCCAAAACTCTGAAATAAACAATCCTCCAGCTCTTATTTTATTTAAAGAATGCATTAAACCAAATCCTATGGTGAACCCTAAAAAGGCGATATTCCAAATATTGTACATTTCTAAAAAGGCCAAATAAAAAGCGAGATATAATCCACTGGGAAAAAAGCCATTTCGAGCTGATATGCCTATTGCTTTCGCGTATTCTTTTAATTTTTCGTTCTTATATATGCATTGGAACTCATTCTTGCTAAAATCAAGCTTTTTAATCGGATAATAGGGCTTTTGGGAAACCGAAAATGTTAAATAAGGGGTAAACAACTGAGGTTTTTTAAGTTTTATATTTGAAAACACGAGTGTTTTGATCATGGAAGATTAAAACAAAAAAAACATAATTAAAATAGATAAAATTCTGTTAATAACAATAATTTTTTTAATTTCTTGTTTAATTATTTATTTAAATTTCCTTGTTTTAAAAATAACAACTAATGAAGAAAAATGATATTTTTTTCGTTTTTATCTCAGAAAATAGAAGTTTCTATGATAATTTTTTTAAAAAAATCATGAAATCTTCTTTTAATTTGGCTTTTGTTTGTTTTTAGGATGCACATCACATTTCTTATGTGAGATGATTCTGTTAATAAAAATCTTGATCGGTCTTCTAAAAAAAACTATAATCCAAAGAACCGCGAAAATAAGATGCATAATAATCAACAACGCATAAAAAAATTCCGCCAATTTTTCATCAATGCTCGTATAATAATAAGAGAGTGTATAATAGGTCGAAAACACAATATATAAAGAAAAGGCATCCAAATTGTTCAAAATCTTATAATTATACGGTCTCGTATAGAAATGAAGTAGTAGCATAAACGAAGTCAAAAGAAAAATCGTAAAAGGAATAGTTTCTGAATTTTCATTGGAGTAGGTATTTATTATAATTACAAGACTTTTTCTTGTCAAATTCATCACATCACCCCATAATCTAAACTTCTTCTTACACCCAACAGAAGCTATAATAATATTTTTTTTTTTAATATTTCTTACAAGATCCATCCATTTCTTCATAGCCCAAGTTATGCCTACTGACCAAATCAAAATATTCGGGATATATAAGAAAATTAACCATAAAGTATGATCAGTGCTCCAACATTCATAGTTCAGACTATAACGATTGTAAGAAACTCCATCAATTTCAGCACAACGCATGCCGAGAAAAGCCAAATCAAGCATCGAAGATTGAATTAGATAAATCCAAATTGAGTTATAAGTTAGAATATTCACAATTTTGTCATCATAAGAACTTGTTTGAGACTTGGGAGGGTTTTTCACAATACTAATAGATGAAGCTTTTGGATTAGAAACTGCTTTACTATAATTCTTAACATATTTATTCTTCTTTGTTTGTGGGATCAAAAACTTTTTAAATTTCATAATAACCCTTATAATATTCTTCCAATATTGCGTTCTCCATCTATAAAGGGCGAAATTTGAAAAAAAAGCGAAAAAAACTAAGATAATATTGATGGAAATCATGCGGCTATTGAGATCAGAAGAAAAATCAAAGGCTATTCCGAAAACACAATCATAGGAGAACCAATTTCTTGTCAGCCCCCCTAATATTTGATTAGGAGTTTGTCCAAAAGAAGTGTTAACATTCGGTATTAAAGTAAGCATTTGAAAATGAAGAATCAAAAGCTTTATCATGGCACAATCTATTGCCTTATATTTGTCATCAATTCTAGAGAAAAAATTGGCCAAAATTTTCAAAATAACTAAAACTCCAATCATCATTGGAATGCTAATCAAAATATTTATACCAACATCTGCACATTCTTGACATAAACCAAAGTAATTTTTATTGGCAGGATTCCCATTGATATCTTCACAAATCTCACATAATCTCCCTGTATATCCATTTAAACAAGTAGAATTAATTCCACCCTCACATAGATAGAGATTCACACTACAACGATAGATTATTTCACTTTTAATACTCGATCTCCAATACCCTCGTTCTATTTCAACATTGTCAACCCCATGACAAATTGCATGATCTAAGCAATTTTTGCAATTTTCATCGAAAATATAATAACTATAAGTACCTAGTGGACATTTATAGCAAGTATTTATTGAATTATCGTATATTTCTCCTGAAAAACAAGCATTGATCTCAATGGGTATATAATATGCATAACGAGAAAGGTTTAATTGTAAATGGTTAAGAGGATAGCTTTCAGGAAATAAATCCTCTCGAAATGTGGAGATTTCAAAACTTGTAACCTTCAAAAAAACTGTAGTTGAAGGTTTCGATGTCAGCGTTAAATCATCGAAAATAAAAGACCAAGTAGTTTCATTGATATTTTGCGAATTTTGACCTGATATATCTGTGAAATTAGAGGTATAATTGACTAAATCTGTATGTTTTTGTAGAGTTATATTGAATCTTAACCTTAAAAACTCGTAATCTTCATCGTTGATGTCGATGATATCTATATAAAGTTTAGCGTGATTGATCTCTTTTATTATTTGATTTTCTTCATCAATCAAAAAGAATTCTATTGTGAAATCCAATTTCTCTCCACTGGAGCCTTTTAGAAATCTTAAAGTATTCTTTAAAGAATCTTCTAACGCGAAAAAAACTTGTGAAGTATTTGAAATATTACAAATCTTGACAGCTAATTTTATTGGGAAACTTGCCCTATCGTTTCCATAGTTTTTGGCGAGATTTCCCATGAACTTATTCAGCACGGGAGAAAAACCTATCGGTTTTTTCTGCGTCCATTTAATCGATCCTCCATGATTTTCTGCAAAATTATTGATGAATGAATTATTGAAGAGATTTAAAAAACATTCGAAATTCAACGTTAAATCACATTGGAAATAAATGCTTCCCCCATCGATTGCTGAATTATTAATGAAATTTGAGGAATATATTTCTAATAAAGTGTTCTCTACATAAACGACTCCACCAATATTAGCTTTTAAAAAGGAGAAATTACAATTGATGATCGAATTATTGACTATGGTATATTCTTCATTTGAAAGATAAAGAAATCCACCATTTGTCTTTGAAGAAAGCTTTTGAAAATTACAATTTTGGATTAAGAACAAAGGACAAGAGTCTATGCTCAAATAGCTGCTTTCACTCATGAAATCTTTCGGATTTTCAAAAGAAATCCCTTCTAAAACAATCCTTGAATAAAACCCATAGACCAAACAACAGCTGATATTATAGATTGCTATTTGTAAAAATTTGGCTTGCGAAGAGTCTGCAAAGAACAAATAACCTGAGTTTTCATTAGTAATATTCTTTAAAAAGCAATTATTCATGATAATAGAAGAAGATTGAATCAAATAAAAAATTGCATCATTACTAAAGAGAATATTTGTAAGATTTAAATTTAAAATTTCTAAAACGCAAGTGTCTTGTGTTGAGAAAATGCAGCCTTCCTGAGCATCTTCATAACAAACTGCGTTGTTTATCGTAATATTCTTAAAATTCACCTTTGCTTCATTCAAATCAAAAATTGTCGAAACTGAATTATTCAAAACAATGTTTTCGAAAATAATGATTGAATTATCGACAAAAAACATGGAATTTTTCGAAGAAATGTTCATAAAACTTGAATTTCGACAATATAATTCTCCATTGCTAATATATATCAAACCCCCTGATTTTCCTGATCCATTAAAAAAACTGCTAGAATTTATTGAGAAAATTGAATTAGAATCAATATAAGCGATTCCACCGAAATTCGCTTCAAAATCCTCAAAAGCAACCTCTTCTAAAAAAACTTTTGAATGGTCGAAAAGTAAAATAACTCCTCCATAGCTTGTAGCTGTATTATTATTAAATCTGCATGAAGTAATATAAGCTATATTAGAATTCAAAGTTTCTAAAGCACCTCCTCTTGTTGCTGAATTCCCTGTGAATTCCGAAGAGAAAACCTGTAAAATTCCGGAAAATAATGACATCGCAGCTCCAGAATCAGCCGAATTCATTATAAAATTACAAGAGAGAATATGTACAAAATTGCTCTGACTATCAAGATCGAACATTAAAGCTCCTCCTTTTTTCGCTTGATTATTGATAAATTGGCAATTTTCCAATATAATGATATCTTTGAAATCATGGAAAAACATGGCTGAAGCGCCTCCTTGAAACGAAGCACTATTATTGATAAACGTGAGATTTGTGAAGATATAATAGCAGGGTTCATAAATGGTTGTCGTGGAAAAAATATCCAAAGCTCCTGATACATAATTAGAATGGCAATTCACGAATTTTGAGTCGAATAATGTGTAATTTCCTTGATAAGATGGCTTAAAATGAATACAACCTCCAAATAATTCCACAGTATTCGAATGACAATAGATTTGAGAGCTTTGATAGATTTGAAAGCTAGTTTTGTCGTAGGGAATTACATAATTCATTGTAATTAAAGCTTTATTTGAATGGATTGTTAGTGAGAATTCTAGGATTTTATTCACTGCATATTTCAAAAGACTAGCTTGAAGATTTGTGTTATTAAAAAAAAAAGACGAAGATAAAGAGGATTCAACTGCATAGATCGATAAAATTCCCATTAGATTTGAATTATGGGAGAAAATGAGATTTCTAGCAGAAAACATTGATATTTTCGCATTTATTGTTATAAAATTTTGATGAATCATCGTTTTATCTGTTGTGTATAAGAAACTGTTATTCGAAAAATTTATTTGGTAATTCAGTTTAAGGTCTATATTCACAATAGCTAAATTATCATGATTATTGAAATTTTTGATGTTTATGATCGTAATTTGTTCAAAAAGAAAAGTGAGTTTCGAATCAAATTGAGGAGAAGTATATTTTTGAAGAATTTGTATTGCTGGGGTAATGCTTTCAGAAATTGTGAGTTTCGTTATGTTTATATTTGTCACTGTTTCAACATAAATCGGAAAACTTGAACAATTGGTAATAATATTTGAATACATAAAAATGAAAACGTTATTAATGAGAGAAATCATTTGAGTCCAAAGATGAACGCAAGTGAAAAGATTATGCGAAATGGTTGTGTTTTGTGACAATAATTCTGTTAATTGTGTCAAATTTCCCTCAATTTTTGAGAATTCACAATATTTTAAGTCAAATATTGAAAATAAATTGCCTCCAAAATAGATAAATGTTGAGCCATATTCATTTATGTTTATATTTGTGAAAATGACGCTGATAAAACGCAACGAAAGCCCCCAAGAACTGAAAAAAAATTGACAGTATAGTGTGAGATTTTCAAAAATGCTTTCGTTTATAATCATATTGGTGACTTTTCCTGCAAAAAAACTCGCGAAGTTCTTTGTTTGAATGTTTGGAGCAATGACTGCAATGTTATGAATTTCACTATTATTTGAAGAATCGTATAAAATCAATGAATCGACACTATCAGTTTGAATTAATGAGATATTGCAATTATAAACATAAAATTCCGAATTGAAATCTACATAAAAAACAGCATTTTGATGAAACTCTCCTTCCAAATTAAAATCTATTGCTAGATTTTCAAGGGTGAATCCTATGTTTGCATCTATTTTAAACACGCCATTTTTAATGAGACTTATCTTTGCTTGTTCTTGAAAGTAGGATTTTAAAATTATATTATGAGAAACCAAAACATTTTGATTGTGCAATAAAGTCATATTAGATTGATAGTATAAAAGAATTTCACCATTTGTCTCAGAGCTTAATTGATTTATTGATTTAAAAACATCGTTTATATTATAAAATATAGAAGAGTTTGGTGGTAAAAAATGATTTGGATCAATGAGAAAGGAGAAATGTTGTGTTCTTAGAGGAGCTGATTTTTTTATTTTAAAATATAATATTTTTTATTTTTTCAAAAAAAAATTATAAAAATTATAAAACTTTTTTCAAAAATCCAAGAAATATGCAAAGCAGAAACAGATCAGCTCCAATACTTTCTTCATTAAAACTGAGTTTTTTCAAGCACAGATTATTTGAGACATTCACAGGAGGTCTTTCTTTAGAATCAGATAAAGCCTCTTTTATTCTGATCAAATTAATCCTTTATTTGATTCCTTTGGTCTTAATATTGATTCCAGCTCTTTTAACCGATTTTTATATCGCGGTTAACATTTCAGGAGGTGCAGGCGTCTTTATTTTATTGATCATTTACAAATTTCCTCTTCGTTATTCACACAAAACTTTTCCCATAAATTTAAGCTCCTCAAATAAAAATGATTATAAAATGAAAAAAAACAAAATTTTGACTTCTTTGGGATATTTGCTGATTTCGGTTATTATAGGATATTTTTATTTTTTTCTAACAACTGCTTTCCTCTGGAATACCTATAGAAACGAAGAAATTTCAAACGGACTCTGTATTTTTGAGATAGTTTTGATTTGTCTTATTACAATAACGAGTGCATCATCAATATTTTTTGGCTCTCCAAAGGAATTCGCTTCAGTTTTGCCTGATGATAAACCTTTCAATTTATTCAGTGCTGCTTTAATGAGGCCTTTTTCTGTGATCATTATTTTAATAATTCAAATTGTTTATACAAATTTTTGGTATAATGTTATTATTTCCATTATTTATTTCTCTTTATTGCCTTTATGGACTTTTGGGATGATAGGAAGTATACTTAATACTTTAATATGGGGTCTTGAGACTCTGAATAGAGTGGTGTTTGGAGATGTTTTAAAAAATAGATTTGAAGTTTTGTTTATGGCTTTCATTTTCAATTGTTGTTTATCTATTATTTTGACCATTGTTTTGACTTATTCTTCAGATTCTTCTTCAGTTGCTTTTTATTTGATTATGACAGAAATTTCTTTGTTAAAAACGCTGAAAATTTCAAAACTAAAAGATTTTTATGTTCAAACTTTTGAGTTTATTTTCTTTTTAATTTTTATGGTGTTTGTTGCTGTTGAAGTATTAGCTGATTGTTTAAGCTTGTCCCAAGCTTTTACTGCTTACGATATATATTTTCAAAAAGGTTATCAGACACTCTTAATAATCTTAGGAGTCATAGCAGCTGCATGCTGTTTTGTGCAGTGGATTATTGGTAATTTGCATAGGAAAATTTACTTAAAATTTATAAAAAATCCTTGGAATATTAAGATGTCTTCCACCATTCTTAAAATCCTATATTATATGAGTCAAATGACCCTTTGTCATTTTATAATTGCCTGCTCATTTGGTCACTCATCTGCTTTACAAAACTATCGAAATAAGAATTTGCTTGAGATATGGGTCTGGTCAGCATTTTTACTAAGATCTTTTAATCTTTGCTGGTATTATCATCTCAAATTATTTCTGCATTTACTTGAAGTAAATTAAAATAATTTTTTCTAATTGAAGAAAATTTTTAGGGATTTTTAATCATAATTCTTTGTGATATCGAGCCATATTGGTTCTTTTATTTCTCCCCTTTGCTTGAAATTGGAAATGGGTTTTTAATCAGAGCGACATCCAGAACGATCAGTTTCTTTTACTCTTTATACAAAATGAAAACCACCAAAAGCTTACGATTAGCCAATCCGAACAAATTTATAATACTTTCTTTAACAATACTATTACCAATAAATCTCCTTAATATCCTAATCACTTCTCTACTGAATATTCCAATAGTGGGAATCTTCGGCATACCTTTATTTTTTTCAGGTTACTTTCATATTTTTAATCGCATTTTTTTATTAATTTAACTCAATCTAACCTAATTTCTATGTTTTTCAAGGTTCTTTTAGATCTCACAGGCTTTGGCATTCGCTTTCTGAGTCATTAAAACCAGATTTCGAAGCTTATTTATACAAAGCATTGCTCCAAGAACTGAAAGGACAAATAAAAAAGCTTGTGTTTCAATATCCAGATGAATTCCAACCTGAAGATTATTATTTAATCCGAATGGGAAAATTTCTTGGGATATTTAATATAGTAGAAAGAGGATTTAATTATGTAGTTCTAAATTTCAGAGGGTTGGAGATGCAGGAACCCACGAGTTGTCATAATTTGGAGGCGAATTCCATAGATGATGTTGTAAAAAGTGTCATAGAAGGAAAAAACCGATTATACTCATATTCATTATCTATAATGTAAATTATTTTTATTTAGAATTGACATTAAACATAAAAAATTAAAAGGGAACCCTTATGTATGATACAAGCTTCAAATTATGATGATAACTGTTTTAAATTAACTGGAATGATAGAAACAAGAGAGTTCAACAAAGGGCTGAAAGAAATTTATCTAAAAATAATGATTTACAATTTTCACAATTGGTCATCAGAAAATCAAGGCAATTTTCTCAACACTATTGAAAATTTTCATATTGAAATTTCTCAAGATGTGGATATTTCAGAAATGTTAGATATTTTTCCTGAAAATTGGTATGAATTTATTCATAAAAATGAGATATTAGATGCGAAGAACAAGGAAATAGAAGAGCCTTGTGTGAAAATTACCCATGAAGGCAGTCCAAATGCTAACCCTGAGTTGAAAAAATCACAAGAAGAGGATATTAATAAGATAAAACTGAAAAAAAAAGATGAAGAGAATGGTATTTTGTTTTTATTGGACGATTTAGAGAATATTGGTTTGATGAAATCCGAATTTTATGGGAAAAAACAGAAAATAAATGAACAGAAAACAAATGAACAAAAACTCATTGATCAACATAAAGAAATTAAAAAAACTACATCTGATAAAGTTAAAGATGTGCTTATTTATTTTTTCGCCAATTCTTTAAATCAAAGAAGTAAACATCTTGAGGATAGACTCAATGAAGAAACCATCTATAAATTATTTAAAGATGGAGGTCTTTTAAATAATCGGAATTGGGGAAAGATTTTAACAGAAAAAGATCTGAATAAATCAATTGTTTTATGTCAAAAAGCTTTTAGAGTTGCTTTGAAGATAGCCTTAGAAATTTATGCCATAGAAGGCCATTTGAATGAAATAAAGAATGATGATTTACGGAGCAATATTGAAGAAACTGAGAAACAATGGTTTATTGGAAATAGGAATTCTGATGAGTTATTTCAAGCAATAACTCAAAAGAAGAATAATTTAATGTGTTTGATTTATGATTTTTCAAAGAAAGAGACTAATGTTTTAAGAGCAACAAGCAATCAAATGCAAGGCTATGTATGAAAGAAAAAAAATTTCTTTTATTTTTTTCTTTTGTTAATTTAGATTTTAAAATTGAATGAAGATGTCTTAAAAAATATTTGGTCAAATGTTTTATTTGAATTGCTATATGCTACAAATGATGATGAAGAACGTTACTCCATACAAGTTTTTTTTTCTTTCCTTTATTTTTAGATTCTTAATCTAATTGATATATAGTCCCATGACACTTATTTAAGGAATCTAATTATTCAAAGTTCTGAAGAACCTTTTGGCTACTGCCCATTTTATAGCGGGCCGACGCTTGTAGATTTTTAATTATTATTAACAATCTCCTCCGTTTTCGTTTTCTTTTATAAATGAAATATCCATAAGTTTTATTTTAAATTCCACCAAACCATCTGTTCCAAATCTATTGCTTGTTAGATTCATGGCTCCCCAAAAACCGTCTAATTCCTTGTAATTAAGTGCAATTTCAGTTGTGTTATCTCCATCATCAATTGATTTTATTCTTATTTTATATTGTGCTGACCCTATTAAACCATAATATTTCACTAGAATATTTGAAAAACATTCGTTAACGAAATCAAAATTGAATTTCTCATCACATTCTTCTTTTAAAATCCATTGCAATTTGATCTTAATTTGCTCATTTCCATATTTTTTTCTCTTTTTTTGCGACGGATTCAGAAATTCTAAAAACATTTCATTTTTTATCATTTTCAAAAAAAATTAAAATTTTGTTTTGTTTTTAATAAAAATGAGTTCTAATATGAAAATTGAACCATCTAATCCAATAATAATGTTAACAAATAGCGATTCTCATGATGCACAACCTAAAATTCTTCCATTTTGTCCTTCAAAAAGTGAAGAACTTAATCCAATTCAATTAAAAGGCAAAGAATTATGGAGGAAAGCTTCTGTCAAAATCTTGACCTATGTCCGAATGAACAACTTCAACAAATTTATTAATAATGTATATTATGGAATAGGAGTGGAAGATAAGGAATTTGAAGACACATTAGATGAAAAAGTTAAATGGGTATTTCACTTTTAAAAAAACATATTTAAAATAGATAATATAAAGGTTATAATGCCGAATAATAACTGGAAACAAATTTGGGATGTTTTAATTTTACATTGGATGGGATATACAATTACTTATTTGCCTTATCGTGTTTGTTTTTTTGATGAATCCTCGGATTTTATATATTACTATGAGCTTTTGATGCAAATCTTCTTTGGCATTGATATAATTGCAACATTTTGCTCAGCTTATTATAATGATAATAATGTTTTAATCACTTCAAAAATGCAGATCGGTATAAATTATATTAAATCATGGCTTGTTGTTGATCTCATTGCCTGCATTCCTTTCAGTTATATTTTTCCTGAAGATGATAGTTCATTGAGTTCATATAATAGTCTTATAAGATTAGGAAGATTATCGAGACTGTATAGACTTTTAAAAGTTATTCGGTTAGTCAAAATAGTGAAATTAATCAATGTAAAAAAACTCAAAATCTTGAAAAACATAAAAATTTTCTCTGTTTTATCGACAAGCATGAAAAGAATGGTGAAAACGATGATAATTTGTTTAGTTTTCGTTCATCTTTCCGCTTGTTTTTTTTTTCTAATCGCGAAGATGGAAGACTTCTCACCAGAAACTTGGGTTTATCAAACTGGATTGCAGGATGAAGATCCTGATGTTCTCTACTTAAATGCTTTCTATTGGTCTATGCAAACAGTTACAACAGTTGGTTTTGGGGATATAACGCCAGTTTCTAATGAAGAAAAAATTTTTGTGATTATATGGATGGCTTTTGGTGGTGCTTATTATTCTTTTGTGATTTCTAATCTGGGTGAAGAGTTAGAAAACAGAGAAAATGAAAATTCTTTACAATCAAAACTTAATACTTTGAAATTATTTGCTAATGAAACTGGATTGCCTTTGCATTTAATGTATAAATTGAAGCGCTATTTTCAGTTAGTTTGAAAAAATTTCAATTTTTCATATTTAATTTTATATTTTTAAAAAAGATTTTATTATAAAGAGTTTGGCTATCAGAGCATAGCACAAGAAAATTTTGTTGATGAATTGCCTTATACTTTAAGAGCTCAATTAATGTTGAGCATTCATTCGAAAATCATTCTTAGAGTGCCCTTCTTTATGGGAAGAGAAATAGGCCTAATTCTTAGTGTTGTTCCAAATTTGAAGCCATTAAGTTATGATCAAGGTGATATTATATTTATGGAAGGAGATTATGCAGAACAAGGTTTTTATTTGAAAAACATAAATATTTATGTTAATTTTTTTCAGTGTTTTTTATTAATTATGGAATTGTTAATTTGAAATCCTCTAATGGAGCAAGTTTTCATACATTAAACAATGGTGAAATTTTTGGAGAAATCGAGGTTTTAAAAAAGGAATTTAGGATGTCCAGCGCGCAAGCACATAATAGATGTTTATTGTTCACGTTGAATAGAGTTGTCTTCTCGAAAATGATCGAAGATTACCCTCAAGTTTGCAAAGAAGTATACTAAAAAAATATTTTTTCTAAGAAATTTATAAATAAATTAAAAAAAGATAACAACAAATTGTGAGAACAAAAAAGAAATGTTTGAAATTGCGAAGAGAGCAAATCAATCTTTAAGTATTGGTTGTGGAGGACTCCTCCTCACAGGCACCCAAACGAACCCCCAGCAAAATTTACAAAAAACCATACAAATGAAATTTCAATTAGTATTTAAAATAAATAAAAAAATAAATAAAAAAATGAATAAAAAAATAAATAAAAAAATAAATAAAAAAATTATTAGAAAAAGGAAATCATTCAAAAACGTTTGTATAGTAGTCTTACTCAAAAAGGCATAGGAAGAGAAATAAAGGGAAAAATTAATGAAAACCTTTACGCATTTCAGAATCCTTCATCTTTATTGATGTCTCCAATGAAACTCATTAAGAAAGAATCATTCAAAAGAACAATAAGAATACCACATCAAGAATTCGATCGAAGAGTGAATCAAGCTATCATAAAATACTATGAAAAATTCATGACAGAAATACCTGGGTTAATAAAGGAAATTGATGAAGTTAAAGCTATATCAGACCAAAAAGAAAAAGAGTATAATGAATATATGGATAAGGTAAAAATTTATAGTATTTTAAAGGTTTTGAACATTTTTTATCTCAAGGTTAACAAAATTCATCACTATATGAATAAAATTGAAAAAAAACAAAAAAGAATATCAAACATTTTGCGGGCGAAAACTGGAATTATCAATTAAAAATTGAGTTTTTTCTATCATAATTATTAAAATAATATTGGAGTCAATTTTTAAAACAAAATAAGTATTAAAAAAATATTTGGAAAATAAAATGAAACTAATACTGTGGAGAGATGGAATTAAATATCTCAATTAAATAATTGAAATTCTAAATGATGAAGAAGTGAATCATATTGAATCCAAATAAATAAAGGTGAGAGCATGAAATTAATAAAATAAATTCCAAAAGAAAACAAAAAACTTTGAAAATTTGGTTAATCGATTTTAATATTTTGGTTCAAAAACTAAAATGCACTAAGAAAAAGAATCTCAATGAAAAATAGCATTATTCATATAGAATTTTTCATTGACGATAGGTAACTAT
>JFJP01005550.1_pt1 | contig 16812 bp, 14 predicted proteins | sample 431651 | NCBI WGS metagenome assembly JFJP01 (sample SAMN02602958, study PRJNA72255) | Microbial mat metagenome, whole genome shotgun sequencing project. | biome: fresh water; feature: sink hole; material: water; isolation source: purple microbial (photo- and chemosynthetic) mats found in... | reverse complement strand
GTGACGTTGGTGCGCTCGCCAATGTTGACAAAGGTGGCGCGCGGGGGTGCGCCTTCCTGTGCAGGTGCGGGGCCAATGGTCAACGGCTCCAGACCCGACAAACGCATTGGCGCGGGCGACAAAATTTCAGACATGCAACTCACCTGTAGGTAGCGGGGTTCAGGTGAGCGTCGTTACGAACTGTCCAAGCCTGACAGGCCAGCCGGCCTGCTGCAACGCTCCTTGGAGGAGCGGCAAATTTTACCGGAGCGGCGCGGCCTGCTTCAGCCTTGCCTCAGGTCAACGCCACCTCAGCGTGCACCCGCACCGATGCCGTCGCGGTGGCCTGCACCCAGGTGACCAGTTCAAGCCGCCCATCATGGTGCTCAACCAGCGCGGTGCAGCTCTCCACCCAGTCGCCATCGTTGCAGTAAAGGATGCCATCGATCTCGCGAATCTCGGCGCGGTGAATGTGCCCACACACCACGCCCTGGTGCCCACGGCGGCGCGCCTCGTCGGCCACTGCCTGCTCAAAGTCGTTCACATACATCACGGCTTTCTTGACCTTGTGCTTCAGATAGGCCGACAACGACCAGTACGGCAGGCCCATGCGGTTGCGCAGTGCGTTCAGGTGGCGGTTCAGCCTGAGCGTGAACTCGTACAGGTTGTCACCCAGGTAAGCCAGCCACTTGGCACACTGAATCACACCGTCAAAACGGTCGCCATGCGTGACCCAAAGGCGCCGTCCGTCAGCGGTGGTGTGCACCGCCTCGTCAGCAATCTCGATACCGCCGAACTGATGGCCCAGAAATCCGCGTGCAAACTCGTCGTGGTTGCCGGCAATGAAGGTGATGCGACAGCCCTTGCGTGCCCGACGCAGGAGTTTTTGTACCACGTCGTTGTGCAGTTCGGGCCAGAACCAGCGCTTGCGCAGTTGCCAACCGTCGATGATGTCACCCACCAGGTACAGATGGTCGCTGCTGCTGCACTTGATGAAATCCAGCAATGCGCGTGCCTGGCAGCCGGGTGTGCCCAGGTGCAGGTCGGAAATGAACACACTGCGGTAGCGGTTGCCGCTGGCTGGCTCGCCAACCTCGTTGTCGCTGGTGATCAGGATGGAGGAGCGCAATAGCATGGCGAAAGTGTCCAGGCCCGAATCAGCGGTGCAGGAAGTGCTTGCGATAGCGCGGTGGCAAGTCACTGATCTGCATCAGCATGGGCAGATCGGCCGAGTTGAAGTCGGGGTCCCACGCCGGCGCGCCCAGCACCTTCGCGCCCAGGCGCAGGTAGCCCTTGATCAGCGCGGGTGGCTCGACCTCCAGGCTGCTGTCGAGTTGCTCCACCGGCAGCGGCAAGCGTGGCCGCACCTGGTATTCGATCGGGGCCAGATGCGTTTGCCGCACCCGTGCCCAGATGCTGGCGGCCACATCGCCACTGGTCACTCCGTTGTGCAACATGGGAATGCTGGCGCAGCCAATCATGGTGCTGAGGTTGTTGCGCATCATGAACTCGGCCAACGCCCCCCACAAAGCCATGATCACGCCACCGCTGCGGTAGTCGGCATGCACACAACTGCGCCCAAGCTCCACCATCTGCTCGCGCAGACCGCGCAGGCGCGTCAGGTCAAACTCCAGGTCGCTGTAGGTGCTGCCGGCACGTTGTGCCTGGATGGGTGTCAGCAGGCGATAGGTGCCCACGACCTCGTGGGTGGCCGCGTCGCGCACCAACAGGTGCTCGCAATAAGGGTCGAACAGGTCGATGTCGTAGCCTGCCAACGGTGTATTCAGACGCGCACCCATTTCTTCCGCAAACACCTGGTAACGCAGGCGTTGTGCCTGGCGCACCTCGTCTTGATGCCGCGCCCAGGACACCAACAGCGGGCCACGCTCGGGTGTTGCTGCCGCCCGGCTTGCGCCTGGAGCAGTCAGCACGGGCCCAAAGGGCATGGGGCGACGCATCAAATCCCTTGGCAAGGACAAGGGCGACAAGGCAAACGTGGGGTTGGGCAAATCGCGCATGAAGGGGCTCCTGTGTTTCGTGCCCACATGGTGGCTGGCCAATGTGACGTCTCCAAGGCGTTTTGAAGACACTTTGATGAAGATTTTGCTTGTCATCACGGCTTCACGCAGGGCCGCTCGAATCGGCCATCGCCTCGCATGCGATGCCACCACCCCTCCACCTTGCAGCCAACCATGCCCGCAACCTTCCACTTGCTACTGCTGGTGCAGTTCATTTCCACGCTGGCCGACAACGCCTTGCTGATCGTGGCCATTGCACGCACCATCGAGCTTGGGTTGCCAGCCTGGCTGATTCCGGTGCTGAAAATCAGCTTCACCGTCTTTTATGTGGTGCTGGCGCCCATGGTGGGGCCGGTGGCGGACCGGTTTCGCAAGGGTTGGGTCATGTCGGGTGCCAATCTTTTGAAGACCGTTGCCGTGCTTTGGCTGCTCAGCGGTGTCAACCCGGCCTGGGCGCTGACACTGGCCGGGCTGGGGGCGGCGCTGTACGCACCAGCCAAGTACGGACTGATCACCGAGCTGCTGCCCAGTCAGGCATTGGTGCGCGCCAACGGCTATTTTGAAAGTTGCACCGTCAGCGCGGTGATTCTTGGCACCGCATTGGGCGGACTGCTGATCAGCCCCTGGATGCAAGCCGCGGCCAGCGCTGCCGACGGCGCGCCGGACCTGTGGGGTCCGAGCCAGTTTGGCGCGGGCATGTTGTGTTTGCTGCTGCTCAACGCGCTGGCCACCGGCTTGAGCACACGCATTGCCGACACCGGCGCGCGCTACCCAAAAGCGTCCATCGGGCCATTGGCACTGATCCGGCGCTTTGCCCGCGAAAACCGGCTTCTGTGGCAAGACCCGCTGGGCGGCCTGTCAATGGCGGTGACGACTCTGCTGTGGGGCGTTGGGGCCTGCCTGCAGTTGATCGTGCTGCGCTGGGCCACCGAAAGCCTGGGTCTGTCGCTGAGCCAGGCAGCCTATCTGCAAGGCGTGACTGCGCTTGGCGTGATTGCCGGCGCGATCGCCGCAGGCCGCCTGGTGCGGCTGGAGCAAGCCGTGCGACTGCTGTCGGTGGGGCTGTTGATGGGGGCGCTGCTGCCGGCCCTGTTATGGGTGCACTCGCTGCAGGTGGCTGTCTTGCTGCTGATTGTCGAAGGCGCCCTGGCGGGCTTTTTTTTGGTTCCGATGAACGCCTTGCTGCAACATCGCGGCTGCACCTTGCTGACGGCCGGACGCTCGATCGCAGTGCAAGGCTTCAACGAGAACGCCGGCATGCTGGTCATGCTGGGGCTTTACACACTGGCCACTGCCGGCAACGTCGCGCTGGCACCGCTGGTCTGGGGTCTGGCCGCGGCCATGGTGCTGACCTTGGCAGGGGTGTGGGCAGGACGGCGCACCCTGCCCCCAGCGCGACCGGTGCCGGAACACACACACACCGGCCGTTTGTCTTGAAATCTTCAAAAAACCATCATCAATCTGTGATCTGCCTTGCCTAAGCTGAACACCATGAACCCAACCCAAGACTTGCTGGTGGAATCATTTGCGGCTCATCCAGCTCCGCTGCGTATCACCGTGGTCACGGAAACCTTTGCGCCCGAAGTGAACGGCGTGGCCATGACGCTCGGACGCATCGTGCACGGCCTGGTGCGCCGTGGCCACAGTGTGCAGGTGGTGCGGCCCAGACAGCCGCATGACGAGGCCGGCGCAGCGTCCGATGGCGTGGAACATGTGTTGTCGCGTGGCATGCCGGTGCCGAGCTACGCCGACTTGCGCTTTGGCCTGCCGTCCAAGGGGCAGTTGGCAAAGCTGTGGCAAACCCGACGTCCCGACATCGTGCACATTGCTACCGAAGGTCCGCTGGGATGGTCTGCCGTGGCCACCGCACGCAAGCTGCAGATTCCCATGAGTAGCTCGTTTCACACCAATTTCCAGAGTTACACCCGCCACTATGGCCTGGGCTTGCTTAAAGGGCCGGTGGACAGTTATCTGCGCAAGCTGCACAACCACACCCACGCCACCATGGTGCCCACCCGCGCCCTGATGCACGAGTTGCAGGCGCGCGGCTACCAGAACGTCAAACTGCTGTCACGCGGCGTGGCTTGCGACCTGTTCCATCCGGGCCAACGCTCGCAGGCACTGCGGCAAAGCTGGGGCGTCGCCGAGGACGATCTGGTGCTGACGTTTGTCAGCCGGCTGGCCAAAGAAAAAAATCTGGGTCTGGTGATTTCTGCCTACCGCGCCATTGCGGCAGCCCAACCACGTGCGCGCCTGGTGATCGTGGGCGACGGCCCATTGCGCCAGGCTTTGCAGAGCGCTTGCCCGCAGGCCATTTTTGCCGGCATGCGCTCGGGGCAAGACCTGGCGGCCCACTACGCCAGTGGCGACCTTTTTTTGTTTGGCAGCATGACCGAGACCTTTGGCAATGTGGTGCCCGAGGCCCTGGCCAGTGGTCTGGCGGTGCTGTCGTATGCCTGTGCTGCAGCGCAAGAGTTGATCGAACACCAGGTGAATGGCCTGCTGGTGCCCACCGGCGACGAGCTGTCGTTTGTCAACTCGGCACTCAAGCTGGCGCAAAGCCCGCATGAGATCAGGCGGCTGCGCGCGGTGGCCGCAGCCAGCGTGGCCCACCTGGACTGGGAGTCCATCTTTGACAAGTTTCTTGAGCACCTGGATCAGGTGCTGCAAGTACGACCCAACGGTGTGCCGATTGAAACCGTGCGCCGCGCCTGTGCCGCAGTCATCAGTTGACCCAGCGCAGCAGGGCCTGGCCCATGCGGACCTGGCTGCCCAGCGTCAGGCCCGGGGCCAAAGCAAAGCCCTTTGGAACCAGCACGATCAGGGTCGAGCCGTGCTCAAACCAGCCCATTTCCTGTCCCTTGCCGAGCCGGGCCTGGCAGGCCAACGTCTGTGGCCCATGGTAGTTCAGGTGCAGCAACAGATCCAGAAAGTGCAGCCGGATGCTGGCCACCAGAATCGCTGCCACCGCAACCACGCCCACCGTTTGTCCGGCGCATGCGCCGCTACCCGCCAGGGTCAGGCGCAGCAGGGCGCGCTCGTTCTTGCAAAACAGCTTTTCGATCCGCTTCAGCGCGATCGGGTTGACGTTCCAGGTGTCGCCGGCAAAGTAGCGCACCCGTTGTACCTGGCAGTCATAGGGCGCATGAAAGCGGTGGTACATGCTGGATGTCAGCCGCAGCGTGACAAAGCTGCCATCGACCCAGGGCCGGGCTTCCTCGGCGTCACCGAGCAAGTCCTCCAGCGTGTAGTCAAACCCCTTGGCCTGGAAGGCCTGCGTGCCCTGTATGTGCCCATGCGCACCGACGATGGCATCGACCGGGCTGCACAACACATCGGGGTCTTGGTCGATGCGGCGTGCGCCCTCTTTCAGCTCGCGCGTGAAGCAGTCATGCATGCTGCGAAAGCTCGATTTTCTGGCCTCGCTGAGATCGAGATCGGTAAAGAACTTCCACAAGCCGATCGACGCATCGCGCACCCAGGCGTGCTCGATCTTGCTAAACCAACCCATGAATCGGGTCAAAGCATGGCGCGGCAGACGGTTGGTCAGCAGGAAGTTGATGTCTTCCTGCGCCAGGATGTGCTGAATGTGATGGCGCAGCTTCATGTAGCGAACTCCCTCTGAATTGAAAGAAAGTAGATGTCAATGAACGATTTAATGACCACTGGCAACTTGCTTGGGGTGGCGGCCGGAGTTGCCGGCGGGCTGTGGCTGCTGGCGCGGCTGCGCCAGCGCATGGAGCTGTCGCTGGCCAAGCACCGCTCGCTGGCCGGGCACCCGCGCAACGCGCGCCGTCTGGCCCGGCTGCTGCCACGCTACGCTTACGTCCGCGAACAAGGCCTGGCGATCGACGGGGCGCCCGCGCCCGTGGTGGCCCAGCGCCGAGTTGCGCTTGAGCAACTGGGCCAGGCCTTCCAGCAACGCTTTGCACGCAGCCTGGCACAGACCGCTGCGGCGGCGCCAGGCTTGTCGGACTTGCAATTTGTAAGCGCCTACCGGGTGCCGTTTCAGTTCCGGGCGCTGCTGGAGCAAGGGCTGCGCATCGCCTCCTTCATGCAATCGAGCAGCGGCGTGACCCTGACCGATCTGGACGGCAACGTCCTGTACGACCTGACCGGCTCCTACGGTGTCAACCTGTTTGGCAATGATTTCTACAAGGAGAGCATCGCCACGGGTGCCGACCTGGTGCACGCGCTCGGACCGGTGCTGGGCGCCTACCACCCACTGGTGCTGGACAACGTGCAGCGCCTGCAACGTATCTCGGGTCTGGACGAGGTGAGCTTTCACATGTCGGGCACCGAGGCGGTGATGCAGGCGGTGCGCCTGGCGCGCTACCACACCGGGCGTGCCAAGCTGGTGCGCTTTTGCGGTGCGTACCATGGTTGGTGGGGCGATGTGCAACCGGGGGTCGGTAACCCGGTCACCGAGCACAACACCTTGACATTGGCCGACCTGAGCGCGCGAAGCCTGCGCGTGCTGCGCCGGCGCAACGACATCGCTTGCGTGCTGGTCAACCCCTTGCAGGCCTTGCATCCCAATGCGGCAGCACCGAGTGACTCGGCGCTGCTCAGCAGCAGTCGGCGCGCCGGCTTTGACCGACCCGCCTACACCGCCTGGCTGCGAGAACTGCGCCAGGTGTGCGATGAGCGTGGCATCGCGCTGATCCTGGACGAAGTGTTTGTCGGTTTTCGGCTGGCGCCAGGTGGCGCCCAGGCCTACTTTGGCGTCCAGGCCGATCTGCTCACCTATGGCAAGACGCTGGGCGGCGGCCTGCCGGTTGGGGTGGTGTGCGGCAAGTCGGCCTGGATGAAGCGCTACCGCGATGACCGACCCGGCGACATCTGCCTGGCACGCGGCACCTTCAACTCGCACCCGTATGTGATGGGTGCCATGAATGTCTTTTTGCACTTTCTTGACACCCCGCAGGCAGCCACCCTGTACCGCGACCTCGACACGCGTTGGGACGCCCACGCCGCCGACCTCAATCAGCGTCTGCGCACAGCCGGGGTGCCGGTGCAAGTGGCGCATCTGTCCACCATCTGGACCGTGCTGTTCACCCAGCCGGGCTGCTACAACTGGTTGCTTCAGTTCTATCTGCGCCTGGAGGGCTTGGCCTTGAGCTGGGTGGGCAGCGGACGCATCATCTTCAGCCTGAACTACACCGCGCAAGAATTCGATGCCGTGGCCGAGCGCTTTGTGCGTGCCGCCCAGCGCATGCAGCAAGACGGCTGGTGGTGGCACACCCCGCAAAGCAACAAGGACATCGGGCAACGCGTGTTGCGCGAGCTGGCTCTGGCCCGGCTCCAGCAGCTTGCACCCAAGGTGCTGCGCTCGCACAGCCTCTGAGCCACACCCCAAGGTACTATTATTTAAGTAGCTGGCTGCGCTTATCTGATAAGGGCTGGAGGCCATTTTTTCTATTGACTCTCAGCTATCCTTGCCAAACAGGTCGCGGGTGTAAACCTTGTGCAACACATCTTGCAGCTCGGGGGTGCTCCGGTTGGCGACGATCAGGTCGGCTGACTTCTTGAACGCTGCGAGGTCCTGCACCACCGGGCAGGCCATGAACTCGTCGCCGTCCAGCGCTGGCTCATAGATCTGCAGCGGCACCTTGTGCGCCTGCAGCCGACGGATGATGCCTTGCACGCTGCTGTCGCGGAAGTTGTCGCTTTCTGACTTCATGGTCAGGCGATAAATGCCAACGCTGCGTGGCTGGCGGCGCAGGATGTCGTAGGCCACAAAGTCCTTGCGTGTGGCGTTGGCCTCGACCACGGCGCGGATCAGGCTTTGCGGCACATCCACATAGTTGGCCAACAGTTGGCGCGTGTCTTTGGGCAGGCAATAACCACCATAACCAAAGCTGGGGTTGTTGTAATGGTCGCCGATGCGCGGATCCAGGCAAACGCCCTGGATGATCTGGCGCGTGTCGAGGTCATGGCTGGCCGCGTAGCTGTCAAGCTCGTTGAAATAGGCCACCCGCATGGCCAGGTAGGTGTTGGCAAACAGCTTGATCGCCTCGGCCTCGGTGCTGTGCGTCAGCAGCACCGGCACATCTTTGCGCAGGGCACCTTGCAGCATCAGCTCGCTAAAGGTCTTGGCACGGTGCGAACGCTCGCCAACCACGAGCCGGCTTGGGTACAGGTTGTCGTGCAAGGCCTTTCCTTCGCGCAGGAACTCGGGCGAAAACAACAACTGTTGCGTGCCGTGATCGACGCGCATGCGCGCCGTGAAACCCAGTGGCACGGTGGACTTGATGACGATCAAGGCCTTCGGGTTGTAGTGAGTGGCCTGGGCAATCACCTGCTCGACCGAGCGAGTGTCAAACTGGTCGCTGTCGGGGTCGTAATCAGTGGGTGTGGCCACAATCACATAGTCGGCTCGAGCATAGGCTTGTTCGGCATCCAGGGTGGCCAGCAGATCCAGCGGCATGGTGCGGAAATAGTCGCGAATATCGGCGTCTTCGAACGGCGCTTCACGCAGGTTGACCATCGCCACCCGTTCGGGCGAGATGTCCAGTGCGATGACCGGGTTGTGCCGGGCCAGCATGACCGCGTTCGACAGGCCAACATAGCCCGTGCCAACAACTGTGATGTTTGCCATGTTTGTTCTCCTTTGCTTCAAATGTCAAATTGCCGCCACACCTTGCAGCCATTGGCGTGCCTGCTCGATCACCCAGGCCGGGTCGTCCAGCGCGAGGTCGTGCCCAGCCCAGGGGTGAATCTGCAACGCACAGCCCCAGGCCTGCGCCCAGGCGCTGCTGCACTGCGGCGCCACCAGCGCATCGCGTGCGCCCGCCAACAACAAGCTTGGGACAGGGGGCGCCTGCAGATCGGCAGCAAAGCGCGCCGCAGCGCACAACTGGCGCAGCGCGTTGACCCCGGAGACCGGGTGTTGCCGGCGCAGACTCACCCACAAGGGCAGTACCGACGCATCGCCGCGCTGGCTGGTGATGCGCAAAATGTGGCGCTCCCAGGCGGCCGGTTCGGCTTGGCGCAACATCAAACCCAGCAAGCAGGCATAGTGCGCCGGTCGCAGGCGCTGATAGAACGGGTTCAACGGGCGCATGCTGGGGTTGATCAGCACCTGAGCGGCCACTTCGTGCGGATGCGCTTGCGCCCATGCCACGCTGACCATCGCACCAAGCGACATGGCCAGCAGCCGGTAAGGCGGTGCAATGCTTAGCCGCTGCAGTTGCTGGCGGCAGTCCTGCATCATGGCGTGCACGCTGCACGGACTTCGGTGCTGCCAGCGGCTGCCATTGCCTGGCAGGTCCAGCGCCAGCACCTCGGCGGGCTGCATCGCCTGAGCAAGCTGCCCGGTAAATGCCCCCCAGTGCAAGCTTTGCCGGGTCAGACCGCGCAACAGGATCCAGTGCGTCATGTGTGGGCCGCCTCAGTACCACTCTTGCAGCGCCTGGGCATGCTGCTGTGCGCGCCGCTCTGCGATTGGAAGCCACAACGAATGGCTGCTGGCAGCCCGCGACAAAAAGTCCAGCAGGGACTGGTGGCGGCGCAGCACGCGCTGCTGTCGGTGCTCGATCAAGGGGTTGAAGATGCCGTGGCGCGAAAACAGTTGACGCGGATTCTTCTTGACCCACAGCCAGGAGCCCATCTCAAGCGTCAGCGGCAAAAAAATGGTTTCGGGCTTGCGCAAACCCTGCAAGTACAGGTAATCCCACACATCGCCATGCGCCAGGTACTGCAGGCTTTGCGGCTCGATCCGATAGCGGTGCTGGCTGTGCGATTGAGCAAAGATGGTTTTCAGTGCGTACACCTCGGCCAAATGCGCGATCGGTGCGCGGGTGTGTGCAAATGGAAACCAAAGCCGGTCCAGCAGACCAAAACCCGAGTGACAGTCCAGCGCCAAGCTGAATCTGCGCCCCAACAACTCCGTCTGCACCACCTCGCACAGCGCCAGGGCTTCAGGCTGCATGGGTTGATTCAGCGGCCCCCGGTACCACGGCAGACGTGCACTCAGGCGCTGCCCGCCAACCAGAAATGGCACCGGCTCGTCGGCCTGCAGTGGTGCATTGCGCATCAGGTCCACCCCAGCGGGGTTGGCTCGCGTGCCCAGAGCCATTCCACCCGGGTTGACAATGGGCATGAACAGCAGGCGCACCGATTCAAGCTGCTGATGCAGTGTGCGGTCCCACTGCAGGCGCATCACCAGGCTGTGCAGATATGAGATCAGCACCTCCGTGCCAATGCGCTCAAGCCCATGCACACCAGCAAAGTAACCCACCATCGGCAGACCCGGATCCGGGTTGCCCAGCGTGATCAGCAGCACCGGATAGGGCTTGCGCCCAGGCAACTCCACCTGGCAGACGGTGCGCACCTGCAACCAGCGCCCGCCCAGTTCGATGATGCGCGCCAGCGCTTGCAGTTCCGGCAACTCGGGCGTGCTCACGACAGGGCGTGCGGTAGTGCAGACGTGGAGGACAAGACGGACAGGTGCATGGCGGACGCAGTCTAGGGGTCGGGTATGACAGCTCTGTGGCAGTGCGATGTGTGTCTGCACAAGCCCAAGACCACGGCCAACCGGTTGCACCACCTTTTTGCATGGTTCAGGTTTGGCTGGCACACAAAGAGCGGCGACACAGCCATGTCACAGGCCTGCGCTAAGGTTCGCGCTCTTTGGCCTGAAGTTCAATCCACCATGCTGCTCAAACCCAATTTCATTCGCTGGAGCGCCATCGCGCCGGTGGCGCTCTATGCCGTGCTGGAGTGTGTGCGGCTGCAGCGGGCACACCTGTTGCGCCGGCGCTGACAGCCAGTCGCACCGAGCCGCTCAACGACTCTGGGCGGGCGAGCCAGCCAGCCGGCGCCGGATGTGGCGCCGCTCGGCCCAGCGCAAGGCTGTGAAGGTCAGCACCCCGACCAGGGCGGCACACAACAGAAAACCGCCGTAAGCAATCGGCCAGGGAATGCCTTGCGTCATCATCGAAAACTCTGACATGCCGCCAATGCCGGCCAGAATGTTGATCGGTGTGAACACCACGCCAAACACGGTCAACTGGTTGATGCGCTTGTTCTGGTTGATGTTGATAAAACCGATGGTGGCATCCATCAGGAAGTTGATCTTGTCAAACAGAAATGAGGTGTGGCTGTTGAGCGAATCGATGTTGCGCAGAATTTGCCGTGCATCCTCGACCTGCACCGGTGTCAAGGTCTTGCTGCGCAACAGGAAATTGATGGCGCGCTGGGTATCCAGAATATTGCCACGAATCCGGCCGTTCAGGTCTTCTTCTTCGGCGATGTCGCCCAGGATGGCGGCGGCCTCATGGTCGCTGATGGTCTCGCTCAGGACCTGGCGCCCCACTTTGCCCAGCGTGGCATAGATATCCTCGAGTGAATCGGCCGAGTACTCGACATCTGCGCCCAGCAGGTCCAGCAACACATCGGTGCAGTCGGTCACATAGCCGACCTGCGTGCGGGCGCGCCGGCGCTGCAGCCGAAACACGGGCAACTCCTGGTTGCGCAAGGTAAACAGCGTGCCCCGATGCACGATAAAGGTCACTGGCACACTGCGCGACTGGCCTTCCCGGTCCAGCAAGAAACTGGCGTTGAGCCGAATCTGCCCGTTTTCGTCGATCTGGTAGCGCGATGTCACCTCAAGATCGGTCACGTCATCAGGATCTGGCAGTTCCAGGGCGAAGTGGGAGCCAACGAACCGGCGCTCGGCCCGACTCGCTGCAAGCAGGTCGATCCACAGGGGGTGCACATCCACCAGATTCTTGCGCCCTTCGATGGGAATCTGGCGCAGCCGACCATCGTTGAGCACGAACGCATTCATCTGGCTCTCATTGAACGCCGGCTCGCGCTCGCCGGCCAGCGCCAGCCTGCGCGCATCGGACAGCTCCCACAACACGTCATTTTGCCGCTCGGGCGCGATCTGGTCCCAGAGCAACTGGGCATCCGGCAACGGCAAGCTGTCGAGCAAGTTGCCGATCTCCTGCGCCTCGATGTGCTGCAGCAACTGCTGCAATTCAGCCAGATGCTGGCGTTGCACCAGCACTTCGACCATGGCCTGACGCGGCATGCTTTGGCTGTGCACCATGCCTTCGATGCGGCGCTGCTTCTTCAGCAGCTCAAGCACCTGCTCACACCCGGCGCTCGTGCCGGCGGATCCACTGACCTTATCCAAGGATCAACCGGCACCCGGTCAATGGGTGCGGTCAAGCAGTTGCTGCCGACGCTGCTGCAGCACGGCCCGATAAGGCAGCGACCAGTTCTGCAGTGGCGCGGTGTACAAAAAAGAGCGCTTCTTTGCCTCGAGCTCAGCGCTGACCTGTTGAAAAAGCGGATCCATCGCACCATAACGCTGCTGCAGATCGGCGCACAAGTGCTCCAGATGGTTGATATGCCGGGACATAGAACACCTCTTTCCCAAATTGATTCACGATGACTGGCGCCGCTGTACGAACCCGGGCAGGCTCAAAACCGCAGCGAAACGGCGCGATGGTAGCGGCTAGCGCCGACTGACAGGCAACAAAATACCGTTCTTTTGATGCAGCACAAACTTCGCTCGCAGCAGCGTGGCGCGGTTGCGCCGCAGAAGCTCTGATTTCATCAATTGGTCATAAATAAGCCGTATAACTGTTGCATGACCGTGCGCAAAAAACCCTCCGTCCGCCCTGCCGCAACCACCGAGCCTGCCCATGACGTGGCGCCGCCATGGGACAAGCAGACCTGCCTGGCACTGATCGACCAACTGTGGTTGCTGCGTCGTTCGATGCTGGCGCTTGAGCAGCAGTTGCAAGGTCGCCTGCACCCGGTGCTGGCACAGCATCGCACCAGTGCGCGCAATCTTGTTCATTACCTGAGTCTGCGCAGCGTCGATCTGCGTGAACTGCAAGAACAATTGGCCTGGTTGGGGCTTTCGTCGCTGGGCCGCTCCGAGTCGCATGTGCTGGCCAATCTCGACAAGGTGCTGGGGCTGCTGCATCGTTTGACACAGCAGCCATGGGCCGACCACTCGCCAGACGAGCCTGCCGGGCGCATCAGCAGCCGCGCGCTGCTGCAGGACAACACCGAGCGACTGCTGGGCCCAGCCCCCGAGGGCAGGGCAGCGCGCATCATGGTCACTTTGCCGAGCCACGCAGCGCACGACTTTGACGCCGTGCGCGACCTGGTCGAAGCGGGCATGGACATTGCCCGTATCAACTGCGCGCACGACAGCGCCCGCGACTGGCAGGCCATGGCACAGAACGTTCGCCGTGCCGCCCAGCTCAGTCACCGCGAGATCCGCATTCTGATGGACCTGGCCGGCCCCAAGATTCGCACCGGTCCAATCGGGCCGGCATCGCCCGTGCTCAAGCTCAAGCCGGCCAAAGACCAGTTTGGCCGGGTATTTCGCGCCGCGCGACTGCATCTGCGCCCGATTCACAGCCAGCACAGCCCACCGGATGTGGACGACAGCATCGGCGTCTGGGATGTGTGGCTGGACCGCCTCAAGACAGGAACCAGCATCGAATTCATCGACGCGCGCGGTGCCAAGCGCCACCTGCTGGTCGTGCACAAGGATGACAAGGGTGCGATTGCAGAGGGGCTGCAAACCGCCTACCTGACGCCCGAAACCCTGCTGGTGACCGGCGCCGGGTCAGGTGGCAAGAAGAAGCACTCAACCCTGGTCTGCCAGATCAGCAACCAGCCCGCCGTGTTGCTGCTGCACCGTGGCGACTGGCTGCGTCTGACCGACGGCTCGCCCCAGAGCGACACACCCGACGACGAGACACCGACGCGCGAGGAGGCCGTGCTGCAGATTGCATGCACCTTGCCACAGGTCATCACCCAAGTGCAGGTGGGTGCGCCGATCTGGTTTGATGACGGTCGCATTGGCGGTGTCGTGCGTGAAAAACACGCGCACCACCTCGGCATCGAGATCATCCATGCCCGCGATGGTGGCGAGAAACTGGGAGGCGACAAGGGCATCAATTTGCCGGGCAGCACCTTGGACCTGCCGGCACTGACCGACAAGGACCAGGCCGATCTGCAAACCGTCGCGCAGGAGGCCGACCTGGTGGGTTTGTCGTTCGTGCAGCAACCGGCCGACATTCAGCAGGTTTTGCAACTCCTGGGGCAGGCGGGCCGAAGCGACATTGGCCTGGTGCTGAAGATCGAGACCTTGCAGGCGTTTGAAAACCTGCCCGAACTTATCCTCAGCGCCATGACTGCCGGCAGCGCGGGCATCATGATTGCGCGCGGCGACCTGGCCATCGAATGCGGCTTTGAGCGCATGGCCGAGGTGCAAGAAGAAATCTTGTGCTGTGCCGAATCTGCCCACATGCCCGTGATCTGGGCCACCCAGGTGCTGGAATCGTTGGCCAAGACCGGGCTGGCCTCGCGGGCCGAGATTTCCGATGCGGGCCTGGGCGTACGCGCCGAGTGCGTGATGCTCAACAAAGGGCCCTACATCACCCAGGCGATCCGCTCACTGGACGACATCTTACGGCGCATGGCGGGCCACCAGGCCAAAAAACGGCCATTGCTGCGGGCTTTGCACGCATGGATCAACACAGCCACCGTCAAGACAGCTTAGTTGGCCTCTAGCCCTTGCTGGAATTGCGCAGAAAGCTACTATAAAAATAGCATTTTGCAGACACTCGCGCCTGCCTCAGGGGCGCGCCAGCAGATTCGGCAAGGTGGTTGTCAGCGCTGGCAGCCATGCAATCGTCAGTGCACCGAGAAAAATCGCCAACACCGCTGGCAGCACCGCGCGCGCCACATAGCGGATTGGCTTGCCAAACATGGCGGATGCAAAATACAGATTCATCCCGGCTGGCGGCGCCAAAAAACCCATTTCCATGTTGGCCAGGAAAATGATGCCAAAGTGCACTGGGTCAATGCCGTAGCTCAACGCCACCGGCAGCAACAGCGGCACCAGAAAAACAATGGCTGCGTAAATTTCCATCAACGCGCCCGCTGCCAGCAAAAACACGTTCAGCGCCAGCAGAAACACATACTTGTTGGGGATCACGCCCTGCACCCAGTCAATGACCTCATTGGGCAAGCCACTGTCAACCAGATAGTTGGTCAGCCCCAGCGCCATGCCAAGGATCAGCATCACACCGCCAATCACCTGCGTGCAGTCGCTCAGGGCCTGGCCGAGGGTGCGCCACGACAGTTCGCGGTGGGCCAGGGTCTGCGTGGCAATGGCGTAAATCGCAGTCAGTGCCGCACTCTCCATCGGCGTGGCCAGACCACTGATCAGCGATCCAATGGCCATCACCGGTGCCAGAATCTCCCACTTGGCGACCCACATCGCACGCAAGACGCCGTGAGAGCCCGTGCTGGTCGCTGCGGTCACCACCGGCACAGTCGGCAGCTCCAAGCCGGTGCGCCGCAGATAACCGCCCAGCAGCAGCAAAAATCCAACCATCACAAATGCCGGCAATACGCCAGCCAAAAACATGGTGTTGATCGGCACCCTGGCAATGATGGCGTACATGATGAGCGGCACCGATGGTGCCAGCAGCACGCCCAAAGCGCTGGCGCTGGTCACCAGACTGATGCCGCGCTGCTCTGGCAAGCCGGCGTTACGCAGCAGAGGCAACAGCAGGCCCCCCAGTGCCAGAATCGTGACACCACTGCCACCCGTCAACGCGGTGAAAAACGAACACAGCACGGCTGCAGCCACCACCGTACCAGCCGCACCACCGCCAAACAGCGCCATGAATACCGCGCCCAGCCGCGCTGCCGCCCCAGTGCGGGCAAACACCAACCCGGCCAAGGTGAACAAAGGCAGAGCGGGCAGCGACGGATTCACCGTGATCTGGTAGTGCGACAGCGCCACCGAGGCCAGGGGTTGCCCGTCTTGCCAAAACAGCGCCAGGGCCAGGCCACCCAGCACCGCAAAAATCGGCGCACCACCGAGCAGCGCGACCAGCAGCCACAGCACAGCCGGCCACAGCGGCAAGGCACTGCCATCATGGACGCTGGCCAGCCAAAAGCCCAGTGCTGGCAACACCAGTGCGCACCAGCGTGCCAGCCAGGCCGCCGCAAAGGTGCGCAAACCCAGTTTGAAGCCGAGCAAGGCAAAGCCCAAGGGCATCAACAGTTGCAGCCACCAGGTGGGCAGCCCATAGGCCAGGTCATGGGCGACCGTCATTTCGGTTTCAACAAAGCGCCAGCTCGCCAGCGCCAACACGCCACACACAAAGGCGGCGCTGCCTTGGGCCAACGCTTTGATGCCAGTTTGCCAACGCGCACCACCGAGTCCGGCCAGGCCATTGCCCAGACTGCTCAGGTGCCCGTGTCGCTCTGCTGCCAGCGCGCCCAGCATGGCCAGCACCAGCCCGAGGTGTTGCACCAGCACCGGCGCGTTTTCCACACCACGACCCAGCAGCGGTCGCAAGACAATTTCAGCCAACGGAATCAGCGCCATCAGCGCCAGGGCGATGGATGCCAGCGCCTCATCGGCGCGTTGCACGCCTTGCAAACTGGCCCAGCGTTGCGCAGCCACCCCTAACGACCTTGGGTTGCGCGAAAGGCTTTGAGGTGCATGAACACCTCGTCAAACGTCTCGGCCGGCACCATGTGCCCACGGATGCGCGGGTAAAGCTTGTCGGCCAGCGCGCTCCATTCCTTCATCTGGTCGGCCGTCGGTTTGTTCACCACCAGGCCGCGCTGCTTCATGGCAGCCACTGCTTCTTCGACCTCTGCGCGGGCTTGGGTGCGCATCGCCAGTCCGGCTTTCTCGCCCGCGCTGCGCACGATCTGCTTGGCGCTGTCGTCCATGTCATCCCAGGCTTTGCGGGTGATCACCAGCGCACCCACAATGGGGGCCCAATTGATCTCCAACATATTGGGGGCCGTG
>JFJP01027212.1_pt1 | contig 16813 bp, 12 predicted proteins | sample 431651 | NCBI WGS metagenome assembly JFJP01 (sample SAMN02602958, study PRJNA72255) | Microbial mat metagenome, whole genome shotgun sequencing project. | biome: fresh water; feature: sink hole; material: water; isolation source: purple microbial (photo- and chemosynthetic) mats found in... | reverse complement strand
AATTTTTTATAAAATAAAATATTTTTTTTTATTAATTTAATTTAACTTTTTTGTGTATTTTTTCTTGAAAATCCACATCCTCATCCTTTGATTCCTCCTTCTTTTCCACTTCTTTATTTTTTTTTGCCCCATTTCCCAAAGCATCCTCCTTATTAAGTCTGAAGGTGATCCCAAACATTTTTTTATTCATGGAAACATCTTTGATGGTATGAAAATGTATCATATCCTTATTTTCGAAATTTGGCAGAATGTTTTTTATTCTTTTCCCCAGCAACTCCCTGCTTTTCACTTCATCTGATTCACTAAAACTATACACATGAATCAAAGGCATTTCTTTCTCCAGCCACAATTGATCACATTTCTTTAAAAACCCAAAAAATACATCAAGAAATTGAATAGCATCTCCTGGTAAGTTCATATAAACGTGGTCAAAATATTTATCTTTTTCATTTATTTCATTTTTTTCTTTAGCAATAAATTTATTAAAGCATTCTCTTGCATCTAAATTCGCACAAATTATTTTCGAACTTACATGATTTATCTTCACATTCTCCTTTAAATATTCGTAACAATGCGGATTCAGATCATTGGCAATCACAAAACATCCCTTTTTAGCTGCTCTTATACTCAAAGGCCCTACTCCGCAAAATAAATCAAGAATCACTTCATTTTCTTGAAAGAAAGTCAGCATGCGATCTCTTTCAGCCTGTAAAGTCGAATTCCAATAAACTTTATCATAAGCGAGCTTAAAAAAACATTTGCCTTCCTTTACTTCTGTTTCTAAATTATTAACACCAGCTAAAATCTCGAGTTCAGGGGTTCGAAAAACGTTTGAAAGAGCTTCAGTCTTATTAACCACTGTTTTTATCGGAGGATTCTTGTCCAAAAGAACTTTCGCAATGAGTTTTTTGTGAGATAATTGCGCTTTTTGAAGATTCAAATGTGCGATCGAGCCCACAATCTCGAAACCTGAAGGGATTGTGACATCTTTTGGAAGAATTTCTTGGAGAATCTCTGTGAAAGTGTAATCTTCATAGCTCAGGAGAATTTCATGATCTTGCATTTTTATATCGTTTGTTGAAATAAATGAAGATAATTTTTCAGGCCAGGATTCTGAAGATTTTTTTGAAAGATCTAAATTTAATAAGACTTTTTTGCAATTATTTGGCAGAAGTTCTTTCAAAATAGCAGGATGTTTGGGCATATTAAACAAGAATTCCTTATATTGAGTATTCAATGTTTTCATCAGGCCTACAGGGACTATTAAAGCTTTAACAAGCATTTTTTTCTTGAATTTTTCTTTGATTTCTTCATGAGGGGCTTTAAAATCCATTTATTTTTTTAATTTATTTATTAAGAAACAATTTTTTTTTTAACATAAAATTTTAAGAATGAACAAAGGTTTTCTGGGAATTTCCCTCTAATTTTAATTTCTCTTCAAACTCAATAGTCTTTCTTTCGTAATTGTTCATGATTTTAATGCCATAAATCTCCAATCCCTCGAAGTAAATATCTTCAATCAAACTGTTTTCCTTTGCAATAAACTCCACAGTGGTTTGTATCATATACTCAGGGGGACCCATAATGTTTGATTTTATGTTAATTTTCACAAAACATAAATTCTCTTGACCTTTCCTGCAAATTTCTAATTTTTTCTCATCATTATAATCTTTCACAGCTAGAATTTCTCCTTCTGAAATGTATTCATTATTCGATAATTTTTTCATAACTGCAAATAAACGAAACTTATTATCAAGATCTCTTGTGCTATTAATTTTCTCCACGTTTTGGTAAAAAATAACCCTACCCTCCCTCACAAATACAGGGCAACTTTCATTGATTTTCGCATCAACATCTTGTTTAAAACCTTGTTTATTCACAAAAACTTGACCTGTAATGAAATTAACCCATATGATGTTCTTCGGGAAATAAACAGAAACTAATTCCAAATTTTGTTCTAAAGCAGGTGTTGCCATAAGGTCATTCCCTATTAAGAATTGTGTTTCTATATTATAAAGAGTCTCTTCATCAGGAAACTGGAATAATAAAGGTTGAAATACCATCCCAAGACCATTTTTCCTATCAAATAGACCAAAATAGTATTTTAAAAGAGAATATCTTAATTTTAGGCTTGATTTCGCTGCTTCTAAGACAAAAGTCTCATTAAAAGTGAATAACCCGAGATCCAATAAATTATCAGATATCTTCAATCTTGCCAAAGGGTATAAAGAACCTAATTGTATCCATCTTGCGCAGAGTTCGCTGTTAGGATGATCAGAAAAACTGCAAATATCGTTCCCACTAATCGGTAAATTAAAAAGGTTTGCATTAAAAATTGAAGCAATAGAAACCTTTAAAAAACTCCATGAAAATGAAGATTCCCCAGTCCAATGAGTTGCGAAGTTTCCAGTGCCGAAAATCCCGCTTTTCGTCGAAAGGAACGAACTAGTTAAATTCAAATGCGAATTTAAAGCCTTTGAAGTATAATATGCACTTAAAAAACCATTCAAATTATGGAAATCAAGTTCCCGAAGCTCTGATAAAGAGAACCATTTATTAATTGGATAATGATAACTATCCATTGATAAGGTTTCTTTTTCGAGATTCTTTTGAGGAAGAAAAGGCAGTAAAGACATATCCATTTGCTCCAAAGAAGAATCGATCCATCCAGTGAAATTCTTAAAGAAATTTATGCTATTTTCAGCTTTAGAACTTGATGGACAATTTTCTTCTAAATTTTTGAGTTCCCCAGTGAAGTCTTTTGAAAAGGTGGGCTCATTCAAAGTGAGACTTATACCGTTAAATGACGTTTTTTCATAGTATTTTTCTAAGAGTTCGAACCAATAATTTGTGATATTAGGGTGATTGAAATCAGGAAACACGATTTTATCGCCACATTGGCAAGCGATTAACGGTTTTTTGGTTTTGGCCGATTTTATTAAAATATCTTCTTGTAAAGCTTTTTGAAAGAATTCGTTGTTTGCGGATATTATGATTCCTGGGCTGATTTGATTCACGAATTTTACCTTTTTTTTCCATTCTTTTATGTTTTCAAAGACCGATTCGTTGTTAGTTTTATTGCATTTTTGCATCAATTCAATATCAGACCAAATCGCGTCGATTTGCAAAGTATTTTTTTCGAATTTCTCAAGAATCTTACTGATTTTATTCGATTCAAAACTGCCAATAATCGCTTGATGGAGTCCAAAAGCCCAAAATGGCATCATATAAAATCCATTGATATAGGCATGGAACTTCTTTATTGCAGTTTCTGGGTTTTTATCTCCTAAAAACAACTTCAAATCAATAATGCCACCCAATAATTTGAATTTGAGCTCTTTTTTTTCGTTGAATTCGAATTGCATTCCATTGACATTCTTCAAGAAGATCACATGAAAAAGACCTGATTTTTCTCTTGTAAGATATGCCGGATGAGTTCCAGAAGATTGATGTCCAGGAGTTCCTGTATCTAATTCGTTGATAGATTTTCGATTCCATATTGTATAAATACCAGGTTTATAAAGAAATTCACCTTTTCTTTCACCAAGTCCTAAGAGAAAATCACTGGGAAGTCTCGTGCCGAATTCAATAAAACGATCAGTAAAGAGAAATTCAATGTTAGAAGTATCGAAAATGGTTTCATTGGTAATTTTTCTGCGAATTCTGATAGAAAAATTGGATTCCTTTATAATATCAATGAGATAATTAGGGTTCAATAGGGGATTCGAAATATCAGAATAGTTCTTTGTGAAGGGGAAAGGGTATTCATCTGGTAATGTGAATCTTTTAGCGGATTGATCTGTGATTTTGAGGTTGAATTCATCTTCGTTTTCAAAGGATATTGACAAATTTAAAAGAGGGATAAAGCGAGAATATTTGAATTCTTCATTTGTGTTAAAAGAAGTTTGATTGATTTGAAAGAAGAGGCTTCGAGGATATTGAGTTCCATTTTCATTATTTCGGAGAATGTTTCGTTATTTATGGTTTTATTCTCAAGGTTTTCTTCATTATTTTTTGAATTAGTTTTATTGATATCATTTATTGAAGAATTTGTGGTTTTATTGACGGTGTCCAAAGGAAATGAGATTGAAGAGGAACGTGATTTGGAAAGGACTAATAAAGAAACGTTGATGGCGAAAAAGAAGATTAGAAGGAAGAGAACAAAACAAAAATTTTGCATTTTCTTTGAAATGGAGAAGATGCCCTTTTTTTTGGAAAGAAAGTTTGGGTGAGAGTCATTTTCATTTTCGGGGATGAGATCGTTGTTGTTGAAAATATCGTCCTTATTCAATTTTTTATCATCGTGGTTAAGGTTTATTTCGTAGCTGTTTTTTCTATGCAATTCGATTTCTTTGAAATCCATTTGTTTGAGTTTTTTTTGGATTATGAATTTTTTTCGAAAACAAATTTAATTTTCTTTGTTTTTCAATAGTTAATGCAATTTTTATATATTTTATTTAATGAAGTTCATTTGTTAAGAAAAAAAAAAATGAAAAAGCCTTTCACAAATTTTCAAATAACAAACATTAAAAAAATTTTCACAAATTTTCAAAAAACAAACATTAAAAAAAAATTATAAAATCATTTTTTTGACATTTCAAAAAAAAATAATCATAAAACCAATATAACTCATTAGTGATGGAATTCGCAGCCTTTGAAGAAATGGACCCAAGCTTAGGTTATATTTATGATAAAACCCTTCTTTTCTTAATATGTGAATTCAAAGCTGATGGTTTTAAGATAATTTATGACAAAGAAGTCCCAATGGAATTAAGGTTTTTTTCAATTATCCAAAATAATTAATTGAAATGGGTATTTTTTGTTGTTGTTAAAAGACTACAAGATCCCGAAATCGGTCCACAAGAAGTAGGGACATTAGAAAGTATTCGAATCAAAATCTTATTACAAGTCAGTTTATCAAAATTTCAAAAATAAAATTATGAAAAAATTTGAAGGGTGAACCAAAATCACCAAGTATGCTGAAAATTGAGCTCACAAGTGAAGCCGATCTATTTTTCCATTACGTTTCTCTGTAGTTTTTTATTGATTTTAGTGGATTTTAAAAGGGAATTTTTAAATTTTATGAAGAATCGACACAAATAGCTATGCAAAGATAAAAAACGAACAAAATTTAAATATTGATTTCGCAGGATATTTGAATTCCGTGATAAAAATGTTCAATAATTGCCATCAAGAACCGCAAAAGTTTCTTATCTTATTTATTTTTCAACTTCAAAAAAAATAGATATTTTTCTGTGATTTTCATGCAAAAAGATGGATATGCGAGATTGGATTTTATTCAAAACATGGAATATAAGTTTTTAGAATTATTCAGCATTGATTTTCTGGCATCGAATGAGGAGACTATCAGACAAAACATAACTTATAGATATAATTGCATTAAAGCAAAATATATGATGGTTGAAAGCAAATTAAAAGAAATAAATGGGCTTATAAAACTGAAAAATCCATCTCTATTGGTTCAAATACAAAAAAACAACAATTCATCTTCCTTCAGAAGCCAAGTCTTAAATAGCTCAAAGGTGGGTTTCAAATGAAACTAGAAAAAACTATAAGATTATTTTTTTCCTTGGTGTTCATTCAATTTAAAATTTGAAACTTTTTAATTTAAAAAACAATTTTTATTTAATTTTAAAAAATCAAAAAAATTAAATTGAAGAGTTATTTTTGTGAAAAATCAAAAAAACCCAATTTTTTTTATTTTTATTAATTTTTTCTCTCATTTCCTCCATAATTGACTAAATTTTAATTTAATTTCTTCAAATAAATCTCCTCACAAATCTTTAATAAAATTTGATGATCGCATAATGGCAATCTGATCAAACTGGCCAGTTCTGCGAAAATCAAAAGTGGTTTTGCAATATCCCCTAAATTGTTCTGATTTCCTTGTCCCAGATTATTTTTGAACTTTTTCCACAAATTTCCCAGAAATTTCTTTATTGTAAAAATTATTTTCTTATTTGGAATTTGATAAGCCAAGCAGAATTTCATAACTTCTTCCAGTTTTTCTGGATTTTGCGGGTTAAAAACCAGAAGCAAAGCCAATTCCGGCTTCTCGAAATAATGTGTAAAACAAGAAGATTTAATAAGTTCGCTAAAACTAAATAAAACATTTAAATTTTCAGCTAGTTTTTTCATTTTTGACGCATTGAATAATTGGTTGATTTCATTGGTTTTTTTGCCTAAAACCACAAAAGGAATAATATGATAAAATTGCAAAATCACTTGAAAATTCATAAGGAAACTGGAAGATACTTGTGTAAAATCTTTATAAACTCGATTCAAAAGAAAGAAAGCTTCTGCGAATTCCAATCTATCCTCTTTGATGAACTGTGAATAAGCGAAATCCATGAGATTCTGATCAATTATCCTTTGTTTCTGAAACCATAGCTTATATTCATACATAATTTTCTTAATAAAATTTCCTCTTGTCAAATTTTGTAAAGAACCCCCTGAAAAAATGAAATCTATGATTTGGGTATCATATACACCTTGTTTCGCTTCAATAACCTTGATCAAATTGCTGAAGATATTCAATTCCCTTTGATGTTCAAGCAATTTATTCTCATTTTCATTCACTTTTCTCAATTTTCTTTTCACAAAAACTGCTTTATTTATGTTTTCTTCTTTTATCGCAACCTTATAAAATTCTTCGTCAATCACTTCAACTCCAACCAATTTCTTGCTATCTTGCAAAAGAAATGGCGTTTGTTGTTTTTCTTTCACAAAAAAGTCCTTCCCCATCTGAAACTCCATCTCCACCCACACATTCACAATCTCAAATCCTCGAATATCCACTGCATAGAATACTCTTTGTTCAATTGCTAAAATATAAAAATGTCTCAAAGCCTGCAAGTGGTATTTATTATCATTTGTGTGATTCGGGAAATGAGGGTATATAGAGATCAATAACCCTGCTAATGCTATATTATCTCTTCGAAAAGAATAATTCCCGTTTCCCAAAAATAAGAACCCCACCGCCATATTCAAAGCCATATTAAAGCCATAATGAGCTAAACCAGAATCTTGTAATTTTTTCCTTAATATTCTTATTAATTTCAAGGCTTTCACATCACAAGTTCCTGCGAGAATTAAACTGCAAGAAAGGACAGAAACACAAAGAATAGAAAATTGATTGTATTGATCTAAAGCACTTTTATTTGCGGGGTCATTTGCAAGATCACATTTTGCTTGTTTTATTTTTCTGAATTTCGAAATTTCTTCATAAATTGTTTCAATGGCTTGTGCATCACCAGTGCCTGCATATTTTAACCCTATTGATATAATGCAACCTGCTATTATATTCACATAAATCAAAGTAACTGTATTATAATCAATTTCTTCAATATTGTAAATAAAACAATATCTCTCATGAATTTCTTTCAGGTTTTTCTCATATATAAATCTAATCAGTTCAGGGATTTGGTTATAAATAAACGCTGAAGTATTCTGAATAGAATCCCACATGATTAGATTCTTCGCAACAGTCTTCAACAATACATGATTGGGATTGGCATTCTCAATTCCTGTGAAACTATTCGGAATGGTAATTCTTTTGCTAATTTTCTCATTATTTGTCTTCAGATAAATCAATGTAATTGCTAATAATCCTGCAGGAGCTGTTACATGAGTATTCACATTTTTTCCTTCTCTTATGCTACTGCATTTATTCTCGAAATTAAAATTTGTAGTTAACATACTGCCTGGAGGTTCTAAAGGTTTGCCTCCTTCAATGAATCTGATCAATCTTTCTTCAAGCTCTAAATCTTTTATATTAGGATTTAGACTGCCTTTAGCGAGATTTATTAACCCCAAAGCATAACCTGCTGCTAAAGAATAACCATCTCGGTCCAGACATTTATCGTTCAGGGGTTTTCTGCCAATTTGTGCTAAAGTCATTTCAGTCATTAAGCGATTACAAGAGCCAAGATTTAAAAGCCCAATGCCTATTAAAGCTGCTGTTTGAACTAATAAAGAGATTTCAACATCGTAATTTGGCGGTAATAAATAAGGAATATGCAGACAAAGCGTTTTACTGATATTTTCATCGATTTTTCCGATTCGACTTGCTGATAAACCTAATAAGATACCCACTGTTGTAGCATCATGGCTTTGCTTCAAATATTGATAAATATCAGTTGGTAGAAAAGATGAGAGATATCCCAATAATCCTAACCCTAATAAGAATCCTCCATGATCATATCTAGGTGTTTCAGGTTTCTGATAGAAGATCCAAGTTCTTAAATGATGTGGGTTCATTGCGAAAGCATAAGAAGAAAGTTTCAAGGCTGATGATACTCCATTATGAAATTCAGGCCATAAGACCAAATTGGCTTTGTTTTCTAAAGGATTTGAAGCATTATTCGGATTTTCTTCCTTTAATTCTAATGTGATTTTGAGCTCATTGGGCAATATTGCTGAAAGACTTATCTTTGGAATTTTAAGAATTTCAGTAATAAAGCTCTGATGTGAAGAAAATTTAAAGGCACCAGCTCCTACAAAGGTTGATAATCTTCTGATACAGAGTTTCAACAATATTTGTTGCGAATCAATTTCTAATCTATCTTCTGGGATATTTTCTACATATTTTGCCTTGATTTTCAAAGGCTTTTGAACATCTAAAATCCTATTAACCTCATTGATGATCAGATCATTTTGTGGAGATGGATCTGATGCTTTTTTCGCATCGATAAATCCAAAACTTAAAGGGTTTTTCGGGTTATTTAAACTAGGATTCCCTCTGATTATTGAATTCACAGTATCTGAAAGAATCGGAGCTTTTGATTTGAGGTTTTTCTGTTTAGATTTATTCTCTTGTTTGAGGTTTTTATAGATATCTAGTCGGTTGATTAGGAAATAAGCCAATTTGGGAAGTTTCTCATAAAGAAGCGAGGGCATTTCTGTTCTTATATTTCTCAGGATCTCATTAATTATCACTTGTAGGGAGAGATTCAGGTTTGAAATGAATTCGGGAGTAATTTTCTTCTTTATTAGATAAAGGAAAAGATTTTCTGGAGGCATTTCATTGTGTTTTTCTTTCAGTTTTTTCAAATAAGTTTTCAATCCTACTTTTTTCTCAGGGTAAAAAAGCTCTGAATTCATCAAAGGATATGCTTTTAAATAATGATAATTCTCGTTATTTATAGAAGAATTCTCATAGCCTTTGAATAGCATCTCAGTAATTTCGGTCCATTTTTCTTGTTTTTTTTTTCTGAGCAATTTTTCTATTAACTTACTAACCATTTGTGAAAGTTTAAATGCCAAAGGAAAACAATAGGAATTTCTTTGTGTTTTTAACAAACCAGTTTGCCAAGCTAAAAAATTTGGAGGGTCTTTTTCGCAATCATTTTCATAAAAACTCTCATTTGGCTGCAAAATCGTTCTATTATAAGGGATATAAGTTCTATTTAATAAGGTTTCTAATCGTTTGAAGCCTTGAAATTGATGGAATCTAGTCAGAAGAGATGGATTATCTCGCAAATAATAATCACAATAGGCTAAAGCATGATCATTATTCAAAAACTTCATGTAGCTGAAGAGGAAAAATCCTAAATTAAAGGAATTTTCTATTGAAGAAGCCTGAAGTTTAAGGTTTTCATAAAGCAAATGCAAAATTCGGAAGATTTTCATTTTATTTTGTGCGAAAAGCTCTAAAGGAGCTGATAAATCGATCATATTCAGTGAAGATTTAATGGAATGGTCTGCGAAAACCTCTGAATGATGAACTTCTTGCGATTCAAAGGTTGTTAAATTTATGTGAGAGGAATCATTTATTGGGAATTCAGCTGAATTCTTAGCGAAAATTTTATTGGAACCATAATTGCTGTGAAAATCTGTTTTTAGTAGCCTTTCCCAATTCGAATTTTGTTTATTCGAAGACCTTTCATTAAGAAACTTGATTTTTTTACTTGGGAATTCTTCCATATTGAGTAAATGAAGATTAGATTCTGAAGAAACTTCTTCACAAGGCATTTTCGTCGAAATTCGAATAAAATAAACAAAATAAAGAACGAAATTCTCGAAATCTTCTTGTTTAGATTTGGAAATTATCAAAGAATTCAGACTGCTTTGATTTTCTTCAACAATGGTGATATGATCGAATTTGATGCATAATTTCATGATATCATTTAGCATTTTATCAAATAACTTTTGGTCCAAAATTTTTGATAATGATGAAAGAATCAAAGAAATCAAAGGATTCTTGATTTCTGGTAAGACTTTCAAAAGAATTTTTTCTTTGCTAGTATTCTCAAATTCCATGAAACCTTTAGAAAATTTCGACATTTTTATGTGTGGATCGTTAAAAAAGAGGTTGATTTGTAAAGGAAGATTCAAATTAAATGTGAGGATTTTCTGAATGCCTGCATTATAGAGACTGAAGGAATAATTCAAATTGAATGTTATAAAACTGGTTTTTAAAAGGTTTCTTTGTTTTAAGAACATTTTAAAATGCTGATATTTATCAGGGTTCTTTATTTTTAGCAGATACTTTTCGATATCGCAGGTTTTCGATGCGAGATTTCTTGTAGGGAAGAGATCAAAACATTTGAAGTCCCTGATTTCATTAATTAAGCCAAGAATTTTCACTGAATTCATTGCAAGAATCTGAGCGGAATCATGTTTTAAATAATTAAATGAATATAATTTCAAATAGCTGCTCACATTATCACAAATCAAAGAACAAATAATAATTTCGCTGTTTTTCGAACAAACGTTTCGAAGAAACTGGCATTTCGAAACCATTGATTCTTTGCTGGTTTCTTCATAGAAAAGCTCGACCAAAACATTGGAATTGTTCCAAGAAGCTGGGTTTTCCCAGAAACCGTTCAAAAGATAGAAATTATCCACAAAACTCAATTTTTTAGCCTCTTTCTCTTGATCTTCGATATTAGCTCTGATGAGATACATTGCATGACGATGATGCTGGATGTTATAAGTGATGAGAATAGGGAAATTCGGAGAAACATAACCGATTCTTTCTGTTGAACGAAGCCAGGGGAATAAAGTAATCTCATCAGTCTTTTTCATTATTGCCAATATTCGCAAACTGTTCAAAGGATGCTTCGTCAATGTCACATAGGAATAGAGTTTAGGAGTTTCAAATTCCTCGGAATTCAGAAACTTTGGGTTTTTGCTCATCATTAAGATATCTTATAAAGAATTAATATATTTAAAGGTTTTTTTATTAGGGGGTTTACCTGAAAATTTTGGCTCTTGCTTAATGAAAAATTCGATTATCAAACCATTAGATATAGGAAAAATGCGCTCAATTTTCTGATCAAGAGGGAGATTAAATAACATACCGCCTTTGGACATAATGATGAGATCCTTGTGGTTTTGAATTTGATAGGTGCTGTTATGAGTGAGTTTTTTGTAAGAGTTTTTATAATTGCCATATTTTGTCAATTTGTGAAGCTGGTAATAATCAGCTTCTTTCGAAAGATCGGTCAATTCTGAAAAGAAGCATTTCTGCTGACGTGTGAATGTTGGTTTGAAAGGCAGAAAATTGAAAGGAGGCTCATTTGAATCATCAAACTCCATTTGAAATTTTTTCGGGATTAGATTTTTTTTTTGATTTTTTTAAAATTTGAAATTAAAGTCACAACATAAAAAACATATTCAATTTTTGACTAAAACAAAATTTTTTTTAATTTAAGGTCCAAAGCTTTTGATTTTCTTTCAAATACTTCTGAACAGAAATTGCTAAACCAAGAGCTTGTGTCGTTTGGCTCTGTAATTCATTCCTTTCCTTAATAATATTCTCGAAAGTCTGGTTGTAAATATTGACCTTCTCTAATATTCCTTGTATGTGATTACTTAAACTATCTCTTAACCAAGCCTCTAATTCTTCTTGTTTCGCGCCAAAACCTTCAAACATCTGTTGTAATTTAGCTGTGATTCCTTGCATTCTCTCTTCAAAATTGATATCTTCATCTTTTTCTGTTTTTCCGAATTCATTCTCTATATTCAATGCTTCTTCTATTATCACTTCAACTCTTTTTTCCAGGAAGTCAACGTTTTGACTCTCTTGACTGAAATTCGAATCATATTTTGGAAGCTCTACCTCTTTTTTCTCAGCGATTTTGGCCTTTATGTTTGAAATTTTTGGGTTTTGTTTCATGTGAAGTTCAGATTTCTTTGAAATTTGAGGGTCTTCACAAGGAATTTGTTTGGATTTTGGTTCATGTTGGATAACTCTGGTTGACTTATGCATTTTTTGAAAAAATTGGAAATTATGAATTTTTCGAACACTAAGTTTCGCATTTTAAGAAAAAATAAAATTTGACTGAAATTCAGGGAGAAAAAAACGATATTTTTAGTCAAATTGTTGGGTTAAAATTTTGAATTTTTTTTTAGTTAAATTATTTTTATTTTTTTCTAAAAAATTTAATTAAAGAAATTGATTGATTTTACTTTTTTTCGTTTGAAGTGAAATTCAATGTGTGAGTTATGAATAAATTCATTATCTTTTTCATCAGGCATGAAATCAATGGTTAATTGGATTTGATGAAATGCATTATTTCTTGTTTAAATATATTTAAACAAACTGAAATGTTTTACTTTCATGGCTTTTGAATAGTCGTTCTTCTTTTGCAAAGATGCAACAAGCATAAATAGACTAAAAATCCTACAAAATTTTTTATTTTAAAAATTCTCTGTATTTGTTTGAATAATGTGAATAGATTTTTCATTATTTTTGAGAAGACTAAATTTAAAGAAGTTTTTAAAAAATTTTTTTACATAAAGAAACAAAATAAATCTGAATAAAAAAAATATAAAACTTTTTTGCAGGATAAAGGAAGATGGTGAGAGCTCTCAAAATTTAAAAAAATTGATTAAAAATTATAACTCTGAGAAAATCTTTTTCAAAAATAATAAAAATTTTTTTGTTGACTTCAGTTCTGAGGTTCTAGTTTTCCAAATGAGTTATATTTAAAAAATGAAAAAAATTCATAAATTTTTGTCTCTCAAAATCATTTTTTTTTTCCCTAAAAATTATTTATTCAAAACTAACCAAAAAAATACTAAAATTTATTCTTAAAATGGAAAAACAAAACCAAATCCAAGCCTCCAAACCTTCAAAAAAAATGTCATTGGACGATTTCCTGCTTTTAAGTGTGATCGGCAAAGGTTCTTATGCAAAAGTCGTTTTAATAAAAAAGAAAGACAATGGCAAAATTTTCGCATTGAAGATTCTGAAGAAGAAATACATAGAAAAGCGGAAACAAGAAGAACATGTTTTGACTGAAAGGAATGTTTTGGTGAGTGCAGAGCATACATTTATAATAAAATTGCATTACACTTTTATGAATGAAAAGAAGCTATTTTTTGTGCTCGAGTATTGTCCTGGAGGTGAGCTATTTAACTTATTGCAAAAGAGAAGGCAATTTACAGAAGAACAGTACATAAATAGATTTATTTATTTGATTTTTGTTTCAGAACTAAGTTTTATGCCGCTCAAATAGTGCTTGCTATTGAATATTTGCACAAAAATGATGTGATTTATCGAGAGTAACATTTTAAATTCTTTATAATATCCATATTTATTTTTTAAAAAAAAGCTTAAAACCTGAAAATGTCTTGATTGACGCTGAAGGCTATATCAGAATCACTGACTTTGGACTTTCAAAGCTCGGAACTAAAGGGAAGGACTCACAAGCCGTTTGCGGGACTCCTGAATATCTTGCTCCTGAGATTTTATTCAAAATGGGGCATGGTAAAGCAGTTGACTGGTGGACCTTAGGTCTTAATTTCTTATCTTTTTACAAATAAATGATCTTGTTATTTCTCAATTAGGAGCTATTATTTATGAAATGTTAACAGGTTTGCCACCTTTTTACACTGCAAATCGTGAAGAACTGTTTGAAAGAATCAAGTTTAGCAGTCTTAAATACCCTTACTCAATATCTCCACAGGTTAAAAGTCTTCTGGAAGGGTTATTTCAGAAGAACCCTGAAAAAAGACTTGGTTATGGATTAGCTGATGCAAAACCAATCAAAGAACACCCTTGGTTTTCCAATGTAAATTGGTCTTCTTTGATCAATAAAGAAATCAAGCCACCTTTTGTGCCTTTGATTAAATCAGAAATGGATATAACTCATTTTGACCCTGTAAATTATAAATTTTATAATGAAAATAAAGGAAAATCTGAATAGGAGTTCACTGAAACACCGATTGAATCAATGAGTGATGGGAATTCTTTGAGGACTGAAAGTTTTAATAACTCGAAATCCAATCAATATCCAGGTTTGTAGTTTTTTTAAAAAGAAGAACTTAATGATTTATAAGGTTTTCCATATAATGACGAGAGTTCTTTGAAAAAGGAAGTTATTGATAAGATAGAGATGGAATAATTGTAGTTTAAGTTTTTAAGTATTGTGAGGAATTTTTATTTTATTTTACAAAAAAAAAATTAAAATATTGATAATTCCTACTTTTTTTTCCTTTTTTCTTTTTTTGCATATAAATTTATCATTTTCCTCTAATCTATTTTCTTCTTTTTTCGATATTTTATTTTTTCTTTATATTCATCTTGAAAATCTTTTTGTTTTTGCACAATTAGTCTTATTATTTTATTGAGCTAAATTTTAAATTTGGAGGTTTTAGCACTTTTCATGAAAATTTTCAGCAATTCCACCAAAAATCTTCTCGATCTTTTTAATTCCTTTTATTTGAAAAATTTTTTTCTTTGCTAATATCTATTATCCCTTTTTTTATTGATATTGTTTGCTTCATCGAATTTTCATTTTATGGATGTATTCCTTGTTTGTAAAGGTCCTGGTATAAGGTATTCATTTTTCTCATTGTTCATATTAAAAGACTTTAAAATATGGCACTAAGCTCATTGAGGAATTCCATTACAAAAAATAAACTTTTATTTATTAGTTATTATTCAATAACTCCTTCATTTTCATTTAATAAGCATTTTTCTCTTAGATCTGGCTTGATTTGCATCAAAAACCATTTTGCATTTGTTTTTTATCCTTGAAATATATTAACAAAAAAAAACTGAATTGTTTAAAAATCAATTTTTTTTCGTTTCTGAAAAAATTTGGATGCCAATTTTTTTTTCCCGATAAAAAATTTCTCAAAAAATCAAATTTTAATTGGAAAAAGCAAAAAATCAAAACAAAAAAATTTTGGGTAGTTCCCCCCCCCATGCTACCCATAAATGATAAAAAATTTATGGACCTCTTTTATTGCAATTAATTAATGTTTCGCCAAATCAAAATCAATGATATATCGATTAATGGTGAAAAAAATATTCCTAGGGTATAAATAATTAATTAACGAATGGTTCCTAGAAAAACATAAAATTATAAATCTCACGTTTCGAAGTGACTTATTTATAAATTTTTTTAAAAAAATAATATATTTTTATTTGAACTCAGCCTTCAAAGAACCAGACCCAAGGTCATACCCACAATGCAAATTCAGAATTCTTCAAATATGAACAAAATTTCCTCGAATTTCACAATGTTTTTGGAAGATGTTAAGCATTTTCGACATGCGACATCAGACAAGAAATCCATCAACGAGTTTCTAGGAAAATTGACATTGTCTTTAAATGATTTTCCTCAGGATGATGAAATTGAGACTATGTTCAAAAGCAATGTGTTTGAACTGTATATAATTTCACTATTTATACCATAAACCAATTGAAATTTCTTAATTAGCAACAAATACCACAAAAAGAAATGGAGCAGGCAAGAAAAAATACTGCTAGTTTGGACCATATATTTCTTTATGAAATTAAATGATAAAACCTTGGAAGAAATGGTAAAATCATTGTTTTTTTTCAATTTGTTTATCAATTCAAATTCTTTTTAGACGAAAGAAAATTGGAGTAAAGTAGCTTGTTTTCTCAACAAAAAATCCACTGAATGTGTTTTTAAATTCCATTCTTTGATCGCATCACAAATACAAATTAGTGAATGGACCATTGTCGAAGATCATCTCTTATTTCATATTGTTATGTAAAAAACATAATTTTATTTTTGAAAAAAAATGGATTTATGCTGTTTAAATTTTTTCTCGTGGGAGTGGAATTTTCCAAGAAATTACGTTTTTTTTATTAATAAAATTTTTTGAATTTATTCAGAAATATTATTTAAATATCTTTAATTTTTATATTTTAAAATTAATTTCTTTAGCAATCAGAAAAAAAATCCAAAAATTAAATGGATCGATGTTGCAAGGGATTTCTATGAGAAATCAGATTCATTAGTCTTCAGAAACGAAAAAACCTGCAGAGAACATTGGATTAGTCATTTGGATCCTACCTTAAATAAGTACCATATTCATTTAAGTTTTCGCAAATTTATTTGTAGTTTTTCTTCTTTTAGATCTTCATGGACTTTTCAAGAAGATAAAATCCTCATTAAAGGTTTTCTGATCCATCATACTAAATGGTCGCAAATAGCAGAAAAACTGAATGGCAGAAACCCTTATTCAGTAAAGAACCGGTTTTATAGTCTCTGCACGAAATATGACATTCACAAGAATAGCAAAAGCTTAGAGGAGGATTTGAAGAAGTTGGTGTGTGATTTGCCTGTCACGAAGAAAATTCATACCAATGAGAAAACCAACAATAATAGTGAGGCTATTGAAAAAAATTACAACTTTCAAATGAATTTACCTGTGGGGTTCTACAAATGTATGAACCCGATTTATATGATGAATATTTCAACAAGTAATTAATTTTTTTTTATTATTATTCTAATTTTTTTTTAAATTAGATAATTATATGAAAACACCCAATAATTTTAATCGATTCTATGTGAACCCGCAA
>JFJP01030202.1_pt1 | contig 16815 bp, 21 predicted proteins | sample 431651 | NCBI WGS metagenome assembly JFJP01 (sample SAMN02602958, study PRJNA72255) | Microbial mat metagenome, whole genome shotgun sequencing project. | biome: fresh water; feature: sink hole; material: water; isolation source: purple microbial (photo- and chemosynthetic) mats found in... | reverse complement strand
GTTTTTGGGATAATCATAAACTGCCTGTAGGATGGCTTGTGCTAACTCAAAAGCGTTTCGACTTGGCCGGGCCGCTCTCGCCGCTGCGGTAGACGTTGTACACCGCGCCGTAGTAGGTGTTGGAGTTATCGGTGGAATTATTGGTAGAGCCGCCACGTCCGCCCGCCAGCGCCGGGTTGAGCGTCAACCCGCCCAGCGCTATGCTCAGCGTGCGGTTCAGCGCGGGCATAGCGTTTTCAATTCCGACACCGATGCCCGCCGGGATTTGGATACCTACCTCCGCCGCAAACAGTTTTGACGGGGATGCAATACCCAGGGCGGCTTTGGCTTTGGCAATCGCCGCGTCAATTACATCCTGGATAATCTGTCCCAGCGCATCCACGCCAGACTGGATACCCTCACCGATGCCCGCGATGATGTTCGCGCCAATCTCGAAAAACTGGTCGATAAAGCCGCTGGCCGTCTCGACGGCGGCGGTCCAAATATCATTCATGGCGTCGGTGACAGGGGTGAGCATTTCACCCAGCGCCGTCAGCACCTTTCCAAACGCCGTGCTGACGCTTTTGACCACGCCATTCCAGGCTGTGGATGTTTCGGTGATGACCTTGCCGCCCCAGGTGGTAACGGTGGACAATATCTCAGCGGCCTTTTTAGAGACGGTATCGACGATCTGATTCCAGCCCTGCGAAACCGCCGCCGATAAATCAGCCAGGTTGGTGCCAAACAGGCTCAGGATGCCGTCCAGCAGGATCAGCACCAGCCCCAGCAGCACCAGTCCAACCGTTTGGATGATAGATACCAATCCGTCAAATCCAGACTGCAGCGCCTGTCCGATGCCCGCCAGCCATACGCCAAACGCGCCTACGCTCTCGCCAAACATGCCGTTGAGCCAGGTCATTACTTGCGCGCTGAGAGACGTAAACCAGCCGGATAGCCATTGCCAGAGCGCGGCCAGGTTGGTAGTAATCAGTTGCCACAACAGCGGCCAGGTTATTTGATACGACAGGATAACGCCCTGGATGAGCGCCAGCACCAGTTGCCCCAAAACCGTCAAAAGCAGGGGCAAATTTTCGATTAAGATTTTTCCAATTTCAGGCATGACCTCGGCGATGGTTTTTAGTAATCCGGGCAGCGCATCGGCCAGTCCTTTGGTGAGCGTAATAATCATCACCAGACCAGCTTTTACCAAAGTTGGCGCGGCAGAAATAAGACCCTGTAACACGGATACCAGCATCAGCGCGCCCGACTCCATCAGAGACGGCAGGGCGGGCAGCAGCGCATCCATCAAGGTTTTGATAATGCCCATCGCGCCTTGTACCAGTTGCGGAGCCTGGGCCGCCAGGCCGCTGACCAGCGTCTGGATAATGCCAATCGCGCCCGCCGTTACTTTGCTCATATCCCCGCCAGAATTGGCAATCAGATCGATAAACGGCTTCAGCACCTCGCCCGCCGCCGTGATGCCGGTGGTGAGTTCCGTCAACATTTTCGACATGGCGCCGCTGGAAAGAAAGTCGTTTAGTGCCTGCACCACCGTGACGACTATTGGCAGGAATGCGGTGCCGATGACCGCTTTCACATCTTCAAACTGTGCGGCCAAGATTTTCTGTTGGTTTGCCAGCCCGCCGGATGTGCGCTCGAAATCGCCGCTCGCCAGCGCGCTTTGCGCCATCATCAGCCCGTAGGCCGCCTGAGCCTTGATCGCCGGGGTCATCTCGCCCACTTTTCCGGCCATCAATTCATTTAATTTTTCTTCGGCTTTCGCCTGGGCGAGAGCTGCGTCAACCGCTTTTTGACTGTCTGCGCCGTACCATGCGGTCATTTTGGCGGAGTTGGCGGTTGCTTTTGCCAGGTTGTTTTGAGCGTCGGCCACATCCAGCAAATTGACCGTAACCGGCACCAGCCCCATTTGCATCGCCTGCGCTTCGAGCGTGGCCTGGTTCATCAGGATACCCAGGCTCTTGAGCGGCTCGGCTTCGCCTGCGAGTCCAGACTGTAGTTTTTGCAGGGCGTCCGCAATTGGGATGTTGTTAAACGACGCCAGATCACCGGCCAGTTTGACCAGTTCGATGGACATATCCGCCGATTTATCGGTAGTCAGGCCGATGGCGCGGAATAGATTCCCGTAGGTTGCCGCCGCTGATAACGCGGCATTTTGGCTCATGCCCAGGCTGGTGGCTGCGTTTTCTCCAAACGCCTTGACCGCAGGCGCGTTATCCCCGAAAACGATGCCAACTTTGCTGATGGTTTCCTGTAAATCGCTGGCAGGCTTGATTGTGGCGGCAGCCATGCCCACCAGCGCGCCCGCAATCAAGCCAATGGCAGCAGCCGCCGCCACCGCAACAGCGATGGTGGCCTTCAGCCCGGCGGTCAGACCGCCCATGACGTTTTTTAAATTGTTGGCTTTTTTTGCGCTGTTATCGGCTGCGGTCCCCACGTTTTTTACGCCAGTTGCGGCTTTGTCGCTGTCATTTTTCAGATCAGTCAGCGCCTTTCCATCCTGCTTGAGCTCCAATTCCATTTTATTGAGCGCGGCAGTTTCTTTGTTCAGGTCGATTTCCGCTTTTTGCGCCGCGCGGCTGTTTGCGCCATTGGCTTCCACCAGGCGTTTATGCTCGGCTCCCAGCGCGGCCACTTTCAATTTTTGGATGTCAATCTGGCCGGTCAGACTCTTGATGCGCATCTCCAGCCCGCTGGCATCCTTCGACCAATCTACCATCGTGGCCGCGCCCGCCTTGAAACCGCTTTCAAGCACGCGCAGTTCCCGATTCGCTGCCACAATCGCGGTTTTGAAATCGGTGGTATCAAGGCCCAGTTTGCTGGAAAGGTTTCTTACTTCGTCTGTCATGCCCGTTCTCCATTTCCCCCACCGGGAAAGAATGGGGGCTGCCTAAAACCAATCTACCTGGTCAATCGTTTTCTGAACCACCAGAGCGGCTGCTGCGCCTGGCGCGGATGTTTTCTCTTTCCACTTCGGATAATAGGTGATGTACGCAGAGATGTCATCCACATCGGTGACGTTGATGGTCGGATAGTCCCAGTGGTGCATCTCGATCAGTGAGCATTCCACGTCCAGGATAAAGTCACCGCTGCTTAGTGCCGTTTGCGGCTCGGCTTCGGCAGCGGGTTCGTAGGGACCATGACCTGCGCCCGGCTGATGATGGCCTGTAGAACAGACATCATCTCGCCGATCTCAGCGCCATCATCCAACTGCTGCACCGTAAAACGATTCCCAAATACGTCCACCACAAAGGCGGCGATCTGGTCTACCTGCTGTTCTTCGCCGCTGACTTTGCGGTCATTGCGATGCAGCCAACGCTTAAAGCGCGAGAGCCAGTCGGTTGGTTCAGGCTGCTCTTGTACCGCGCTGGCCGCGTTGATTTCTTCCGAGAGCCGGATGGCGCGCTTCAGCAGCCCCCAAGGGATGACTGCCCGCTCAAACTCTCCGACAATTTCGTTATCCGCGCTATACAACGTGATTTTGATGGGTGCTGGCATAAATTCCTTCCAATTTTCACCTCCCCCAAATCCCGGCGCTCTTCAGCCGGTATTTGGGGGAGGCCGGGTGGGGGCCGGGAGGGGGTGACTTACGCCACCACCGTAAAGTCATAAACCGCAGTTGCCAGCGTCTGGCCGTAAATATCCTTTGCGCCAGAAACCGTGATGAAATACTGCGTGGCCGCCGTCAGCGCCGAATGCGCCAGAGTCAACAGCGTGCGCGCCGCGTTCCAGGTGGCCGTGACGGCAATCACCGCGCCCGTATCCACGCGCGCCAGCGAAACGCCCTTTTCGGCGTTCCCGGCCATCGCGTTGTTGAAGGTCAGGGTGATGGCTACCGTTGCGGCCTGGTCAGTCGCGCCGTCAATCGGAGACGGGGTGCAGGTGACGGCGCTGGGCGTGCCAACGACTGGCACTTGCACGGCGGCGAAGAAGGTCGCTACGCTCGCGCCGGTCGTGTCTTCGTCCACGTCCACCTTTTTACAGCCATCGGTGATGCTGCCCGCCATTGCAAACGGGTGGATGGTTTTGTAAGCAGTGAAGGTCACTTTGGCGTGTTTCGGTTCTGGCGTGTCAGTTTTTGTAGCGTTCTCTTCGGTGCCAGGAGAAAACTTTCCCTTCAGGTATTGGCGATAGCGATACTTGCCATTCGACTTTACGCTGCGGAACGAGAGCGCCACATCCGGCGGATTGCCAGCGGCGTTATCTTGCAGTTGGCCGTTCACAGCGTCGAAAGGCTTGCCCAGGATGAAGGCCAACATGGCCGGGGCAAAGGCGGTGACTTCCATCTCGACCTTGGTTTCGCCTTCGCTGGTCAGCATGTCGAAAATGCCATCATCGGCATACTCAGCTTTGGTGTTGACGGATACCGCCTGAGAGACATTGACGGCAGGCGCGAGCAGCGCGGGCGTACCCGCCACATACGCGGCGATGCTGTCTTCGGTCACTTCGGCCACGTACAAATCGCGCAGGCCAATGGCGCTTTTTTGCTCAGCAACAGACATGGGATTTATCTCCTTATTCCAAATAGGTAAATTCTTGAGACAGCCCAAAATGGGTGCTGTCGGGATAATTGCTTGTTTCGCGCACGTTGCCTGCCATAAACCCGGCAGAAACCATTACACCCGTCACATTCGGCATTCCAACCAGGCTGCTCACCTTGTAGCAGGCCACTTGCACTGTGTAAGAGCGCAGCGTCTCAACGTCATCGGCGTGCTCTTCGGGCGGGCTGGAAACCAGGCTGTAGACCAGGTACGTGTCTGGCAGCGACTCTCCGCTGGCCGTCAGGTACTGCTTGTACATCCACGGGATCGCCGGGCTGAGGGCGTTCAGCGCCGCTTCTACGCGCTCAAAAATGGTCGTCACAGCGCGCCGTCCTTCTTCAGCGATTCCTTCATCGCATCCAGCGCCGCGCGCTTTTTCTTGTCATGCCCGGCCCGGATGTAGGACTTGCCCGGATAATGCTTCCCGCCGCGCGTGTACCCGTATTCTTGAGCGTTGGAATAGCGCGCCAGGTCTGCTTCGGGCAGATACTCGCCGTCGAAAACGCCAACCTGAACAGTTGTTCTATTCCCGTCCAGGATGGGCAGGGTGCGCGTCAGGTGATCGCGCAATTGACCAGGGTGCGGATCGGCGGGCGATGTGCCTACTGGCGCTTCGGCCAGCATCCCTTCCAGCAGCACATCCCCGCCCGCCACCAGCGCATTGGCAGCCGCCGCATCCACATCCGCGCCAGCGTTGACCAGGTCTTCGATGTATTCGGTCAAGCCCTTAAGCGAAAGTTCCGCGTGCGTCGTCATACGCTGCCTTTGGTGAGTTGCGCCTTGATCTCCATGTACTCGTTGCGCTCACGGATATTGTCAACAGAGAGTATCTGGTAACGATCTGAGCCTTTCAGCAGCGCCCAGGTCGTATCCAGCCCGCTGTAATAGCGGATCGTGACCGTCGCCGGGAGCGTGGCGGCCAGACTCTCGCCCGCGGTGACTTCTGAGCCGTGCGGGTTGACCCACTTGCTGTAAACCGTCGCCTGGGGCGTCCAGGTAATCGTCTGGCCGCCCGGAACTTTCACGACCGCCGATTGCAGCAGCGTGATTTGGGTGCGCAGTTCGCCGGGGTTGGTAATCTTGTCATCCAGCCGCATGGGTGCCTACTTAATGAGCTCTTCCGCCGAGCCGAGACCGTCAATCTCGAAATGCACGTCCACTTCGTTCAGTTTGATCGTGGATGCGTATGTATCCTGCACGTCGTTACCCAGTCGTGAGACTAGCATCAAAATCATGCAAGAAAGCGTTTTTCCGGTCATGTCGATCTCGCCCAGGCCGGTAATCTCGTGCTTATCGGCCACTTCGCCCGCCGCGGCAATCGCCGTGACGGTCGTCCAACTGCCCGGAAAGGCATAGTTGATGTTGGCGACCTTGTATTTCATCTCGAACTTGACGTTTCCGGCGTTTGCATCCGGCGGACTCCAATGCACATGCGGGCGGATGGCCGAACCGGCTTTCCAGGCATGGGGCATCTGAACCTGAATGGCAATGATATTGACCTGGCTGGCCGAAAACACCAGCCGCCCGTCAGTAGTATCGCGGGTGGGGTCACTGGCGGCCCCGGGGGGATTGATGCCCGTCGCTGGAAAGCGCAAATCGTCCCAAACGGTATCGGTCAATAACAACCCACCTGTAAGCAGCGTGCCTTTGATTTCTATCTCAGCGCCCGCTTCGATTTCCACGCGCGAGCCACGCACAAAGCGCAGCACGCTTTCAACCAGCCACTCTACCCCTTTCGGGAAAAACGGGCTTTTTTCTGGCTCAGTCATCGCCTACTCCAGTCATCCATCCGCATGTTACGACTCTGACAGGTAATACAAATCCAGCAGTTTTACGCCGTTGGGCGTCCCGGCCAGCGAGTACAGGTTTTTCTCGACTTCGTCCGCATCCACCGCCAGCGAACCCGCGTCCGTGCTGCCGTCGAAGAGTTTGACCAACAGCAAAGCGGCGTTGTAGACGATGTGATTCAACCCAAACTTCTTGGCGACGCCCACACTGACGGTGTCGTACTGCACACCGGCGGTCGTATCGGCAGAAGTACCCGCTGTGGTGATACCGGTGCAGGTGCCGTTGTCCAGCGAGATGTTCAGCGTCGTATCGTTCGCAGCCGCCACTTTGCGCGTCAACGAAATCTCCGCGCCAGCGCCGCCCACCGTAAAGAGCGCGATCACATCGGCGTCCAGACCGAGCGCCGTGCGCACTTTGGCCGCCCAATCTGCGGCTATGTCGTTTTCCAGCACGGCCACGCTGAGCGTCTTGGGCGTGCCGGTCATGCCCGCAGCGGTCACAATCACCGTCGCGTTGCCGGAGCCGGTAATCGTTCCAACGGCTGTGGCCGTCTCTACCTGAAGCACTGGCGTATGCACCTGGGCGGGCAGGTGTATGATTCCTACGGTTTTGAACGCCTTGACGCCTTCCACTTCGCCCGTGCCGTTCAGCGCAATCGTGTCGGTAATGGTTTCGTCTACGACATTTGTGCCGGTGACGACCACATCCCCGGTCACGCCCGCAAGATTACCCTTTACCGTCACCGTGCGCGGCACATCCGGGTTAGTAATGCCGGTGGTCACATCCTGCGCGCTTGCGCCCAGGTTGGCCGCCGCATGGACATAGGTCGCGCTGACCGCTACCGGGGCCGCGCGGATATGCTGCTCGACCACCGTAATCTCGGAGAGTGACGCCTGCAACCCCGCGCCCAGCACATCCGCGCCAGATTCGACGATGAGCTGCCCGCCGTCCTTGATGCGCAGGATACCTTCGACTTGCATCTCTGAGCCGAGTTCCATCACCATCTTGGCCCCGTTCACGAACCGCATCACGCTCTCGATCAGCCACTCAACCCCTTGGGGAAAAAATGGACTCTTTTCTCGTCCGGTCATAGGAAACTCCTTTGAATAAGGTACTTCTCCATTTTTTGCGCTTGCCCAGGCCCCCAGGGTAGCAGTACCCTGGGGGCTTTCGGGAAGGGACTCCACGCGGGCGAGGAGGGCGCCCGGGGTGGTAAAAGAAAGGGCGTTTCTGTAGAAACGCTATTCGGCAGGCAACTGCTTGGCGCGCAACTGCTCCAGCAGGTTGGTGATGCCGTATTGCATGGTATCCACCTGGCCGATCATGGCTGGGTTCTCGTACCATTGCACCACCAGCATCGAAGCCGCCATCTTGGCGCTGGCGTCGATGGTTGTATCTGCGCCGTAATCGTGCCCGGTGGCCGTCTTGATGTACTCATCCACGGCGGGCAGGATCAGCGTCAGCAGCGGGTCAGGGTGCAAAGCATCCACTCCGCTCAGGCGCAGCATTGTGGCGGCTTCTGCCTGCGTCAGGATAGACACTAAAGCACCGTCACCACATCGGCCTGGCTGTTGGCGTTTTTATGGCGCTCGCGCAGGTCAAGGATCATTTCGGCATAGCCCAGCACGGGGCCAGATGCGTCGTTGGTCAGTTTGACGGTGGCATACGGCCTGGTGAACTGATCCAGCGGGATGCTGATGAGCACCTGGCCTTTGGTAGCGCCGCCGCCCGGGGCGGTAAAGACCGACTCGGCGGCGGGAATCTCTTCGGCGTTGGTACCGGAAGCGTCATCGGCCTGGAAGACTTCCACGGTCAACTTCTTGCCAGCGGCCAGCACGCCACAGACGGCGCTGAACAGCACATCCGACATGCCGCCCGACAGGGGCTTATACGTGCCGGTGATGGTGGCGCCGCTGCTCATGCTCTGCGGCAGCACCAGGACTTCGACTTGGTCTTCTTCGTGAATACGTTCCATGTTTACCTCGTGTATGACCGGAACTTGGGGCGCGCAAGCAGACTCGCGCGCCCACAGGCAGGGGCGGATTAGGCGCGGGCCGCCAGGGTGACGTAGGCCGAGCGCTTATTGGTGCTGTTCTTGATGGTGATCTGATCCTTGCGCTTGGGCGCGCCGTTCGCGCGCATGATGAAGCGGAAGCAATTCTCCGCCGTCAGGAACGCGACGTGGATGGAAGAAGCAGCCTGCACCCCGCCCTTATTAATCATGACGTACTCTTTGGGGTCCGTCAGGATCACATCGCCCTGGTCGCCCAGCGCGGCGCAATGGTCGGATGGCACGATGGGCCGCCCAAACAGCGTGGAGAAAGGCGAGCCGCTAATGCCGCCAGCGGGCAGGTAGACCGGCACGCCGCCCGTCCCAACCGGGAAGGTCATCAGCGGCAGCACTTCTTCCACATCCGGGTGCATCAGCCAGATCGCGTTTTTGCGCAGGCGGGGCAGCAAACGGCCCCACATGTGGACAAAGTTCTGGTAGACGACCGTATCGGCCGTCTGGCTGGTTTCCTTGGCCACGGCCAGCAGGCCGCCGCCCTGGGTCATGCCGAGCGGCTTGCCAATACCGTTGCCAGAGACGATATCGCCTTCCAACTGGCGGTTGATAGCCAGGCCAAAGGCGCGGTTATAGAGCTGGCTGGCGAAGTTGGTATCCTGCAAGGTCTCTTCGGTGGCGTAGGCAAAGCCCATCAACTTGAACAGGTCCAACTTGGTATCGCGGATTTCCGGCTTGGACGAGTTGACGGCCTTACCTTCAGCCGCCCAGTAGACCTGCACGCCGCCAAAGACGGTGGTGGAGACATCACTCTCGTCGATGTCAACCCAGTGCGCCGAATCGCTGTTGGCGCCTATCTGGTAGGTATCCACACGCGAGAGCAGGTCGCCCGCTTCGGCGGCGGACTCAAACATGCGCGCGGTGAAGTCGGACTGCACCACGAAGCCGAACTCCGCGCCCACGCTTTCGTTATTGCCCAGGGAGCGCGCTTCGGCATTCACCTGGCCCAGACGTTCGTCCATCGTGCTGGTAAGCGCCTGGTTGCGCACGGCGATCAGTTGTTCTCCCAGGTTGCGGAAGACCTTGATGCGTTCCGCGCTGCGCAGCTCTGCCGGGATTTTGCCCGGCACCTGGCTGGCAGGCGCAGGCTGCTGACCGCGCTCTTCGCGGGCGGTCAGATCATCGAGCGCGCTCTGGCGTTCCTGCGCGGACTCGAACTCGGTGATGGCGGTATCCAGGATGTCCCAATCGCTCTTCAGCGTGTTCCAGGCGCGGGTTTCATCGGCGCTCATTTCCGGCTTGTTGGCTTCGCGGAGTTTGTCGGAGAGCTCCTTGCGCTGTTGGCGAGCGTCGCGCAATTCCGCTGCGTTCTTAATTTTCTTCATCTTGGCTCCTTATCGGCTGATCAAAATATCCCGCAGCGCGCGGGCGCGCTCCAGGTAATCACGGGTTTGCTGCTGGCGGCGGGCCTTTTCGCCCTGGATATAAGCGGCCACGTCCTGTTCGCTGCGCACGCCAGCGGTGCTTTGCGGGTAGGCTGGCAAGGTGACGGGCGCCACTTCGTATAAGTCCGCCTGGCGCACGGTGCGGATGACGTAGTCGGGATCGGTATCCCAGTCATATTCCACGCGGCTGGCAACGAAGGTGAACGAACTGCCGCGCACGTCACCGCGCTGGATGGTCTCGATGTGTTTATCGGCCCAGGTGGGCGGGTCGATCTCGTAGCGCAGGCCCACTTCGTCTTCCAGCACCGTCAGGGTATTGGGCGTGCGCCCCAGGATTTCGCTGAAGTCGTGCTGCCATGAAGCGAAAATCTCGCCGGAGCGGTCGATGAGCGACTGGGCAAACGCGCCTTTCTCGAACTGCTCGCGGAAGGTGCCGTAAATGAGCACCGATAGTTGGTTCCATTTGACGGCATACCCGGCGATGGTCTTTTTGCCGTTATCGGCTACGCGGATTTCGGGCTGGAATTGCCAGACGCGGATTTCTCGATCTGCCATGCTCACCTCGCACCCGGCTGGGCCACAGGGGCCGCAACCGTCTTGTCTAAATCGTCCAGGTGGACGTAATTGCGGCTGACGAGCAACTTGTCTGCCGGGTTTTCTGCGCCGGGCTGGTAGCGGTTCAACTCCAGGTAGGCGCGGGCTTCGTTTTGGGTGTAAATGCCGTTCTGGACCATGCCTTCCAGGAAGGCGCGCTGGGCGGCCAGGTCGGTGCGCAGCAAGGCGGCGCGGTTGAAGCGCGCGTAATACTTCTTTTGCTCGCGCCCTGAAAAAAGTTTCAGATCCAGTTCCTGTTCGTACTGCACCAGGATCGGGTCGAGGGTGGTGGAGAGATAGTCCAGGTTGGCCTGTTCGTTGGATGCGTAACTTTGCTTGCCTTCGCCCAGTTTGTGCAGCGGCATCTTCAGGAAGCGGGCGATGTCCGCAATGTTGGCGGCCTTGGTCTCGATGAACATGGCGTCTTTGATGGGCATGTTGAGCGCGGTGAACTTCTGGCCGAGGTCGAGCACGGCGATTTTGTGCATGTTGCTGAGGCCCGCGGTGGTCTTCTCGAACTCGCGGCGCACCTTGTCTTTCTCATCCGGGCCCAACTTGGAAGGCGTTTCGAGAATGCCGCCCAGTTTCAGGCCGTGCGCGTAAAAGTTGCCCTCGAACTTTTGTTCGGATAAACCGGAACCCAGGGCGTGGCGGGCATAGCCCAGGTACGAATTGCCCACAAGGCCGTCATCCGAAAAGCCCTTAACGTGGATGACATCCGCGCTAGGCAGTTTGCGCAGCGCGATACCAGGCACCGAGAGCACGTACCAGAGTTCGCCCTGGTCGTCGATGTAGGGCAGCACGTATTCGGGAGGCAGCGGGTAGAGCGCCGTGGGGTAACCGTTGAAGTCGGTCTCCACGTACGTGTATGCGTTTCCCCAATTGATGCGCTTGTTCTCCAGCAGGCGAAACAGGCTGAGTGGGTTCATATGCGGGTTGGGTTGTTTGGCCAGCAGCCAGTAGGCCGGGTGGTTGTAGTCCGGCTGGCGGTCATCCGAGCCGCTGCGCTTGAAGACGTGCCGGGGCAACTTCGCTAAATCGTCACAAAGAATGTTGACGCTGTCGAACCAGGCGCTGAGAGTCATCGCAGAACTCTGGGTAACGTTCTCCCCGCTGTTGGTCGTCAGGTAATCATCCATGCCAGACAGCCAACTGGAGATAACACTTTCGCCGGAGCGCGCTTCGAGCAAGTTCTGGACAATCATTTGACCTTGCTCCGACCGATCAACCGGGCCGCAAACAGCCCGCAAACGACCAGCAACAGGCCGGTGGAGTACCAGCCGAAGAACTCGTTAACGCGAAAATTGCTCCAAAGGATGATGAGCAGCCCGGCCAAAACCAGGACATCATCGGTAAAAAGGAGCAATTGCCGCAGGATTTTGGCGATTTTCAGGAAAAAAGAGCGGATGATTGAGGGCATAGGCTGGAAATGCAAAAAGCGCCAGGCACTCCCTTGCGGGAATGCCCGGCGCTCATCTCGGACGGCGGCCACACATTTGCGGCCTGCTAGAACTTCAGTTCCATCTTACAACAATAACCCAGAAAAGGCAAGTATCAACCCTGGGAAAGTGACAGTCACCTTGAGGGGGGCTGTCACTTTTTGTTAGAAACTATACCCATCCGACTTGACGTAAGCGTCGAAATCCTGCGCCCCGCGCAAACTCTGGATGCGCACTACCGCATCGATGATAGCAGCCAGCAGGTCAATGCGCTTGGTGTCCCCGGCGTTCTTCTTGCTCAGCATCAAGTTTTCCTGCTTGTCCGTCACCTGCATGGCGTTGGCCACGCACCAGCGCAGCAGCGGCGATCCGTCATGCACCAGTTGCCCGCTGGCCACCAGTTCCCGAAAGAGTTTGGTCGGTTCGCTGAGCGTCTTCATCCCTTGCCGGATTTCGATGCAGGTATAACCGTCCTGCATCATCTCGGTGGCAAAGTGGGTGGCTGCGTAAGGATCATAGCCGAGCTCATGCACGCGCCAGCCGTATTCCAACTCCACATCCTGAATATAGGCCTGCACCTTTGAAAAATCGGTCACATTCCCGGGCGTAATCGTCAGCCACCCGGCCTTGGCCCACATATCGTAAGGGATTTTGTCGGTTTTCTTGTGGCGCTCAACGGCTTCCTGCGGGATAAATCCATGCGCACATACGCCAATGCGGTTCTGATCCAGCGCAAAGACCAGGCCCACCGCCGTCAAGTCGATTTTTTTGGAGAGATCGACGCCCACATTGCACAACATACCGCGCGTCAGAGCCAGGAAATCAGCCCGCTCCAGGGCGATGTCGTTCCATTTGTCCATATAATGGCTCATAAAATTATCTTCCGTACCCTGCACCCACTGGTTCAGGTTTTTGACGCGAAACGTGCGGATTTTTTCCGGGTCACCGCTGCCGAAGGCTTCGTTATGCTGCTCGCGCAACTCCTCCATGCTCAGGGTCATGGCCACGCGCAGCGGGTTGCTCTTGCCCCAGTTGAGCGGGTTATGCTCATCGTCCCCCTCGTCCATTTCTCGAATGGAGACGAAGTACCGGTCGTTCAGGCTGGGTTCCGCCAGGATGTGCTTGCAATATTCGTACTCTTTGTGACAGGGACTCTCCACGTTGGTGCCCGCCGTGGTGATGACGAAGCCAAGTGGTTGGGCGCGCTGGCCTTTGGCGCTGGAAAGCAGATCATAAATCTCGCTGGTGGGGTGGGCGTGAAATTCGTCAAGTACGTATAGAGACGGGGAAAATCCGTCCTTATTTTTTGTCTCACGACTAAAGGCCTCCAATTCTCCGCCACGTGTTATATGGCTGATCTGAGCGCGATGGATGCGCAGCCGCTTGCGAATGTCCGGGCTTTTCAAGGCCATTGACCAGGCCGCCCGGTACATGATGCGGGCCTGCTTTTTATCCACCGCCGCGCAATACACGGCGGGACTCTCCTCCCCATCTCCGACCATCATAAACAACGTCACTGCGGCTAAAGTCGCGGTCTTGCCGTTCTTGCGAGCCTCCTGAATGTAGGCTTTTTTGAAGCGGCGATAGCCGCTCTCCTTGCTGACCCAGCCGAAAATACAGCCCAGGTCAAACTGCTGGAAGGGCATCAGTTCAATCGGCTGCCCGGCCAGCGGGCCTTCGACGTGCTTGCAATAACTAAACCAGCGATAAATCTTATCCGCTTTGCTCTCGTCAAACATCCACGGGTAAGCCGGGTCCGCCTGTCTGACCAGGTCATCCAGGTGTCGCTGGCAAGCCTGGATTTCAGGTTTGCCCGCCACCCTTCGTCCCGCCACCACATCGAGCGCGTACGCTTCACAAACGTGCATCAGTCGAATTCCTTTCCAAAACTGTCCAATGTTTCATCGGCCTTTTTCTTAACCAACCTGGCGCGCGCCGCCGGGCTGAATCCCAACTTATCGGTCAGTTGCGCCAAAAGCCTGGCGTAGGCCTGGAGGGCTTTCACGCCTTCGCTGTTCAACTCTTCCGGCTTACCCGTCTCATCCACGCGCGGGCCGCTCAACTGGCCGTACTTGATGATCGTGTCGCAGTACACCGCCAGCAGCGTCGCATCGATGTTGTCCAGGATATCCAATCCCTTCACCTGCTTCAGCGTCTGCTTCCAGACAATCAGGGCATCCGCCGAGAGCCATGCTGGGGCCTTCAGGCGGACCTTCGTTTTACGCTTCAGCGACTCCGCCGCATCCTGGCGCGCGTCCACCTGGGATTTTGTCCAATGCTTGCCGCCCCCCTTTTTTCCAATTTCCATCGTTTCCGCAGAAACAACCCGCGTTGGCACTAGATTCTCCTTCCGACTCTCATCCCAAAACCGGCGCGCCCCGTCGATGAACATACGTCCCTGGGTGGCTGGGCCTGGCCGAATAACGGCGCTCATCGGGGACTTTGTCGCGCATCCTCTACCCCATGCGCTATACATACCCCACCGAAACATTTTTAACCGGGGGGAGTATGCGCCCAACCAACCTCAAGCGCAGTCTCCCTAGAGTGGCACGAATCACATAAAGACTCAAAGGGACCCTGATAAAACCTCACAGGATCTCCCTCATGCCGCTCAACATGATGCACCTGAGTAGCCGCCTTGAATATGCCCAGCGCCAGGCACCGAGCGCACCACGGATATTGCGCGAGGTGTGCCTTGCGTATCTCGCGCCAACGTCGATCGTACAAACGTTGACGCTCAGGGATGTGCGCATCCTGCGCCTTTCGATGCCTGGCACAACGGCCACTACTTACCAGTTCACCACATCCAGGATGCGCACATATCCGCATTGCGCCGACGGGCATCTAAGTCTTTCCCAATCGGCGCCGATCCGTCATCTCGTCAAGCGCCTGGCGTTCCATCTGATCATGCGACTCGAAATCATCAGCCAACTTACGCACGATATTGGTGAGCTCTCGGAAGCCTATTAGCATTTGCTCATTGACCATCTTGTTACTCTCCGACCTGGCATCGAAATACCTCTGCCACTGATCATTGGTATCCTTGATCACCTGAGCATAATGCCGGTTGACATCCGCAATCGCAGCTGTAAATATTCGCGCCAACAGCCATCCCAGCCCGCCCAAGAGAAACGCAAATATAACTACAACTGCGACCTGATCCCAAACTGAGACTGGCACGGTTGGCATAATATTACTCGGCTGGATTGAAACTAAAGCCCAGGAGGGAAGTGCGCAGGCCTTGGTACGTCAACTTCGAGATACCAATCTGCCCGGAGAACATCAGGACAGCCGTCAGCAACTGCGAGATCACGCCGGCCTGCCCATCCACAACCGGGATCAGGTCCACGTATCCCAGCGCCTTGGCGATGAAAATACAGACCAATGCCACCAGATTCAATCCCGTCATCCAGTTCTGACTGGTGCCATCCTGAACCACGCCGGCAACTTTTCCCAGCGAGATCAGCACGGGCACCAGCGCGGCAAACCCGCCCAGGGACTTCAATGTGTTCAGTGCGTCTTCCAGTGGATCAGTGGGAACCGTATTCCTCGGCAGGCCAGTAAACGCCAAACTGAACAGGACGAGAATGCTGATTACGATGCAGGCAGTTGCCAGCCTTCTACGGATAGGGTTTTTCATAGTGCGCTCCTTATGGGTTAAAGACAAACGACCGATACAACCAGGTAGGTTGTATCGGTCGCTCATCTCCGATGTTGGCCACACAACTGCGGCCCGCAAACTTCAATTTGATTTTACGACGACATAGGCGCTTATACAATACGCCACTCTGACCAATTTACTATCAATTTCAGTAAACAGGGGCGAAATTTTCAGCCCGAGTCTTTTATATGCTCCAGCTCGCAGAGTGGTAAATAGGGGGGTATGTGACGGGAGTACATTTTCTTTAAGGTTTTTCTACTGCACCCGTTTGGACGGCATCTACCATGCCAAGTATTTCATCTCGTGCCATATCCAAAAACATAATGCACAAATCGCAATCGCCGTTATCGAGTGCGTCTTTTGCTTCGCGGAGATATTCTTTTGCGGAGTTTTCAAAAAGTTCAATGTCTGACACTTAACACCTTCCTGGGCGAATCCGCAGAACGGTTTGCGTTACTGGCTGGCCGCCTTAGAATTATCATCGGACTGCGAGCCGCTGGCGGCCAGTCCGGTGAACGCAACGTTAGCGGGCGTCTTTGCGGGGACGCCCACCCTTTTTACCATTCTCTGCGCTGGATTTCGCCTTGCGATCACTAGTTTTAGAACCGAGAGCGGACGCCGCTTTTTTGCGCGAATAGCCTTCTACGGTTTCAGCCCAATCAATAATTTCGTTCACTGGGGCCGATGCAATCCATTCCATGTGTTCATCCAAGTTCGGCCAATCGTAGAAAATAACATCAGAATAAATAGCCAACTCTGGGATATTTTCAACGCGCGCGCGGGCTTCGGTTTCCATTACATCATCTCCGCAATCGCATGAAAAACATGCTCGAAAACTGGATTGACTGAATTTTTGTAGGTTGAAAAACGAACCTTCAAGCCATCGAAATCAGCAGGGAACATATAGCGGGCGGCCTGTCCAGCGGCGACTTCGTAAGCCTTCATAATTTCAACGGTTTCGGGTTTGCGATTCGCCTTGGCCTGGTTGAGGGCATATTCGCGGACTAACTGGGGGGTTGTAAGTTTTTCGTTCATCTGTTTTCTCCTTGTTTTTGATTATGACTAATCATACAAACCTATCTCTAGGTTTGTCAAGGGGGTAAAGAGACCAAAATCAAAACTCATCCTATCAATCCTGCAGGGTCGCGGAAGTAGCCCGCTAACGGTTTGCGTTAGGCGCAATGGCGGCGCATAACAGGATTTGATTTGAGGCGACTACTAGCCATTGTCGCCTGCACGCTGTATTGGGCTTCGTAGATTGACCATGCCGTAGAGCCTGAGTAACCCGCTTGATAGTGAACAGCGGATAGCGCATGACCAAAAGGAAAACCCCAATCTGTGCCAG
>JFJP01008558.1_pt1 | contig 16815 bp, 17 predicted proteins | sample 431651 | NCBI WGS metagenome assembly JFJP01 (sample SAMN02602958, study PRJNA72255) | Microbial mat metagenome, whole genome shotgun sequencing project. | biome: fresh water; feature: sink hole; material: water; isolation source: purple microbial (photo- and chemosynthetic) mats found in... | reverse complement strand
CTGTGCCGGGGTTGCCAGCAGCATCAGCCACGCGCACTTTCAGTGTGTCGCTGGCGGTTAGCGTGACACCGGCAAGGCTCCAGGTGTCTGCACTGGTGCTGGTAGTGGCAGTCGTCCAGGTGCTGCCGTTGTCCAGTGACACCTGCACAATTTCGCCCGCCAGCAGGTTGGCACTGACGGTGCCGCTGATGGTTTGCGCTGCGGTATTGGTGATGAAATCGCTTGTGGTGCTTCCTGTGTCTGCGCTGAAAGCTATTGTTGTGATAGTGGCTGTGGGAGCGGTGGTGTCCGTCACGGTGAGCTGAACTTGCACCGGCGTGGTGGACTCTGTACCGATATTGTCCAGGGCCGCCACCGTGAAAGCGTTGATGGCTACGCCGTTGCTGTTGGTGGTGGGAGTCCAGTAGGCGTTGTGGGTGGCATCGACCAGGTTGTTGGTGGTGGCATTCCAAGCCGTGGCAGAACCTGCATCTACCCCAATTTTCAGCGTGCCAGTGCTGACCGCCTTGACAACAAAGCCGGTCACCGTGCCGTCGCTGTCGGCTTCGTCACCCTGGGCTGCCAGGTTGGCAAAAGTGATTTCTTTTTCAACCACATCCGAAGTGGAGCCCACCACCGCGCCGAAGCTGGTGAGGGTTGGCTTAATGTTGGCATTGATACGCAGCAGGGCGGGCACAGACGTGATGTCATTGCTGTCGGTGAAGGTAACGGTGAAGTCTCGCAACAGGCTATCCGGCGGACTAGCAGAGCCGCTCAAAAACGCGAGTGCGTCGAGCAAACGTTCGTAGTCAGCAATCAGTGCGGGCTGTTTCGGTTCGTAGTAGCCCGCAGGTGTGCTGTAAAAAGTGATCGTTCGCACGCCATTTGCGGTGCCCATTTCCCATATCCAATACATGCCATCAAGTAGTAATGGCGTGTTTGATGGATCGAAGTTTCCGGTGGAAATCTCTTGGAGAAACTCATATCCGTCGCTGTAAGCTGTTGAACCTTCGACCCGCAAGAAATCAAGCAGTCCTGGGACCGTGACGGCACTGACTGGTACGCTGATGGACAATGATTTCAGATGGGTCGCATCGGTCATCAGATTGGTGACCGAGTTGCTGGGCGTGGCTGTTCCGGTGGTGAAATACGTCATAGCCATCATTCACACCAGACGAGTTCACCCCAGTAGCCGATCCATTCAAATCCACGTAAGGTGGGTCATAGTCAATCACCAGGTTGGTCACCGTCGAACGGATAACGGCTGCCGCATCTCCCGAGGTGAATTTGGCGCTGTCAAAAGTCACCGTCAGGTTCGATACATCGTTGGCATTGGCGTGCGCCGTGGCGGTGCCGGTAAAGCTCAATTCAGCCGTGGTGTTGCTGGTGCGCGTCAGCACAGCGGTCAGGCCGGCTGGCTCGTTCGTGACCAGACCCGACCAGTCGGCACCGTTGCTGCCGGTAAAGGTGTCATTTGTCAGCGTAATCGTGCTGGTGCCGATGACCATGCCGGGGTTGGCCGGGTCTTCTGTAAACCGGGTGCTGCTGTAAGTCAGGACAGGCGGGTTGACGCGAAGCAGTGCGGGCACCGAGGTGGAGTCGTTGCTGTCGGTGTAGGTGACGGTGAAATTGCGCGGTGCTGTGTCAGAGCTAAAGTTTCTGAAGTACAACGAATCCAACAAGGTTTCGAAGGCTTCACGTGGCAGCGGTACGTTTGGTCCTTGTGAGCCGTAAAAGTTCAAGGTGCGCACGTCATTTGTCGTCGTGACGACATACTCCAAAACGTTTGACCCCGAAAAGACATTGCCGCCGCCAGTAGCGTTGTCATAGATCTGAAGATTCAAACTTTGGTTGTCCGATAGCACGTCCCCGGTCACCAATTGGCTGACCGGAATGCTGATGCTCATCGACTTCAGGTCGGTCGACGTGGTGACGAAGTTGGTCACATCAGTGGCGGGCGTAGATGTACCTGTGGAAAAGTAAATCTGGTTGCCATCGTTCACCCCTGACTGGTTTACCCCGGCTGTGGTGCCATTCAAATCGACAAAGGGCGGTTCGTAGTCAATCCGCAGGTTGTTGACCGTGGCGTTCTTGATTGCTGCGGCACTGTTGCCGACGAAATAGCTGTTGGTGAAGGTCACCGTCAGATTGGTCACGTCGTCCACATTGGCGTGGTCGACCGCTGTGCCGGTGAAGCTGAGTTGCGCCGTGGTGCTGCTGGTACGGGTGAGCACTGCCGTCAGGCCTGGTGGGACGTTGGTGACCAAACTAGACCAGTCGTCACCGTTGTTGCCTGTGAAGGCGTCGCCGGTCAGGGTGATGGTGCTGGTGCCAGTGACTTGGCCGGGGTGGTTGGCATCTTCTGGAAACGACTTGGCGCTGTAGGTCAGGGCTTTTGCATCGATTTGCAGCTGTGCGGTCAAAACGCTCTGGCCACCGCCATCGTTGAACGTGACGGTGAAATTGCGCGGTGCCAGATCGGTAGCGGCGTTGCTGAAGTAGAGCGAGTCGAGCAATGCGTCGAAGTCTGCTTTTGGCACCGCCAGTCGGCCAGTACCGTTTGGATTGCTGTGAATCGTTAACGTGAGCACGCCGCTGACATCTGCGAATTCAACTTCAAAATTACTTCCGATGAAATTGCTGGTCATGCTGTACGGATTGAGCAACGGCATGCTCCAGGAGCCGTCAGACAATGTATCTTCAGACACCAATTGACTGAACGGAATGCTGATCGTCATTGACGTTAAGTTGTCCTCACCGGTCAGCAAGTTGGTATCTGCGGTACTTGCGGTGCTGGTGCCAGACGTGATGAATATGTTGCTGCCCGTGTTGATGGCAGTTTGGTTCACCCCCGCTGCGGCACCGTTCAAATCCACCATGGGCGGGTCATAGTCAATCACCAGGTTGTTGACCGTCGAGTTGTTGACGTAAATGGCGTTGCCCAAGGTGAATTTGTCATCGCCAAAGGTCACCGTCAGGTTTGATACGTCGTCGGCATTGGTGTGGTTGGTGGCAATGCCGCTCAGGCTCAGTTGCGCCGTGGTGCTGCTGGTGCGGGTAAGCACGGCGGTCAGACCGTCTGGCACGTTGCTGACCAGGCTGGACCAGTCGGCACCATCGGTGCCAGTGAAGGTGTCGCCCACGGTAACCACACCGGGGCTGCTGGCATCTTCGTAAAAAGTGGTGCCGCTGTATTCAACGCCCTTGTACAAGATCAACTCGGCACTGCCACCAAGTTGTAGGGTGAAGTTGTCAATCTTGGTGATGCGCCCACCCTCAGTGGAGAAGTAGGTGTGCAACATCGGAGTACTTGCCACCTGGGTGTTGGTGACGGATGGCCCCATGACTTTCGAGCCATTGCTCAGTACGGTGTTGACAGTGGCATCGTCGGTCAACGTGAAGTCACCCGAGACACCGATCGCCGTGGTGCCATCGTTCTGGTACTTGGTGGCTTTCAGGCGCAAGTCAAATTTGTTGCTGCCCTTGGCGGTGGCAGTGAAATCAAACTTGAACCAGCCGCCCCCATCCAGCAAGTAGCTGGGGTTCCATGCCACAGTTGAGCCGGCTCCGCCCATCGCGGTGCCATCGTTTGCGATCGGACCGTTATTGATGAAACCACCGTTGGTGCCGTGAAAATACGCGCCAAAGTTGAAGTCAGCCGGTGCGCCGCCAGGGCCCGCGTTGGAATCTTTCACCTTTGTGGAAAAACCCAAAGCACCGTAGCCAGTGGATGACCCCGGCACAAACATGAACACCGAGACTTGGTACACCCCATCGGAAACGACGCTGTAGCCTTCCTTGGTAGTCCAGATCTGGTCAGCACCGGTGGATACCGCCACACCTGGGCCATTGTTCAGACCGGAAGCTCCCCCCCAAGTGAACGACCCCGTGGCAGGCGAAGGTTGTTGGCAACGTCAAAGGTTTGCGTGAAACTGAATGGCATGACTGGATGTCCCTTGAAAGGTTATGAATCGGTCTGGCGCGTCAGCACGGGCGCGGCGCTGCCACAAACGATACGCAACGCCCCCGGTTTGGAAAACCGATATTGCGCAGGCCGCGCAGGCTTTTTCAGGGGTGATTTCGCAATTTCGACATGCCACGCGTGGGCCAGCCGCAACACAGGCGGGCCACCGCCCTCAGCGTGAGGGCAGTTCGCCAAACTGGCGGCGGTAGTAGCGCGCAAAGTCGCCCAGATTTGGAAAGTAGGTCACCGCCAGCGATGTGACGGACTCGCTGCTGTCCGCACGGGCCAGTTTGTCGTGAACTTTGTGCAACTTCTGCATGGTCAGCCACTGCATGGGGCTGCAGCCGAGCTGTTTTTTGAAGGCCATTTGCAGGCTGCGCGCTGACAGGCCGCTGAAGGCTTCCAGGTCGGTCAGCGTCAGGCCAGCCTCCAGGTGGGCCTGCATGTATTCGCACAGTTGCGCCACCAGAATGGCGCTGTCGGCAGCCGTGCGCGGGTGCGCTGTCTGGGCCTGAAACATGCCAGGTTGCAACATCTGGGCGATGTAGCGGTACAGCATGTCTTGCAGGCCCAATTGGGCCAGCACTTGGCCATTGCACTGGTGCAGGTCAATCAGCGCGCCAAGGTGCTGTAACACGGCCCCAAAGGGCTGACCAGCCACGGTGAGTGGTGTAACCCGTGGGTTTTGCAGCTTCAAGTCCACCGCAGCATGACCCGGCAGGCCGAGCATGGCGCGCGCGGTGTTGGTGAGCACTTGGGGGTCAAACTGAAGCGAAACTTGGCTGCAGGCACCACCATTGCCCTTTACGCCACCACTGCCTTGGGGAAAGTACATGCCGCCCACATCGGCACCACACACATGCAAGCGGCTGTCCAGCATGCAGTTGAAATCACCGGTCAGGGGGATTTTCAGCGTTGCTTTTTTAGGCGCAGACCGGTCTAAATACGAGGGGGACATGACAGCTGCCACCACTTGCATGGCAGGCAGTGTCAAGGTGTTCATCTTGCTGCTGAACTCGCTTGCGCGGCCAATGGGGTCGTACGCGTTGACACCCGGCGCATGGTTGTTCATTTGATCGGCAAAAACCCTTGCATCTGTGTGCCAGACGGCATGGGTTTCGCCAAAAAGCAGGCCAGGAAAACTCGAAAAGGTCGACATGGTGTCGGCTGGGCAATTTTTGACGCGAACTCTGAAATCCAAGAGCCTGGATGTTATGCCAGCACAGGCATGCTGAATATCGAGTTTGCGAAGCCAACTGGCCTTGCCCTTTGGCCTCAGCGGTGTCGACGTGCGCGGGTTTGCGAGGGCAGTTCGCCAAACTGGCGGCGGTAGTAGCGAGCAAAGTCCCCCAAATTCGGGAAATACACCACCGCCAGGGACGTGACCGATTCGGTGGTGTCTGCGTTGAGCAGTTTTTCGTGAACTTTGTGCAACTTCTGCATGGTCAGCCACTGCATGGGGCTGCAGCCGAGCTGCTTTTTGAAGGCCATTTGCAGGCTGCGTGCAGACAGGCCGCTGAAGGCTTCCAGGTCGGTCAGCGTCAGGCCAGCCTCCAGGTGGGCGTGCATGTATTCGCACAGTTGCGCCACCAGAATGGCGCTGTCGGCAGCCGTGCGCGGGTGCGCTGCCTGGGCCTGAAACATGCCAGGTTGCAACATCTGGGCGATGTAGCGGTACAGCATGTCTTGCAGGCCCAATTGGGTGAGCACCTGGGCATTGCGCTGGTGCAGGTCAATCAGCAAGCCAAGGTGCTGTAACACGGCCCCAAAGGGTTGGCCAGCCACGGTGAGTGGTGTCACACGCGGGTTTTGCAGCTTGAGGTCAATGGCGGCGTAACCAGGCAAACCGAGCATGGCGCGTGCGGTTTTCTCCAGCATGAGTGGGTCAAACTGAAAGGCAGCCAGGTTGCGGCTGCCGCCGCTGCCCTTGAACTGGCCACTGCCCTGCGGGTAGAACATGCTGCCCCAGCCAACGCCACAGCGGTGTTGCCGACCGTCGAGCGAATTGTTGAATTCGCCAGCGATGGGCACCATCAACGTGGCAACCTGGGTCTGGTTTCTATCGATGTAGGTGGGGGTAACAGCAGCGGCAAGTAACCGCAGTTGGGGCAACTGCAGAGTACTGGACTTGCTACAGAACTCGCTTGCCCCGCCAATAGGGTCGTACGCATTGACCCCCGGTGCAACTTTGGCTATCTGTTCGCCAAATGAACGCGAGTCAGTCTGAAAAACGGCATCACTTTCACCAAAAAAAAGCGCAGGGAGGCTGGATCGCATGACCTTTTAACTTTTTCACGAGAGCTTTGATTTTATGGTCGGCGGATTCAAGAGCCGAAGTTCCCCAATCAGCCGCCTGAAACCCGGCTTGCCCCAGCTCCGCCGTGTTGCGTGTGGCCAGCGTCAGGCAGTGCTTTCAAAGGCTGGCGCGATGTTTGGCAGTGGTGGCTCTGCTCAGGGCTAACCCGCAGAACGTCACCTGTGTGTCACATGTCACGGCGGCGGTGGGTGCAAGGTGCAGGGCTTATCTGTTTTCTCAGCAAGGATCTGACCTGATGACCCCACAACGCCATTCCCCCCTGTTGCCTGTGGCCTTTGCCTGTGTGCTGGCGGGCTGTTCGTCGATGCCCGGCGGCACTGGCAGCGGCACGGCCACCATTGTTCGCACCACACACGGCATTCCGCACATCACCGCGCCCGACATGGAAACGATGGCGTTTGGTGTGGCTTATGCCCATGCGCAGGACAACGTGTGCCAGACGGCTGACCACCTGGTGACGGCGCGGGGCGAACGCTCGCTGCATTTTGGTGAGGCCGCTGGCGGCATCCTGGGGGTGCGCGGACTGCCCAACCCGCAAATTGACATTTTCATTGCGGCCCACATGGACGATGCTGCCCTGGCCAAGCTGTGGTCAGCTTCCAGCGCGGCCAACCAGGCACAGGCTCGCGGTTATGTGGCAGGGTACAACCGCTTTTTGCAAGACAACGCTGGCAAGCTGCCACCAGCCTGCAACGGCAAGCCCTGGGTGCAGCCCATGACACTGGCTGACTATTACCGCGCCACTGAGGTGGTGCAGGTGCAGGCCGGTGCTGGCGCGTTGGCCGATGCCATTGCCGCTGCAACCCCACCCAAACCCGAGGCCACCAAAACTGGCGGTGCCGGTCAGCCCGATCTGCCCGAGGCTGAGCGCGTGGCCGGTGCGCAAAGCCTGATGCGCGAGGCCGGTTTGCTGGACTCGCCCCTGGGCTCCAACGCCTGGGCTTTTGGCAAAGATGTCACGGCCAACGGCAAGGGCATGCTGCTGGGCAACCCGCACTTTCCGTGGGTGGGAACCAGCCGCTTCTACCAAATGCACCTCACGGTGCCTGGTCAGTACGACGTGATGGGCGCGAGCATTGGCCTGTCGGCGGTGGTGCAAATTGGTTTCAACAAAGACGTGGCCTGGTCGCACACGGTGTCCACCGGCAAGCGCTTCACGCTGCACGAGCTGGCACTGGTGCCCGGCCAACCCACCCAGTACCTGCTGGACGGCCAACCCCGCACCATGCAGCCCAAAACCGTCAAGTACCGCGTGAAAGACGCCAGTGGCCAGGTGCAGGAAAAGTCGCACACCGTCTGGCGCACCCACTTCGGGCCGGTGCTGGTCATGCCCCGTGCCGGGTTGAACTGGAACGCGCAAACCGCCTATGCCTTGCAAGACGCCAACGCAGGCGGCCTGCGCAGCACCGAAACCTACCTGGGTTTTGCCCAGGCCAAGAGTGTGGATGACATGCGCAAGGCGCTGGGCAACCTGGGCACCTCATGGGTCAACACCCTGGCTGCCGACCGCCCGACATGAGTGTGGTGCCCGACGTGGACGCCGCGCAACTGCAGCGCTGCGCGCCCAGCAAACCTGCGGCAGGGCTGCTGCCTGCGGCCGGGCTCGTGGTGTTGAACGGATCGCGCAGCGACTGTGACTGGAAAAAAGACCCCACCTCACCCGTGCCAGGCCTGACACCGCCAGCACGCATGCCGTCGGTGGTGCGCACCGACTGGGTCCACAACAGCAACGACAGTTTCTTCTACACCCAGCCTGCGACGACGTGGTGCGCAGGCCGCGCACCCGGTCAGAGTGGATCGAAATTCCGGAGCTGATTGGCAAGGGCAAGGTCACGTTGGCGGGCATTCAAGGCCAGTTGTTTGAAAACCGCAATCTCATGGCCCGCCACATCCTGCCCGACCTGCTGGCCGGTTGCAAAGCGCTGGCAACGCCCAGTACCGACGTTCGCGACGGCTGTGCCGCCCTGCAAACTTTTGTCACTGGCGGCATGCGCAACGATGCCGACGCCAAGGGTGCCCACCTGTTCCGCGAGTTCTGGCGCACGGCCAGCCAGATTCCCGGTGTGTACCGCGAACCTTTCGACAAAGCCCGCCCTGTGGACACCCCCACAGGCCTGAAGCTGGCCGACGCTGCCACGGCCACCAAGGTGTGGGATGCCTTGGGCGCAGCGGTGAAAAAAGTGCGCGATGCCGGTTTTGCTCTGGATGCTCCTCTGGGTCAGGTGCAACGAGCTGTGTTCACCGATGCCGACATTCCGCTGCACGGTGGCGACGAGATCGAGGGCGTGCTGAACAACTTGGGTGACCGTGGGCGGCCCGGCATCACCAAACGGGGCATTCGCATCGATTACGGCTCCAGCTACGTGCAAACAGTCACCTTTGACGACCGGGGACCTGTGGCGCAGGCCATGTTGACCTTTGGCCAAAGCACCAACCCTGCGTCGCCCCATGCCACCGACCAGTTGCGCCTGTTTGCAAACAAGCAGTGGCCCACCTTGCCCTTCCATGCGGATGACGTGGCCCGCCAGCGCATTGGCGAGCCACTGGTGTTGAAGCGTTGAACCATCCAGACCAGGGCTGCTGAGTATTGAAATATTGCATACCAGCTAGTGGTGTCATGCGGATTGGCAGGGGGCCTGAGCCCTCTGACAATCAGCCCCGCATCTCAACAACGCCCTGGCCGAACATGCAAACCTCTGGTCCCTTCGACAAAACCCCTGGCTGGCTGGACTGGTTCAGCGGTCCGGCCAAACCCCGCTTCCAGGTACCCACCGGTGCAGTGGATGCGCACTGTCATGTGTTTGGCCCCGGCGCGGAGTTTCCCTACGCGCCGGAGCGCAAGTACACACCCTGTGACGCGTCCAAACACCAGCTGTATGCGCTGCGCGACCACCTGGGGTTTGAGCGCAACGTGGTGGTGCAGGCCACCTGCCACGGTGCTGACAACCGTGCCATGGTCGATGCGCTGACCAGTAGCAACGGTAAGGCCCGTGGCGTGGCCACCGTCAAACGCACCGTGACCGACACCGAACTTCAGGCCATGCACGATGCAGGGGTGCGCGGTGTGCGATTCAACTTCGTGAAGCGCCTGGTGGACTTCACCCCCAAAGACGAGTTGATGGAGATTGCCACCCGAATCCAGGCCTGGGGCTGGCACGTGGTGATTTACTTTGAAGCGGTTGATCTGCCCGAGCTGTGGGACTTTTTCACGGCGCTGCCCACCACCGTGGTGGTGGACCACATGGGCCGCCCCGATGTGAGCAAGCCCATGAACGGCGATGATTTCGGCCCCGAGTTCGAACTGTTTTTGAAGTTCATGCGCCAGCACCCCAATGTGTGGAGCAAAGTGAGCTGCCCCGAGCGCCTGAGCGTGACCGGCCCCAAGGCGCTGAATGGCGAACAAAACGCCTACACGGACGTGATTCCCTTCGCCAGGCGCGTGGTGAAAGAGTTCCCCGACCGCGTGCTGTGGGGCACTGACTGGCCGCACCCCAACCTGAAAGACCACATGCCCGACGACGGCCTGCTGGTGGACTTCATTCCCCACATTGCGTCCACGGCCGAGCTGCAGCACAAGCTGCTGGTCGCCAACCCCATGCGCCTGTATTGGCCCGAAGAGGTGAAATAAATGGCACTCGATAAACCTTACCTTGACGTGCCCGGCACCATCATTTTTGATGCCGAGCAAAGCCGCAAAGGCTATTGGCTGAACCAGTTCTGCATGAGCCTGATGAAGGCCGAGAACCGCGAGCGCTTCAAAGCCGACGAGCGTGCGTACCTCGATGAATGGGCCATGACCGAAGAGCAAAAGCAGGCCGTGCTGGCCCGCGACCTGAACTGGTGCATGCGCACCGGCGGCAATATTTACTTTCTGGCCAAGATCGGTGCCACGGACGGCAAGAGCTTTCAGCAAATGGCTGGCAGCATGACCGGCATGACCGAAGACGAGTACCGCGCCATGATGGTGGCCGGTGGCCGCAGCGCCGAAGGCAACCGCTATGTGGGCGAAGACGGAGATGCCCAGGCACACCGGCAGCCCCAAGGGGCTGGCTCCCAACACCCCGGATCGAAAGCACTCTGACCATGGCCCGCATCACCGCTTCCGTTTACACATCACATGTGCCCGCCATCGGCGCGGCCATTGACCTGGGCAAAACCCACGAACCCTATTGGCAGCCTGTGTTCAAGGGCTACGAGTATTCCAAGCAATGGATGAAGGACAACAAGCCCGACGTGATTTTTCTGGTTTACAACGACCACGCCACCGCCTTCAGCTTGGACCTGATTCCCACCTTTGCCATTGGCACTGCGGCTCAGTACCAGCCCGCGGATGAAGGTTGGGGCCCACGCCCGGTGCCCGTGTGGCCAGCCACATCGCGCAGAGCGTCATTCAGCAAGACTTTGACCTGACCATCGTGAACAAGATGGCTGTAGACCACGGCCTGACGGTGCCGCTCAGCTTGATGTGTGGCCAGCCCGAGGCGTGGCCTTGCCCGGTGATCCCTTTCGCCGTGAACGTGGTGCAGTACCCCGTTCCCAGCGGCCAGCGCTGCTTCAACCTTGGCCAAGCCATCCGAAAAGCGGTGGAAAGCTATGACGAAGACCTGAACGTGCACATCTGGGGCACCGGCGGCATGAGCCACCAACTGCAGGGCGCACGCGCTGGCCTCATCAACCGCGAATGGGACAACGCCTGGCTCGACCAGATGATTACCGCCCCCGCCGCTTGCGCCGCCACCCCCCACATCGATTACGTGCGCGAAGCTGGCAGCGAAGGGATCGAGCTGGTGATGTGGTTGATTGCACGCGGCGCTATGTCAGATGTAGCTGATAAAGCATGCCAAATAAGCGTGAAGCACCGTTTTTACCATGTACCCGCTTCCAACACGGCGGTGGGACACCTCATTCTGGACAACAACTGACCATGACCAAAACCATCAAAGTCGCGTTGGCGGGTGCCGGTGCCTTCGGCATCAAGCACCTTGACGGCATCCAGAACATCGACGGTGTGGAGGTGGTCAGCCTCATCAGCCGCGATCTCGACAAAACCAAAGAAGTAGCAAACAAGTACGGCATCCAGCACGTGACCACCGAGCTGTCCGACAGCCTGGCCCTGCCAGAGGTGGACGCTGTCATTCTGTGCACCCCCACCCAAATGCACGCTGACCAGACCCTGGCCTGCCTGAAGGCGGGCAAACACGTGCAGGTGGAAATTCCCCTGTGCGACGTGTTGGCCGAGGGCGAAGAGGTGGTGCGCGTGGCCCAGCAAAGCGGCCTGGTGGCCATGTGCGGCCACACCCGCCGCTTCAACCCCAGCCACCAATATGTGCACAACAAGATCAAGGCGGGCGAATTCAACATCCAGCAAATGGATGTGCAGACCTACTTTTTTCGCCGCAGCCCCGCAGCTGGACCGACCACCTGCTGTGGCACCACGCTGCCCACACGGTGGACCTGTTTGCGTACCAGTGCGGCAGCCCCATCGTCAAGGCCAACGCCATCCAGGGGCCCATCCACCCCACGTTGGGCATTGCCATGGACATGAGCATTCAGCTCAGGGCCGCCAACGGTGCCATTTGCACGCTGAGCTTGAGCTTCAACAACGACGGCCCGCTGGGCACGTTTTTCCGCTACATCGGCGACACGGCCACCTACATCGCCCGGTATGACGACCTCTTCACCGGTAAGGAAGAAAAAATTGACGTGAGCCAGGTGGCGGTCAGCATGAACGGCATTGAGCTGCAAGACCGCGAGTTTTTTGCCGCCATCCAAGAAGGTCGCCAGCCCAACGCCAGTGTGGCGAGCGTGCTGGGCTGCTACCAGGTGCTGCACGACCTGGAGCAGCAATTGGGCATGGGGTAAGGCAGAGCTGGGCCGAGGCGCGCCACAATCGGGCTTTTGACCCGCTGCTGCTGCACATGAAAAAAGTCCTGCTTCTCAACGGCCCCAACCTCAACCTGCTGGGCACCCGTGAGCCCACCCAATACGGCAACACCACGCTGGCCGATGTCGAAACGCAGTTTGTGCAGGCTGCCGCCCGCATGGGATGGGATGCCGAGTGCTTCCAGAGCAACTGGGAAGGCGCGCTGATCGACAAAATTCACGAGTACGGCCAATGGTTCAAAGTCGGCCAGGCCGTTGGCGTGGTGTTCAACCCTGGGGCATTCACCCACACCAGCATTGCGTTGCACGACGCGATCAAGGGTGTGGACGGTCTTCCAGTGATCGAAACGCATATCTCCAACGTCCACGCACGCGAAGAATTTCGCCACCGTTCGTGGGTATCACCGGTGGCGGCGGGCATCGTGGTCGGGTTCGGTGTGGACGGCTACCTGTTGGCTTTGGAAGGGCTGCACCGCATTCACCAGCGTTCGGTGAGCTGACCCGCAGTAGATGAAAAGTCACTGGTACGCCGATGGCCTGGCGCTGGCCGCCATTGCGCTGTGGGGCACGCTGGCGGCACTGGGCGTGTCGCTGTCGCATGTGCCCCCTTTTTTGCTGACGGGGCTTTCGCTGCTGATCGGTAGCCTCATTGCGCTGCCCCTGTCGCGTTTTCAGCTGGCCGCATGGCGCGTGCCACTGCGCACGCTGGGGTTGGGGGTGTACGGGTTGTTCGGGTTTCACTTTTTGCTGTTTGTGGCCCTGCGCCACGCACCGCCTGTGGAAGCCAATTTGGTGAACTACCTGTGGCCCCTGGGCATGGTGGTGCTCGCTCCGGTCTTGTTGCCCGGCATGCACATTCGCTGGCAGCATGTGGGCGCAGCGGTGCTGGGGTTTGTGGGGGCCGCCGTTGCCATTTTGGGGCGCAGCAGCGGGCAGGCCGGGATTCACCTGACGTTTGAACCCGGTTACTTGCTGGCGCTGTGCTCTGCGTTTGTGTGGGCCAGCTACTCACTGCTGACGCGGCGGGTGCCCACGTTTCCCACGGCCGCTGTGGGCAGCTTTGCGGCGGTGTCTGGTCTGTTGTCGTTGGCATGCCATGCCGTGCTGGAACCCGCCACGGCGCTCAGCCTTCAAGACTGGTTGTTGGTCGTCGCCATGGGCCTGGGGCCGCTGGGGGGGGCATTTTTTCTGTGGGATGCCGCCATCAAGGCGGGTGATCCACGCCGCATCGGGCTCATGGCGTTTCTGACGCCCTTGTTGTCCACCGCGTTGTTGGTCACGGTGCGGGGTGACCCGCTGCAATGGAACGTGCTGTTGGCTGCCGTGCTCATCATTGGAGCCGCCGTGTGGGGCAGCCGGGTACCGCAGTAAGCAGACCCCAGAAAGCCGTGGCCCGCATGCCAAACCCAGATGCCCAGTGCACCGGTTTTGACCCTCAGCCAATGGTTGGGAATTTATAAGTTTTTTGCAATAAAGTGAATATGGTATTGCATGGGTAGCTATTATTTTGCTGTCTTTATGCTCGCTTGATTGCGGTATTTGTGGCCTGAAACAAAACGACATAAACCGCTACAGCGCCGACACCCAATTCACCCGGCTCCCGGGCACCATGGCGGTCATGTTCAACAGCTTCCTGAAAGGAGCACCCCCATGAAAACCTGGATCAAACGCAGCCTCATTGGCCTGGCCACCGCCACCGTCGTGTTGGGCAGCATCACCGCTTGCGGTACGCGTGGCGACCATGCCCGCACCTGGAGCGATGAGCGCATCACCGAGATGCGTGGCAAAGCGGTCGACAAAATCAGCGACAAGCTCACCCTGAACAGCGCACAAAAGCAAAAACTGGGCGTACTGGCCGATGAAATGATCGCGTCGCGCAAAGCCATCAAAGGCGACTCGGCCGACCCCCGCACCGAACTGAAAGCACTCGTTGCCGGTGACAAGTTCGACCGCACCAAAGCACAAACCCTGCTGGACCAGAAAACCCAGGCCGTGCAGGGCAACGGCCCCAAGGTGCTGGCTGCCTTCGGCGACTTTTTTGACAGCCTGACACCCGAGCAACAAAAGCAGGTGCGTGACAAGCTCGACAAACGCGGCCACGGCTGGTGGGGCAGGGGCTGAGAGCAGGGGCTGAGAGCAGGGGCTGGCCCGCTGTCAAAATCGCCGGAATGAACCGCATCTTGCTGATCGACGATGACGAGCAGTTGGGCCCGCCGCTGGCGGCGTATTTCCAGCGCTTCGAGCTGCAACTGGTGCATGCCACCCGGCCCAGTGCCGGGCTGGCACAACTGCACACAGGCGGCTTTGATGCCGCCATCCTGGATGTGATGCTGCCCGAGATGGACGGCTTTGAGCTGTGTCGCTCCATCCGCAAGGTGAGCGACATACCCATCGTCATGCTGACCGCACGCGGCGACGTGATGGACCGCGTGGTGGGCCTGGAGTTGGGCGCTGACGACTATTTGCCCAAACCCTTTGAGCCCCGCGAACTGGTTGCCCGCTTGCAAACGGTGTTGCGTCGGCGCAAGCCGGCACAGCCGGTGGCCGGTCATGTGGTGGCAGCCGAATTGCGCTTCGACGGGCTTCACATAGACCCCACCCGCCGCAGCGTGGCGCGGCTGGGTACCGAGGTTGAACTCACTGGCACCGAGTTTGAGTTGTTGCTGTTGCTGGCGCGTGAGCCAGGCAAGGTGTTCAGCCGCGACGACATCCTGAACCAACTGCGTGGCCACGAGGCAGAGCTGTACACCCGCGCGGTGGACATCGTGGTCAGCCGACTGCGCCGCAAGCTGGAGCCGCTGGACTGCATCAAAACGCTGCGCAACGTGGGCTATTCGCTGGCGCTGCGGCCAGTCACTTCATGAAGACCGCTCCGGTTGCTGACCAGCGGGTGCCGTCTTGGCTCGGCATCAGGCGTCGGCTGGCCCATTCCATCAAGCTGCGCATGGTGCTGCTGTTCCTGTTGTTGGCAGCGGCCATGACGCTGGTGTTCGTCACCGGCGCGCAAAAGGCGTTTTCGCTGGGCTGGCGCGAAGCCGCCCGGCCCTTGCTGATGGACTATGTGGACCGTTTGGCCGCAGACGTCAGCCCCCCCGGTACAACCGCACCACCCAGCACCGAGCAGGCCAGGGCCATTACCGAGCGCCTCCCACTGACAGTCGACATAGCTGGGCCGGTGGTCAACTGGCGTTCCCACCCGGACCAGAAGCAGCCGCCCTGGCGACAGGGCGACGACAGCAGCAACCAGTGGAGTGACGACAAAACCTGGGACAGGCTGGTCAGGCGAACCACAGCCGATGGGCACACCATCGAATTTGGCATCAACGAAGCGGTGCTGGAGCGCCGTCCGCGCCTGCTGGGTGTGGCACTGGCCGCTGTGTTGCTGCTGACGCTGCTGGCCTGGTTGTATGTGCGCCGACTGCTCAGGCCGCTGGACGCCATTGGCGAAGGTGCACGCCGCTTTGGCGCGGGGGACTTCAGCCAGCCGATTGCACTGCGCAACCCGCAAAGGCCCGATGAGCTGGGCGAACTGGCGGCCACGCTGAACACCATGGGCGACGACATTCGCCAAATGCTGGACGCCAAGCGGGCCCTGCTGCTGGCCATCAGCCATGAGCTGCGCAGCCCACTCACCCGGGCACGCCTGCATGCCGAGCTGTTGCCCGAAACCGGTGACACGGATGCGCAGCGCGCCGCCCTCCAGCCTGATTTCAGACCTGCTGGAAAGCGAGCGCCTGGCTGGCCGGCACGCGTCCCTGCATCGCGAGCGGGTGGCGCTGCCCGTGCTGGCTCAAGAAGTGTTGGTCGAGTTGCAGGCGCGTTACCCGAGGGCGGCGGCGGTGCAGGTGCGTGCCGATGCCTCCTTCCCTGTGCTGACGCTGGATGCGGCTCGCATGCGCCTGATGTTGCGCAACTTGCTGGACAACGCATTGCGACACGGCAGCGACGCACTGCAAGCGCCCGACGTGCAATTGTCGGTGGGCGAGCAGGGCGTGAACGTGTTGGTGCGTGACCATGGGCCTGGCGTGCCCGACGCCGATCTGCCCCGCCTGGCCGAGCCCTTTTTTCGACCCGATGCCGCCCGCACGCGGGCGCAGGGTGGGGTGGGTCTGGGCCTGCACCTTTGCAAGCTGGTGGTCTTGGCGCATGGCGGTACCGTCACGCTGGAAAACGCCAAGCCCGGGCTGGCGGTGACGGTTGTGTTGCCCATGCACTTGTAGCCTATTATTCGGGGTGTTTCCCCTAGTGGAGCTCCACATGACACCCATCACCTTCGACAGCACTCCGGCGGTTGCCAACGTCCGGCGCACCACCCCTGCTGACAACAGCAGGCCCGCCGCTGACAGCGGCACGCCAGCACCTGCCACCAACAACCCCCGCCCCAGCGTTGTGTTGAACCTGAACAGTTCTGCCAACCAGGCAGCCACCAACGGCGTGACCTACGGCAACCCCCGCACCGCTGGGTCTGCGTCCAACGCAAATTCGGCAAGCGGCGCAGAGCGCAACAACCCAGTCCAAGCCCGCAGCACTGAACAGCAGGACTCTGAGCGCATTGAAATGGACCGCCGCAACCTGCAGTCTGCACAGGCTTCCAGCACTTCCCGGCAAGCGGTGGCGGCCAATCCGTCAGCCTGAGCTGGGCCACATCGGGCATGTGAACCATGTTGTCGGT
>JFJP01024077.1_pt1 | contig 16817 bp, 12 predicted proteins | sample 431651 | NCBI WGS metagenome assembly JFJP01 (sample SAMN02602958, study PRJNA72255) | Microbial mat metagenome, whole genome shotgun sequencing project. | biome: fresh water; feature: sink hole; material: water; isolation source: purple microbial (photo- and chemosynthetic) mats found in... | reverse complement strand
TGATTAAAGACCTGAGCCTTAAAGTCATTGCCACCAACGAAGCCTTTGTCAAAGCCAGTGGCAAAAAAAGCCTTGATGATCTTGTCGGTAAAACCGATGCCGAAATTTTTGGGGTGAGTGAAACCACAGAACCCATTGCGACGTACATGAACGACGACAGACGCGCTCAAAAGCTTCCTAGCGGCCACTCTTTGGTGCGTGAAGAGCCTGTTTTTTATCCCAATGGAGAAACCCGCACCTTTAAAACACGCAAATTTCCCATCTACAAAGATGGCACTGTCTTTGCTACTGCTAATATCAGCATGGACATCACCCAAGAAAAACTTTACACCCAAAGCCTTGAAGCACAAATTTCTCAAGAGGTAGCACACCGCGAAGAGAGTGAAAGCTTTTATGGGAAAATTTTTGAAACGGCGAATTTAGGCATTTGCCTCACCGATACCCAAGGGCGCTTTGTGGCGGTAAACCCTGCGTATTGTAAGATTTACGGTTATGAAGAAGCCGAACTTATCGGAAAACCTTTTACCGTGGTCGTTCCTCCTGAAAGGCATGAGCAACTCAAAGCCTTGCATGATGAGTTCTTGCTCTTAAAAATTGAAGAGCTGGGAATGGAGTGGGAAGTGGTGCGCAAAGATGGCAAGCACATTCAGATTTACGCTTCGGCGGGTATTTTAGAAAACATTGTGGGAGGTCCTTATAAAATCACCACTATTTCTGACATTACGGAGATGATTCAAGCCAGAAAAATGCAACAAGAACAAGAAGCCCTTTTGATTCAGCAAAGCAAGATGGCTGCCATGGGTGAAATGCTCGGACACATCGCCCATCAGTGGCGCCAGCCGCTCAATGTCATCAACTGTACCACGCTCGATATTCGGCTCAAAAAAGATATGGCACAGCTCGATAATGCAGCACTGGATAAATCTTTACTCAATATCGAAACCTTGACGGAACAGATGAGTGAAACCATCAATGACTTTATGAGTTTTTACAAACCTGACAAAGTCAAACGTGACTTTTTACTGCATGAGAGCATCACTAGTGCGAGTAAAATCATCGCGGCACAACTGGGTAGCTACAAAATCACTCTGCTTATACACGTCGATGAAACGATTATGATTTATGGCTCTTCGGGTGAATTTCAACAAGTCATCTTGAACCTTTTGACCAATGCCAAAGATGCTTTAATGACCAAAGAAGCCATTCAACGCAAAATAGTCATCTCTGCTAAAGAAGAAGCCTCACAGGTATTAGTCCATTTTGAAGACAATGCCGGAGGCATCGATGAAGCGATTTTACTAAAGATTTTCGAGCCCTATTTTACAACAAAAGTCCACAGTGGCGGGACTGGCATAGGGTTGTATATGTCTTCCATGATTGTCAAACAAACCTTTAAAGGCACGCTTGAAGCAAATAATATTTACAACGCATCAACCATTTTAGGGGCACGTTTCACCATCACGTTGCCCAAAAATTAGTAAAAAGAGGACCGTATGAGTGAAAGTATTTATGTCAAACTCCAAGAAATAGGCAAGCGCTATACGCTTTTGTACGTTGAAGATGATGAAGCAATTGCCAATGTGATGAGTACCATTCTTGTCCTCTTTTGCAAGCAATTTTACCATGCCAAAAATGGTGAAGAGGGACTGAAGCTTTACAAAGAGCACAAACCAGACCTCATCATCAGCGACATCTCAATGCCCGTGATGGATGGTATTGAGATGATTCGCGCCATTCGCCAGAGTGATAGACAAACACCCATTATGATCACCAGTGCGTTTAGCGACCAAAGCTATCTTCTGGAGTCTATCTATTTGGGCGTGGATCGCTATACGGTGAAGCCCATTCGTCAAGATGAGTTTTTAGATGCCTTGTATTTTATGTTCACCAAACTTGAAAACGAACGACAAGCGGCGTTGTATGCAAAAATTAAACACCAAGAAGAGGTCAACAAAGCCTCCACACAGATGCTTAAAACCATGCTCCACGTCTTTCCCCACGCGATGCTTGTGAGCACACTTGATGGAAGGATTCAGTATCTCAACGCCTATGCAATGCGTCTGTTTAACCTCGAAGAGGTCTCAACACAGGACTTCTCTGAGACGATTGCTGGGTTGATTATACCGCGCGATGGTATGGTGAAAAACCTTGAAGAGATAGAAGAAGATACTATCAATCCCTCCCGCATGATGGTTCGAACCATTGTTGCTCATAAAATCTTGATGGCATTTAAGCGAAGCATTCAAAGCGAAGAGTTTGGTGAACTGCTGGTGTATATGCTTGTTGACATTACCCGAACCGAATACGAAAAACAAAAAAGTCAAAATCTTTCACGGCTCTTTCGTGAAATGTTGCACCCAAAACCCACCCCAAAAATACAACCCGCCCAAGAACAGCCGCGCGTCGTTGTCAGTGAGCCTTTACATGTAAGCCCATCCAAAGAGCCACAAAGCTACGAACAGATTCGGCTTCAAGCGATGCATTATGACGCTAAAGTGAGTGCTCTTTCCTACACCCAAGGACTCGATGATGCCATCAATGAAGAGTTAGCGGATATGGATGAGCTCGAAGAGGAGTTAAAGCAACATTTAGACGAATTTGAAGAGACCTCTGGTGTTAGTAGCATTTATGAAATTGCCTTAGGCATCGAACGCTACAGCAGAACCATTGCAACGTTGATTGATTTTGAAGATATTGCCTTTAGCCTTACCAAGCTCTCTACCCTTTTACGCACGATATCCACCCTTGATAAAAATGCAATAACCTCTTTATCGCCAAAGTGGCAGAAGATATTCACTATCTTGATGCATCCCTGCTCTCCTCATGCCTCCAAATCGAGATAGAATTTTTTGGCGGAACACTCGAAGAAGAGGAGTTAGACCTCTTCTAGGTGGAGTGCCTCTTTGGGCAGAGGTTGCGCGATGTAATAGCCTTGAGCAAAATCGATGCCAAGAGAACGGATTTTTTCAAAGAGGCTTTGTGTTGCCACAAACTCTGCCACGGTTTTCATCCCACGTGCTTTTGCAAAGGTGACGATGGCTTCCACAACGTCAGCAGCGCCAGAGCTTTTATCTTCCAAAGCTTTGATGATGGAGCCATCGATTTTGATGGTGTGTGCTTGGAGTTGAATCAAGTAATTAAAATTCGAATACCCCGTCCCAAAATCATCAATGGAGATTTCGCACCCGTAAAAATGGGCTTTTTCTAAAAAAGGATGTATTTCTTTAAAATTTTTAATACCCTCAGACTCTACGATCTCCAAAACAACGCGTGTGTGCAATGCATAGCGTTCAATGCTTTCCCACAAAAAATCCATCGTATCGGCATTTTTAATATCTTCAACGCTTAGATTTATCGAGCATTTTAAGTGTGTATTTTCAAAAAGCACGAGGCTTTTAGCGATCATCACTTTGGTCAGTTGGGCGTATTGGTGTGTTTTTTTGGCAATCTCTAAAAACTGAAACGGGGAGACCACTTCGTCTTCACTCACCATACGCACCAAGGCTTCATACTTTTCGATTTTTCCTGTTTTCACATTGGCAATGGCTTGAAAATAGGGTACGATGGCATCGTCTTTAAAAGCAATTTTAAGACGTTTTTGCCAGTACAAGTTACGCTCATAGGCTTTGGAAAATTGGATCTCTTTGGTATAGGTATAAAACAAAAGATGGTTGGCTTTGGCATAATTTTTAGCCATATCCGCCGTTGTCAAAAGCTCGTCCACCCCTTCAAACGAGAGGATACAAATGACATCCACATGCACCTCTTCTAGCCCTACATGTAAGGGAGTGATGTGAAGATGCTGATGCCAGTGTTGCATGCTTATTGCAAAGTGTGGATGCACATGGGCATCGCTAAGAACGACAAATTGATCGGCATACATACGGTAGACCGAACAGCTCTCTTTTGACAAAGAGTGCAGTACATTTCCAAATTCTTGGATAAGTTTGTCGCCTATTTCATAGCCATAAAAATCATTGACCTCGTTAAAATTAACAATATCAAAAAGCGCAATACAGGGCTTCGTACATTTTTTAGCGTCCATCAAGAATTTAAATCGGTTTCCTAATCCACTGAGGGTATCGCTCATGGCTTGGTACTTTAATTCATCGCTTTTTTGTATCAAATCGGTAATGTTATTACGCACACTGATAAATTTTTCTATGTTTCGATTTTCATCCAAGAGTGGTGCAATCGTTACATTGACATAAAAAGCCGATCCATCCTTGGCACGATTTTTTAAAAATCCTTTCCAAATGCGTTTGTCCAAAATGGTATCCCACATGTTTTTAAAGGTACTTTTAGGCGTGTCAACATGGCGTAAGATGCTATGGGATTTGCCTAAGATTTCCTCGCGTGTGTAGCCTGAGGTCTTTAAAAACGCTTCATTGACATAGGTGATGTTTCCCTCGATGTCTCCCATGGAGACGATGTTGGTTTCATCTAAGACGTGTTTGTAGGCTTGAAGATTATTGATAGTACGAATAAGCTCTTTGTTGCTATTTTCAATCGAAATAAGATACTTTTTGCGCTCTTCTTCGGCTTCTTTAAGTTTGGTGATGTCCGTGATGTATCCAAAAAAATGGTCAATCTCTCCGTACAAATTGCGAATGGCATGCGTTTTATCTTCAACCCAAATCAGTTCTCCATCGGCACGGATTAAACGATACGGTGTATGGGTAAAGGAAGGGGAGCAAAGTTTGATGTGATGCTCCAACTCTTGAGCAATGCGTGGCACATCTTCTTCAAAAATAATCTCTTGGTAAGAGCGTTTTTGGCTTAAAAACTCTGAGGCTTCATAGCCTAACATACTGTAGACATTTTCGCTTACATGTAAGACGGGCCAACCCTCGGTATTTGACCATTTAAAAAACAAAACGGGTGAGAGGTTGAGGTAGTGCGTACTGTCATTTCTCATACGCAAAATCCTTTTACGTTAGATTATAGCTTTAACACAACGTAGCTGCGTGCTTCTTTTTACTCTTCCATGCCAATGGTTAGTTGGAGATGGTATTAACACTCCGTGTGAAGAGGTAATTGACAAAGACAAACATATCCTTTGCACACTGAATGCATTCTTTAGCGTTAATAATAACCTCTTTCTCATTTAAAAATTCTTTAAATTCTGACACATACGCAGGTGTTTTTTCCTTAAATCCCTCAAAATAACTCACAGGAATGGCACTTCCTAACTGCGAGCGAATCATCTTGGTTAAAAACATCCCTCCCATACGTGAGCCCTCTAAAACATACAACGCACCATACGCTTTGGAGAGCGTGTCAATTTTGAGCTCTAGGTCTGTGTCGCAACTTTTGTGCATGTGCATCTCGCAGCACCCAAGTTCTTTTAAATCCGCCTCAATGCAACTGGTGCGCTCACGAAGAGGCATATTGAGCTCTTCGTATTCGCCCAGTTGTCCCTCTGCCATATGGTGAAGCCCATAAAAAAGAACAAGGAGATCTTTATAGTCTTCATGGTTAAAGCTATTGTTCTGCATCTTTGCCATAAAAGGATTTTGCTCTATGGCATCGTGCAAGGATTGTGTTTCTTCTTTTAATCGCTCACTTAACATCATAACCACCTGTAAAATGTTTTATTGAGTTTCATGGCACTTAAGGTATCAAGCCCATTCCATGTCTTTGCATAACCGCTTTTAACCTCTATCCAACGCTCAAATGACCGTCTAGGCGAGAGCTTAAGTGCTCCCGCATTTTCGATGATAGGCTTATCGGGATTTCCTGCCCAGGCTATCTCTTGTTTGAGTTCATTTCGAAACCAATAGCACCGTACTTTTTTCCCTTTTTGGGTGTTGGTTTTGGTTGCCAAAATACCCGCGATGGAGCCAGGGTTGATAATCTTTCCCACACTCGAATGCACAACAGCATCAGTTGAAAAAAGGCTCTCAGTTCGCGTATTCGCGAACCAATTGTCCAACGGTTCCAACGCTTCATCGGACAACACATCGCCTATGGAGAGGACCTTGTCTTCGATGACGATGCTCATGCCATCGCAGGGCAACACTTGCATCAAGGAGCTTTCTGCTGACTCAAGACCGTCTAAGAGGTCATCAGACTCGACCACTTTTTCCATCAAGGCATTCAAGTAGCGATCGGTTGAGTCCAATTTTTGCAGTTTTTCATTGGTACTAAATGATGAGATGCCAATGGCAAACGAGTGCGCAAGGGTACGGCACATGCGTCGTGCTTCTACACTGAGGTAACGTGGGCTTGCATTGTGACATGCGACCAAACCCCATAACTCGCCAAAGATGACAACGGGGGTTGAAAACGAGCCTTGCATGCCCATGTTTTTCATGTATTCAATGTGCACCGGTGAGACACTGCGTGTGTCCGAATAAGTCAAATCAGGGGTACTCTCATCCAAGGAGAGAATGGGAACATTCGTGGCATGGGTGTCTGCGATGTGGCGAAACGGATTTTTAAGGTACATTTCTCTTGCAATGGAAGGAATGTCAGAAGCGGGAAAACGAAGCCCTAAGTAACTGCCAAAACCCTCTTTCTTTGCCTCGGAGATGACCTCACCGCTCCAATCCTCGTGGAACTTGTAGAGCATTACCCGATCAAATCGGCTGATGTCAAAAATACCTTTGACCAATAAGTTGTAGTACGTAGGGAGCTCTTTATAATGAAACGGGGGTTTTAAGAGATCAATCCCACACTGCAAGGTCTCGTTGGAGCGATTGTTAGAGCTTTCGGTATGTTCGCATTCGATCAACACATGCTCTTTGGCATCAAAAATTTTGATGTCAAGGATATTTTCATTGAGATTGAGCGTAAAATAGGCGTGTTTCTCTTTGGAATCTTTAGCTAAAAAAATCTCTGTAAACCCAAGTAAGGTTTCGCTAAAGTTTTTCAGCGGGTTTCCTAAAAGTGCTTGGGGGCTTACATGTAAAAAAGAAGAGGTGTTTTCACTCGCATAAACGATGACATTGTCCTCTTTGCGTATGCCAATGAGTGCACCAAAAGGCTGGACGTGCCCACACAGATGCAACTGCTCTTTATCGCATTCTTGCAGTAAAAGATCGAGTTGCTCTTTATTTTTCATTCAGCTTTACCTTTTTTAAGAGTTTCTTAAAGTCTTTAAACGAGAGGGGATGGTAGAAAAAGTATCCCTGCGCTTTATGGCATCCAAGAGCCGACAGTATACCGCGCTGCTCCTCATTTTCAACCCCCTCTGCAATGACATCAAGCCCCAAAGCATCGGCTATATCAATAATGGCATGGGTGATGTGGTAGTCATCGCTACTGCTTTCAATGTCATCGATAAAAGAACGGTCAATCTTGAGTTCGCTTAAGGGATATTTTTTCAAATAGGACAACGACGAATAGCCTGTACCAAAGTCATCGATGCTGATGCGAATGCCCTGAGCGTGAAAATTTTCAAGGATATTTTTAACGTCTGCGGTGTTGTCCATCAAAACACTTTCCGTGATTTCAACGATGATTTTATCTTTGGGAATGTTATAAAGCTCCAACTTGTCTAAAAAGCAGGTTTCAAATCGGGTGTCGCGAAATTGCACGGCAGAGATATTCATGGCGATCGAAGGGATCTCAAGCCCTCCATCGGTCAGTTCTTTGATGGCGATAAAGGTTTTATCAATCACTTTTTTACCAATATCGGACATCAAGCCACTCTTTTCTGCAATGGGTATAAACACGGAGGGAGACACTTTTCCAAGTGTGGGGTCATTCCAACGCAAAAGCACTTCAGCGCCCAAAATCTCTTTACTTTTCATGTCCACTTTGGGCTGAAACACGATCTCAAACAAATCTTTCTCCAAAGCCGTTCGAAGACCTGACTCGATGCTCATGCGCTGCATGGAGAGTGCTTTCATCTCCTCTTCAAAAAAGACAAACCGCTTTTTACCACCCTCTTTGGCCTTGTACATCGCCGTATCCGCACTACGCAAGAGTGCACTGCTGTCATGACCATGATCGGGATAGATGCTAATACCAATCGAGCACGACACATAGAGCTTCTTTTCATCAATCGTATACGATGCGGTAAGATAATCCAGCACTTTTTGTGCATACATCATAATCTCTTCGATATTGTTCGTGTGCAAAATAGCGGTAAATTCATCGCCACCCAAGCGAGCGATAAAATCACCCGGTTTTGTGCACTCCCTAAGCCTTCGCGCCACTTCGATAAGCATGTGATCGCCAATATTATGTCCTAAGGTGTCATTAATGTTTTTAAATTCATCCAAGTCAATAAACAAAACCGCCAGTTTCTCGCCCTTTTTATTCGAAGATGCGATTTGATGTTTGAGTTCATCCACAAAACAAAAACGGTTAGGAAGGGCGGTCAGCTCATCGTGTGTTGCCATATGCTCAATTTGGCGCTGAGAACTTTTGATGTGCGAAATATCACTAAAAATTGCTACAAAGTTGGTGATTTTCTCACTCACATCTTTGACGGTATTGATGGTAAGCCACTCAGGGTAGATCTCACCGGTTTTATTTTTATTGTAAATTTCTCCTTGCCACCACCCTCGCTCCATCAATGTTGTCCAGAGGTTTTTAAAAAACTCAGGCTCATGTTTTCCCGAATTAAGCATCGCAGGATCTTGACCCAAAGCCTCTTCCGCGCTGTACCCTGTAATGCGCGTAAACGCATCATTGACTGTCAATATTTTATTGTTTTCATCGGTAATTAAAATGCCCTCCCCCGCACGTTCAAACACTTTGGCGGCAAGTTTGAGTTTTTGCTCTGCTTCGTATTTGTGCGAAACGTCTTGAATTTCCACACAAATAGACTTGATGATGCCCTCTTCATCAAAGATAGGAAAACGGTTGGAGTGGAGGTAAAAAAGCTTTCCATCAAGCAAACACGGCTGTACCGATTCTTTCGCACTCAAGTCTTTGAGCACGCTCATATCTTCCATGCGAAAGGTTTTAGCTATTTCGGCAGAAAAGAGTTGGGCATCGCTTTTTTTCATCACCTCATGGGAACTGAGTCCAAAAAATTCTTCAAAACGACGATTGACAAACTCGTACCGACCCGCGATGTCTTTAAGGGCGATCATGTCACGTGAATTGTTCATGATGGAAAGCATCATCTCTTGTTTCTCTTCCAATTGCTTTTTAGCTTGAATGATGTCCGTATTATCGACGATGGCAAGCACGATGCTAAGCACTTTCCCCGATTTATTGAGGCTGGGGTTAATGAAGACTTTATAGGTATTTTTTTCATGTGTCACAAAGAGCGAATCTTTACGCTTTTTGTTAATCGCATCTAAAAATTTCTCTTCCAAGTCTTTAATATAATAGGGCAAATAAGAACTTTCAATGTGCTGACCTACCGCCGAATACTGCAACTCATACATGCGTGCCGCGGTGGTGTTAAAGCGTTTAAGATGCAATTCCGTGTCAAGAACGATGAGAGGGAAATTGAGCGTGTTATACACACTTTCAAAATCAAAATTGGTGGTGGCAAGTTCATTGGTTTTGACCAAAAGCTCTTCATTCACACTGGCAAGTTCTTCGTTGGTGGCTTGCAACTCTTCATTGGAGGCTTCAAGCTCTTCGTTGGTGGCTTGCATCTCTTCGTTGGAAGCTTGAATCTCTTCATTCAGGGCTTGCATCTCTTCGTTGGAAGTACTAAGCTCCTCAATTAAAGACTGCAAATGCTCCTGCGTCACCAACTGCTCCTCAGGAGAGTAATCGTACATTCGTCCAAGGCTATTTAGCTGTTGCTCTTCTTTGTCTTGTTCGCCGATCAACTCCTCTTCAACCACATTTTCAAATAAAACAACATAGGTTTCGTTGGCTTTTTCTTTGGTCGGTTTGATGACCAAACGGAACAACATGCCATCGACTCGCTTCTCTTTACCCTTGCGCGCTTCTTGGTACTTTTTGACCACATTAAACAAGGGAACAAGTTCAGGCTTAAAGAGTTCGAGAATCAGCTCTTGAAGGTTGTAGCGCGGTGAGCCTTTGGGGAAAGAGATAAATTTTCCGATCTGCCCAAAGGTATGGATGATGTTCAAATCAATATCCACTAAAACAGCGGCATTTTCATAGTACGAAGCAATTTCATCTTGAAGAATTTTCTCCCATTTACGCTGTCCTGAGATATTTTCAGTGCTGCTACGCAAATAGCCACGTGAGATTTTTTTCTTGGTGTTTAAAAGCATTTTTGGGTCTTTTTTAAAGACGCGTGTTTTGGTGTCGAGGGGAATAAAGATGTCTGAATTGACCCCGATGCTCTCACTTCTGCCTAAGAACAAATACCCATCACCGTGCAAGGCGTAGTGAAACATCCCAATCACTTTGGCTTGCAGTTCGTTGTTAAAATAGATCAAAACATTTCTACATGTAATCAAATCCAGCTTCAAAAACGGCGGGTCGTAGGTCAAATCTTGTTTGGCAAACACAATGCTGTCACGCAAAAATTTATTGACTTCATAGCCATGGTCTGTGCGTTTAAAGTACTTCTCAATGTACTCGCTTTTGACCTCGCTCACCGCATTTTCCGAGTAAACTCCCGCACGTGCGATGCTTAGGGCATTGATGTCAATGTCAGTGGCAAAAATCTGCAATTTACACATCTTGCCTTGCTCTTCAAGATACTCTAAAAATAAAATACCTATGGAGTACGCCTCTTCGCCCGTCGCACACCCAGCAATCCACACACGCACTTCGTCCCCATTTTTTTTGTTTGCGACGAGCTCTTTAATGTAGGAACTAAAAATATTAAAGGCTTCGGTGTCACGAAAAAATGAAGTCACGGAGATGAGCGTGTCTTTAGCAAAAGAGACCAACTCCTCTTCGTGTTTGGTCACATACTCCAAATAGGCTCCAAGCGTACTGCACTCAACCGTGGTCATACGTCGTTGAAGACGGCGCAAAAGGGTCGCATGTTTGTAATTGGTAAAGTCGATTTCGGTCTTTTTTTTCACTTTTTTGAGTAAAATTTCAAGTTCATCTGAGGGTGAATCGCTTTGAAGCATTGACGCAATGTTGTCATCGAACATCAAATACCGCTTGATAATATCACCAAACTGCTCAGGTGCTATCTCATAATCCACCGAACCCGAATCAATCGCAGAGGTGGGCATGCCATCGTATTTTGCTGTTTTTGGAATCTGCGCAAACGTGATGCCACCTCCTGCTTTGATGGAGATCAGTCCTTGCGTGCCATCGGTTCCCGTACCCGAGAGAATGATACCAATGCCGTTTTCCCCGTACTCTTGCGAGATGGATTCAAATAAAATATTGATGGAAGGTTTGGTAAAAATCTCTTTGGAGGGCTCTTGCAAAATCAAGGTTTTACTTTTAACCACCAAGTTTTTATTGGGAGGGATGACATAAACCGTATTTTTTTTGGGTTTTTCGCCATCAGAGACTTTTTTCACCAACAGTTTGCTCTCACGGTTTAAGATCTCATGCAAAATACTCTTGTAATTAGGCGAGAGATGTTGCGCGATAACGTAGCAACAATTCAAATCCTCCGGAAGGTGCTTAACCAGTAAACTCAGTGCTTCAATGCCTCCTGCAGATGAGCCAATGCCCACCATGTAAAATTCATCATTTTTAAGTGAATTTGCTTTTTGAACCTTTGCCATAAACCGTCTCCTTAGTCTCATTAAGGTTATTATAACACATGGGGGTAACATTGAGATAACTTCTAAATTAAAGGAACCTTGGATTGGGGATTTATAAAACAAGGTGTCTCTTTTTGTACCAATTTTTAAATAAAAACATTATAATGGCATTGAGTGTAAGGAGTGAAGATGAACCTAAAATCCAAATTATTTATTTTTATGAGTGTTTTGTTCATCATTTTTTCGTCTTCTGTTTGGGTATATTCTGGTTTTTTAGTCGAACAGCTCAATGAAAAATGGGCGGTGCGCTTTGTTAAAAAGCAAATTTTATTTGACAAGCACCGTACCCTTTTGCCCATCGTACGCGAAATTGGACTGGTGAAACAGCTCGCAAAAGAGCCCGAAATCATCGCCTTTGCACACAACGAAAACGATGAAGCGCACAAACAAAAGGCTTTAGACGTGCTTGAACGCTACCGTCTAAAATTTCTCGATAGAAGCTATTTTAAGAGTTTCGCTACACGCTCTCCCCTCAAAATCCTGACGACAGTTGGTTTTTTTACGCCATGTCTAAAGGGGATGATTATCAAATCAATGTGAACAAAGACACACATCTAGGTCTCATTAAAGTGTGGGTCGATTTTTTAGTAAAGCACGAAGGGCAAACCGTTGGTGTCGTAGGAACGGGATTCGCATTTGAGCAATTTTTAGACGAATCGGTGGGCATCGAACAAGATGGTGTGCGCAATTTCTTCATCAACAAAGACCTTGCCATTCAACTCGCACGCGACACAACGCTGATCGATTATGCGAGCATGACCAAAAGTGATGGACAGCATAAAACCATCGATCAATTCTTAAACAAACATGACCTTGAGGCGATACAAGCGCAGATGAAACCCCTGCTTTTAGCCCCTGAGGACATCAAAACCTTATGGGTAAACTTTGAGGGGGAAAAACAGCTTTTAGGCATGGCATACCTTCAAGAGTTTGGATGGTTTAGCCTCACGTTTATTGACCCTCAAGAGCTTATCTTGATCAACAATATGGCGATGATGCCTGTGTTAAGTGTCCTCTTTTTACTCTCTTTGCTTGCGGTTGGCCTTGCACTCAATCGTCTCATTTTATCGCCATTGGACAGCTTAAAAAAACAAGTTCAAATGGTTAAAGAGGGAAACTATCTACTCGAACTTCCCCGCGTTGGCACCGATGAAATCGCCTCCTTATCGGAGCAATTCCAAGAGATGCTTCTTTATGTTCGCACCAACAATGAAGCCTTGGAAGCCAAAATCCAAGAGCGAACGCTCAGGCTTATGGACAGCGAACAAAAACTCAATACCATTTTAAATACCGTAGAAGCCTACATTTTTATTAAAGACCCACAGTACCGCTACCTCTATGCCAACAAAAAGACCTGCGAACTCTTTGGGCGAAGCCTTGAAGCGATTGTCGGGCATGATGACAGTGACTTTTTTGATGAACAAACGGTGAAAAACATCCATGTTATGGATGAAAAAGTATTTACTTTAGCTGAGAAAGTCACGCAAGAAGAGATCAACACCAATGCACAAGGCACACTCACCACGGCCTATCTCTCAACAAAATTGCCCTTGTTTGATAAAAATGGCAAAGTCTATGCCCTGTGTGGCATCTCCACTGACATCACGGAGCGCAAAAAAACAGAAGAGATCATCAAAGCGCTTGCCTACCACGATGCGCTAACCGGTCTACCCAACCGAAGAATGCTCGATGAACGTTTAAGCTTGGTACTCTCACACAATGCACGCATGGGAGAATTTGCCGCTTTGATGGTGCTGGATTTGGATAACTTCAAACCGCTCAATGATACGGCAGGACACAGTGCCGGCGATATCTTGCTGAAACACGTTGCCACGCGTCTTTTGGAGAGCGTGCGTCAAGAAGACACCGTTGCCCGTTTTGGGGGCGATGAATTTGTGGTGGTATTAGGCTATTTGGGCACGCAATCTGATGTAGCACTCATGCAAGCACGTCATGTGGCAGAAAAAATTCTTTTACATGTAAGCAAACCCTTTTCCATTTTGCTTGAGCGTGAAGGGCAAGAGCCTTTACATGTAGAACACCATTGCACCGCTAGCATTGGCATCACGCTCTTTAAAGGTAACATGTCTAGCATCGACAAACTCTTCCAAGAAGCCGACAAAGCGATGTACGAGGCGAAAGAAAAAGGACGCAATCGCGTAGAATTTTATAAGGATAATCAATGAACATTTATGGCATTACCACCTGCGGGAGCGTGAAAAAGGCACTCTCATTTTTCAAAGCCAGAGGCATCGCCTACACCTTTCACGATTTAAAAAGTGAACACGTGAGCGAAACGAGACTCAATGACTGGCTCAAAAAACAGCCTTTGTCGGTTATTTTCAATACCAAAGGGACAAAATTTAAAACCTTGGGACTTTCAAAAGAGCTGAGTGATGAAGATAAAAAACAATGGCTTTTAAAAGAGCAACTCTTATTTAAACGCCCCATCATTGAATGCGACGATGGGAACGTGGTCGTAGGGTTTAATGAGGATGTCTATCTTAAGCTCTTTTAGCAGTGGAGACAAAAAGAGCAGCCAGCAGTAAAAATGCCCCTGTAATACGGTTTTGAATCCGTACCGCACGAAGCGATTTGACCATAAATTTTAAACGGTACGCTAAAGAGCTGTACCCTGTCATCACGATGATATCGACCCCAATGAGTGTGGCACAGATAATGACAAATTGGCTCATAAGCGCTTTACTTGGGTCTAAAAATTGAGGAATAAAGGCTACCAAAAATACCGTCGCTTTGATGTTGGTACAGTTAATAAGGGTGGCTTGGATAAAGGCTTTTGGCGCACTAAACGCTTTGATGTTTTCCGTATCGCTGGGTAAAACCGGCTTTTCCCTAAACTTCATCACGCCAATGAATACCAAATAAACCACACCAATCCATTTGATGATGTTAAACAACAGCAAGGAGCTCATAATCAAAGAGCCAAGACCCACAACGACAATAAAGGTTTGGATAAAAAGCCCCATTTGAAGCCCAAAGATAGCCGCATAGGAGCGCTTAAGCCCGTATTTGAGCCCATAATTCATCGAAACAACGGCTCCAGCCCCTGGGGAAATACTAATCACAATTGCCGCGACTAACATCGTAAGCCACATATCCAAATCCATCCGCAATCCTTTACATGTAAGGTCGGATTATAACCCAATATTTAGAAAGAGAAGCTAAAATGGTGGAAAACAAAAGGAATACCTATGAAAATTGCAATGAGTGGTGCGAGTGGTTTTGTGGCGAGTGCACTTAAAAAAGTGTTTCCGGGTTATGTGGTGATTGAACGAAACGATAGCGTTGCGGATCTGGTTGAAAAATTCAAAGGAGTTGATGCGGTCTTTAACCTTGCCGGTGCTCCCATTGCAACCCGTTGGGACACGGAGTATAAAAAAGTATTGCGCTCTTCTCGCATCGACACCACGCAAAAAATCGTAGAAGCTTTGAATCAAAGCGATGTCACTCACTTTATCTCTACCTCGGCTGTGGGAATCTACCCAAGCGGTGTTTCGTGTGATGAGCGTTCCATCTCGTATGGGGATGATTTTTTAGGAGAATTGGCACGTGAATGGGAAGAAGAAGCCCTTAAATGCACCAAACTAACCACGATTTTGCGTTTTGGTGTTGTTTTGGGGAAAGAAGGAGGTGCCTTGGAGAAAATGTTACCCGCCTTTAAAATCGGCATGGGAGGCATTTTGGGCAACGGCAGAATGGTGATGAGCTGGATCGACATCGATGATTTGGTGAGCATCTATCGCTTTGTGCTTGAGCATAAATTGGGTGGTATTTTCAATGCTACGTCACCTCATCCTCTCACCAATTTTCATTTTACGAAAATTTTAGGCAACGTCCTGCATCGTCCTACGTGGATACCGCTGCCTGCATTTGTTATCAAAATGCTCTTTTCCGAAGGAGCTGTGGTGCTTTTAGACAGCAAAGAAGCGCATCCTAAAGCCCTTTTGGACAAAGGTTTTGTTTTTGCTTATCCTACCCTTGAATCCTCTTTGCGAAAAATACTAGCTTAACGTTTTTCCAAGAAGAGTCTCAAGCCCAAAAAAAGCATCACAAGCCCTGAAAATAGGTCGAGTTTTTGGCGTACTTTTGGGCTCATCATCAAGCGATTGGCAGAACAAATCGTATAAATAAGCAAGCCTTGCCAAAGAATGGCAACCACAAAATGAAGCGATGCGAGAAAGAGCGATTGCAAAAGAGCAGAACCCTCGGGAGTGATAAACTGCGGCAAAAAAGCCATATAAAAAATGATGGCTTTGGGATTGAGGACGTTGGATAAAAAACCCTCTTGCAAAGACCTAAAAAAACGAAATTCACTCTGTTGTGCAACAGGGGTATCATCCAGATAGCGAGCCTTCCAAAACGCTTTTAAACTTGAAATTCCCAGCCACACCAAATAGCATGCCCCCAATGTTTTTAGCACCATAAATGCTGTCGCAGAATAAAGCAGTACCGTTGAAATACCCACCGCTGAAAGGGTTGCGTGCACAAAAAGACCCAAACAAATACCCACACTCGACACCCAACCATCACGTGCGCCGCCTCGCAAAGTATTGCGCAATACCATCATCGTATCGGCTCCTGGCGTCATGGTAAGTAGCGTGATGGCAATAAGATAGGTCATCAGTGAAAATTCCACATTTTTCTCCTGTTTAACGGTCATTTTAGAACTACGAATCGTTGCACTAAAAGGTTACAATTTTAGCATGAAAAAACTTACACTGCATTATTCATGTTTGATAAACGCCCCACGCGAAGACGTTTTTGCGTTTCACACTGACACGCAAAATTTACCCCGCATCACCCCTCCGTGGATGCAAGTGCGTATCGTCTCTTCCACACCGAGTCATGTGATCTTAGACATCAAACGCCACTTCATCACCACGCGTTGGGAGGTTGAGCTCTCCTTTGACACTAACCAATGGAGCATCACCGACACCTTACACAAAGGACCTCTTCCTTTTTTTAAACACCATCGCCGTTTTATTGCCCTTGAAAATGGTAAAACCTGCATGGATGAGACCATCGAGATGGTTTTACCACTAGGATGGCTAGGCGTTTTAGCGCATCCCTTTGTTAAAAAGGAGACTGACACGATGTTTGCGTTTCGGCATAAGGCCACCCAAGCTTTTTTTGAAACATCAGTGCTATAATACTTTACAAAAGGAG
>JFJP01041104.1_pt1 | contig 16818 bp, 12 predicted proteins | sample 431651 | NCBI WGS metagenome assembly JFJP01 (sample SAMN02602958, study PRJNA72255) | Microbial mat metagenome, whole genome shotgun sequencing project. | biome: fresh water; feature: sink hole; material: water; isolation source: purple microbial (photo- and chemosynthetic) mats found in... | reverse complement strand
GGAATTGCATTGATAGTTTTATCAACTGCCCAATTAGCCAAGGCAATGAAAGATTTAAATCTTGAGCAAATAATAGGACTAGTAGCAGTAATGGCTGTCATAATGGGTGGAATGGTATTAGTCATTTATGCATTTGCTGCGGCTATTACTGCTCTAGGTAGTGCAGGAAAAGTAAGTGCATTAGGATTATTGGCTATAGGTGGTGCAATATTAATGATAGCAGGTGGATTTGCTCTTATAATATGGGCATTTACTGGTTTAACAAAAGCTCTTGCCGGTTTAAATCTTGAACAAATTAATGGACTTATAAAAATGATGCTTATTACAATGGGTGGAATGATTGTGACAATTCTTGCATTTGCATTTGCTCTTTCTATATTAGGACCAGCAGCGGCTGTTGCAGCTGGCCCAATGATGGCATTTGGTTTTGGAATATTAATGATAGCAGGTGGATTTGCATTGATAGTTTTATCAATAACCGGGCTAGTAAAAGCATTTGCTGGTTTAGGTGAAAATACTAGTGCTGTCGCAGCTGGAATATCTTCTATTGTGTTTTCTATTGCTGCTTTAATAGGTGTAGCAGCTTTATTAGTTGGAGCTGTAGCTTTATTGGCTTATGCTATGACAAGTGCTTCTGTAGGAATGGTTGTATTTTCTGGTGCATTGATTTTATTAGCAGTAACGATGCCACTTTTAATAGGAATTGGTCTAGCAGCTAGAGGTGTTGGTGAAGCTTTCCTTAATATGGGTATTGGAATAAAACTCATGGCTGATAATCTTATAGGAGACAAAGGAGCAATAACAGGTCTTCAAGAATTAAAAACAGAGTTGAGCAGTGGCTGGAAAGGAATTGCTGATGGCGCAATAGCTGAAATAGAAAGAATAAATACTGCCTTAGAAAATATGCAAAAAATAAGTCTTGGTTCTATGGCTGCAAATATTGTCACAAATGTCATAGGAAAGAGTGCTAGTGAAAAAGATTCAGCAGATAATGTTGAAACATCTGATCATGTATCACAATTCAATACTGCAAATGCTCATCTTAGTGCTATATCTCAAAATACTTTAAAAACAAATTCATTATTGTCAGAACTTATAGTAGAAACTAAGAGAAATGTAAAGATAAGAACTAAGATAGCTGTTACAACAAGTATGGGAGTATCAGAATAAAATGTCAGATATAAACAATGAAGAGACGAAACCTAGTGATATTGTAGGAACAGACAAAGAGTTTAAAAGAGTAGAGCAGACTCTCCCTGTCCAGCACCAATCTAAGGGCTTGCAACCTATTATCCCTCTTGACAGTGGCAATAGAAAGAATGGCCGTACAATAGGGTCTATGGGAATAAGGCAAGAAAAATCTCTGACTGACATTGATTCTATAGGTCAATCTTCTGTAAAAGAAATAAACAATATTGTTGCTCCACCTTCACGCCAAGAAAAATCAAATCAAGATGTAACATCAAACACAGACAGAGAATATAAACAAGGTGAAGAAATAACTCCATCTTATAATAGATCTATAAAACACCAAGAGTTGGAAAAAGATATACAGCGTCTAGTTTCAAAGAGAGATGCAAATGTTGATGCAGAAGTATTGCATAAAGAAAAAAAAGAGAGTGAAGTACAATCTCCAATGGCAAATGCAAGAAAGACAGAACAACAATTCAAAGAGTTGTCACATTTTGCTAAAAAAGAAATGAATATATTTGAATCTTTTGATCATGGTGTCAAACAAGAAAAAGAATTAGATCAAAAGAATACAGACATAAACAAGCAAGAGGTTGAAACTAACTTGCCTATTTCAGATACTGTAAAACAAGAAAAAAATACTAATATTTTATCTACTGGAATTAAAAAACAAGAAGAGGAGACTATAATCTCTTCTAATGCAAAAAAACAAGAAGTTGAAGCAATTGTCCAAGATCCAAAATTAAAAAAATCTGAGAGTGAAATATCATCTAGTGATGACAGAATAAATAAAACAGAGAAGAATATTTATCCAAAATCTGAATTATTAAAAAGGGAAGTAGATATAAACATCCAAGACCCAAAAATTGAAAAAACAGAAGTAAAACCACCTATTGATGATTTAAGAAATGAATCTAAAAAAGAAAAAGATATTTCATCTTATAGCAATAGAAATGACAAAGATTGGGAACAGACAACTGGTGATGAGCATTTCCCATCTCTGCAAAAAGACGAAAAGGAAGTACAATATAATACAACAAAGATAGAAAAAGGATCAGTCAGAGATTTTGATCCTAATAGAGAGTTGAAAGCTGGAATAGATGGAATAACTGCCGAATCTACTGTTGATGCTATCATAACAAGCAACTATTCTTTTGTTGATAGCCCTGAGCCTGGATTTATATCTGATGCTAAAAAGATAACTACTAAAAAATCAACAAAACAAGTTCATAATTTGTCATTTGACAATGTATTCTCTGAATTTGAAAATGCTCTTTCTTCAAACATAAAAGAGGATAAGAACCTTAATACAAACACTCTTGGGCAAAATAACAAAACAACACAAACTGAGGAAAATCACACAATAAGTGCTTTTACAAATATAGTTAGACCTAATAAAACACAGGACTCTACACCAATACAGCCTAGCAATATAAACACTAGATCTATAGAAGACAGATCTGATTTGTCTAGCATAGCAATTACAGATACTCCTCCAAGAGTAACAGGAACAGAAGATCATACAATCAGAGGAATAACTGAATCAGAAAGACCTAGCAAACCACAGACTGATTTAAATAACACAGATGCTCAGCCTCTTAATACTAATGAAAGACTGATTGATGAAAGATCAGATTTATCTAAACAGTCAATAGATCAAAAATCCACATTAACTATACAAGATGAAGTAGATCATACTAAAAGTTCTGTATCTAGTCTTATTAGATCAGGCAAATCACAAGATATTATAAATAAAGTAGATGCATATCCTAATAATATAGATAAAAGAACATCCGAAGATAGATCAGATTTATCTAGCATAGCAATATCTAGTACTCCTCCAAGAGCATCAGGCACAGAAGATCATACAATCAGAGGAATAACAGAATCAGAAAGAGACATAAAAAAACAAGATATTATAAATAAAGTAGATGCATATCCTAATAATATAGACAAAAGAACAGATGAAGATAGATATCTGCTTACTACACAATCTGTTAAAAATGAAAAATCTGAGATAGAGATTCAAAAAGAAGTAGATCATACTAAGAGTTCTTTGCCTGATTCTACATTATCTATAAATAGACCTAGCAAGCCACAGACTGATCTTTATATTACAGATGCGCAACCATTAAATACTGATGAAAGAATTAATGAAGATAGATCTGATCTTTCTGAGGTAGCTATATCTAATACTCCTCCAAGAGCAATGGGAACTGAAGATCATACAATAAGAGGCATAATAGGATCAGACAGGCTTAAAAAATCCCAAGATATTATAAATAAAGTAGATGCATATCCTAATAATATAGATAAAAGAACATCCGAAGACAGATCAGATTTATCAAAAAGTACTCCATATGATAATCCTATAGCAATAGACGAAACAATTGATTTCTCTACTAGAAGCATAGGACCTTATGTAGTTGATCCTATACCTGCAACTGCAAATGCAAATGAAATACCAGGAGATAGAGGGTCTAAATTAAATAAAGGCACCAATGATTTATTTGGAGATGCAATAGTTCCAATAGTTGCTACATCTGCTCCTGGAAATACAATAACCTATAGACCAGAAAGACAGGGCGATCAACCTACTGACAAAGGTTTTGGTATATCTACAGGATCTATTGTTTCAATGTTTAGACCTATAGGGTTATTTAAGAGAATAGAAAATGGAATTAAAGGAAATGTTGGCGATCTAGTTTCAGCAGGTTTAAATGCTGCACTGCCTTATTTGAATGAAGCAAGAGGTGCTGCAGGAAGTACATTAGCAGATTCTGGTCCTGCTGGTAAAATTATAAGTAATCTTGTCAGTGGAAGCCAAGCAATACCTCTTACAGGTGCATTTGCTAGAGATGCAGGAAATACAACAGATGATGTTCTTAATTATACTCGGCATGCAATGATCAATGGTATAAGAGCATTATCAAATAGAGTTGTAGATGAATTATTTATCAATGGTAAAGTTGATGATAGTGATAAAAACCAAATCATGAAAGGTGTAGATAAAGAAGTATCTGGTTTATATGAAGATAATTATAATGCAGATGGAACTTCTTTTATTCCAGCTACACCAAGTGAAAACATAAGGGGTGTAATAAAAAAAGACCAGAAATCTATATTGGGAGTTCCTGTTGCATACTCTAATTCAAAAATATCTAATTCACCTGCAGTTAAATATAAGAGTTACAGTGATTATATAAATACACTGAAAGTGCAGATAGCTGGTCTTAATAATCCTTTTGGAACAACTGAATTCAATGAAGATGATATAAATGACAAGTTGTTAAGAAAATATAGTAGCATAAACAATAATAATCCTCAAGAAAAACAAATGAAAATAATGATTGAACAATTTATATCATTTAGTTCAAAGTTAACAGGCACTGGTTATTTAAATGTTTCTGAAAGAGGATTTGAAAAAGCAGATGGTAAAAATACAGACGAAAGTCATTATGGTATTTATGGCAATGAAACAGCTTTCAATGATACTCAAGTTTTTGATATTAAAAAACCTAATTTAAAAAATAATGATTATCATATTTCATCCGCATTTATGCAAAGTGCTAGCAAAGAAGATCTTGTAATTACTCATAGAAATGGAAAATCAATATTTAAAGAAAATATGATTTCAAGATTTGAAAATGATACACTGGTATATGATGGTGAAACAGAAAATAGTACAGAAAGAGAAAGTGAAAGACACTTGAATTTTATGTCTACAGGAATAGAAGGATCATCTAGAAGTTCAATTCAAAGTGACATAAATCTAAGACTTGTTTCTGAAAAAATATTAAATTATAGTTCATTGTTTGCAGATGACGCTTATAGTAATTATAAAAATGATCCTCTCTTTATAAGTGCATATCTTACACATGCTAATAGAGAAGAAATTGATGATTATACTATAACAGACAGGAATATAAAGAAAAATACATATAAAAAACTATTAGATGAAGATGCTGACCATACTTTATTTTTATCTGATATGAATTTTGCAAGTGAAGATCAAAAAGCAGCTAATATAAATTTATTAAATTCTGGTGTTTTTAGCAGGATGAAATTTGATTCTACTAATTTATTCGATATAGATGGAGAAAAATATACAATTTCTAGTGCTACAAAGAAAGAAGATTTTATAACTAGTTATGGAGCTGATTATGAACAAAGATCAGCCAAAGACATATATGCTAAATATATAAATAAAATAGATTCAATTAGTTATGAAGATGGATTGGCAGATCTATCAAATTTAACTTTAGGTGGAAATTATGGTGAGTCAATATTATCAAATCAAGAATATTTTATAAATCCATTTTATAATGAAAATGATATTTTCATAGTAGATAAAGACAAAAGAAAAGAAAATTATAATGATATAATAATAAAAGAAAGTTATAATAATTATTATGTGCCATCAGCTATTTTACCTAAAACAATAAATGATAAAATAATAAGAGGAGAAGTAAGTGATATATGGGTTAAGAATACAAGTAGTTTTACTGGAGAAGATATTTATGGTGCGCAATATCCAATAACACAAAGACATATCAAAGATGATTTCTTTTTCATAGGAGATAACAATTCTTGGAATGAGTTAGGAAGAGAAGATAAATCTTTATTAGGTAAATTAAAAACTGTAAATTATGAAAACAAAGATTTAATTTACCCTTCTGGCACAAGAACAGAAAAAGCCACAGGTGCAAATAACATTGATGTTAATGTAAATGATTATGAAAATAAGCCATATGGTGTCTATAATGTGGCAAAAGATATTGCTCATACATCTAATATTGCTAATCAACCTGTTTTATTTAAGGATAATTTAGAAATAACTGAATTCACTAAAGAAACAAAAGATGCTAAGTTGAAATTTGATAGGCATATATTTGGTGGTACAATTAATAGACGTGATATAACTAATAGTCAAGAAGACTGGCTTAAAGAAATAAAAACCAAGATGACTACAGATATGGGGAAAATAATTGTAAATCCAAACCCTGTAATGGCATCTAATACTAATTATTGGATTACTAATGATAATACAACTGGAGTAGTAAGTCCAAATCATACAGTATTTACAATACCATTTCAATTTAATGTTGAAATAACTGGTGAATCAAGACAAGCATCATGGTCTTCACATACAGGATATGGAAGAACAAGTGAATTTTATACATGGAATAATACAGCATCAAGACAAGTCAGTTTGAAAACAGTTTATATAATAACAGATGCTTTGAAAACAGATAAAATTTCTTATAAAAGAACAGATGAAGGTGAAAGTTCTCCTCAATATCCTCCAATAAGTTTTGCACATATGGAAAAAAACGAAAACTTGCCAAAAAATCTAATATATAATACTTTTAATTCAGGTCATGGTGGTTGGGCTCCAGGCTATATACATAAAATAATAGTTAGCTGTTCCACCTGTTTTAGTTATAGATTATAATGGTTTATTTAGAAGATATACAAAACATAGTACTACAGCAGATGCTCATTGGATATGTGAAGATATAAGCATTGATCCAATTGCAGAATTAGGTATGACAAATACAAAATTCCCAATGGGATTTGAAGTGACACTTACATTGAAAGAAATATCTAATGATTGGGGTGATTATCAAGATATAAAGACATCTCTTTTTGATAAGATAACAAAATTTGATACTACAAAACCATGATGATAATTGGAGGTAAAAATGTCTGATAAATCTAAATTGCCAAGTTATGATTCACATAGCAGAATGAAGCACTATAACATCATTTTTGATGAAAGTATAAATCAAAATAGAGTAGCTTTTTATAATTTTGACGCAGCTGACAGTATTGTGAAAGATTCACGAGATGACTATTTTACAGTTCCAAAAGGGATGGAATATAGACTGGATCTTATAAGTGTAAAATTCTATGGAACATCAGCATATGACTGGTTTATTGCTCAATATAATAATATAGAGGACCCCATAAGAGATATAGTAGCAGGAAAAAAATTGATTATACCTTATAATGGTAAAACAAATGGAGTATAATAATGTCTGAAAAAGCTTATATAGTTCCTGCAACTGTACTTGACAATTCATCATTTAAAGAGACTGGAGAAATAAAAATACAAGTATCAGAATTGCGTACTGCTACTTATGCTGAAGTGATGACACCAATAGGCGGGCTTCCAAACATGGCATTCCAATGGGTTCCACCTATTGGAGCTTATGGATATATTATGTATAAAGGTGGTGACAGCCGCAGACCTGTGTGGATTGGATCTAAACTTATGGCATGGGACAGGGCCAAAGCTACAGAAGTCAGTGACATAGATTTAGTTCCTGGTGTCATAGAAGCAGATGACAGTGTATCTGATTTTATCATAAAAACTCAGAATACAACATTTGAAAATAGAGATGTTGATGATGCAGAAAACAACAAGGTAGAGAACATACTCAAAATGAGCAAGGGTGAATTTACGCTTGCCAAGGTAAAGCAAGGCGACAAGTATGAATACAAGACAGAGAGTTATGACATAAAGACAGAGCCTAATTACCAGATAATATCAATGACTGATGACAAGATAATTGTAAGATTCAATTCAGCAGAGAATGATGGAGAGTATGCAGAGTTGAACATGACTGAAGGTGAAACAAAACTGTCAGTGAAATATGACAATAAAGAAGTATTCATAAAAATGACCAAAGATGGTGTGAATGTAGATTCAGCAGGCAAGACATCAATCAATATAGATGCTGAAGGTAATATAAATATAACTGGCAAAAAAATGGTTGTTGATGCAGACAAGATTGAGTTAGGTGGTAATAGCAACAAAGCAGTATTGTTTGAACCATTAAGAGATTTCATAATGCAGACTTATATGACACATATCCACCCAACACCATCAGGACCATCAGGACCACCACCTGGCAAGAATGTGAGTTTTGCTTCTAAAAAGGTAAAGTTAAAATGATTGCATATAAAGCAAAAACAGAAACATTTATTCCCATTTTTAAGACTAGCAATACTTTATATGTGATGATAGTCAAGCACAATAGTAGTGAAATAATTGCAATTGTACGATTTAAACACAATGCCATAAAAAACTGGGAAAAATATGAAAGAGGCATGGATCTTGTATCCCAAGAAAAATATCCTCTTATGATTAAAAAGCTATTTGAATATTTTTCAAAATGATATATCGTGATTATGAATGTATTATCTCTTTAAAAGATGATATTTGTGTAATTAAAAATATCTCTCCTTCAATATTTTATTTTTATGATAAAGATATTAGCAGAGCAATAGAATATTGGAAGCAAGAAATAGATTATATATTAAGGAATAAATGCCAGTAATATCTTATTTAAGTGAAGTAGTTAAAATTGGTAAAACAATGTCTGGTGGGTTGCCTGCTGAAGTATCTGCTATACTAGATGCAATTTCTCAAGCCCAAGTAGCAGGACCATCTTTACAACCTGTACCATTTCCACCTGGAGTAATACCAGTACTCCCATTTGGAATAGCTATTTCTATTATCATGACAAAATTAGAAGCAATGATGTTCAAGGGATTTGAAGAATTAGAATCAATAACAAAAAAATTGATGCAGAAATATGAAACAGACAAGACAAAAGCTGAAACTCAGAGAGCAACTGCAGCAAAAAAATTATATAATGATTTGGTTGCAAAGCAAGCCATTATAAAAGAAGAGCTCATAGTTTTAGAACAGGAAAAAGAAGATATAGATAAAAACCTTCCTGAGTTAGAAGCATTGCAGATAAGTGAAATGGAAAGATATAACATAGTAATATTTGAAATAAGAGATTCTGCTAAAAAAGCTGAAGATGCTGGTAATTTGATTGAAAGAGATAGATTGCTTAATACAATATCTATCCATGATTACTGGTTAGGAGAAATAATAAAAATATCTGTAGATATCATAGTATTGAAACTTCGTCTTCCATCTTTACAAAGAGAAATAGACAGTAAAAAAGAATTAGCTAATATGTCAATACAAGAAAACTGGGAGGTAGATGTTGATCTAGCTGATCTATTTGAAGTAGCCGTGCCTGCATATCCTGACCTGCCATCAATGCCAGAATTGCCAACCATACCTCCAATACCAAAAGAAAGTGAATTAGTCAAAGCTTTGAGAAAAGCATTTGGTAAATGGGTTGTTACTCCAACTATATTGCCATTTGGAATACCATTGTGTGCTATATTATTATATATTCAAGCAAAAGCAACAGCACCGGCTCCTCTAGCAGCTAAGATAGAATCAGCAGCTGACGCAAGTATTTTACAAGGTGCTGGTTTAATGTAATTATTTTATACAAGATAATCATATGATAATAAAATATAAAGAAGTAAGTGATTCAATAGATAATTTATACATTGTATATAATTTTTACTTAGATACAATGATTGTACAGCATGTCAGTAAATTACATGCAATAAATATTTATAAAAGTGGCAAACCTAATGATAAAGGATATATTGAAATACCCCTGGAGGAATTAAAAGAGCAGTTAAAGACAATAATAAAAGATATGTTTAGTGGGCACATTATGTGGGGTGAATAATGGAAAAATTAAAGTTTAATACATGGTATTGCAGAAATAACACTAATCAATATGAATATAAGTATATTTTTAACATAAAATCAAAAAATGGTTATTATGGAATTAGTTGTACTACATATACTGATTCAATTATAGTTAATACTATATTTATATTTCCAGATATGAGCATAGAAAATAATACTTTTCGTACTTCAGATCGTGGTACTGTTCCTATGTTTATTGAGCCAGATCAAATACCAGATATAGCCAATATGTCTGAATGTAATAAAATAAAAATAATTATTTCTCTTTTTACAGCAGTAGGTAAATAATGGCAATAAGCATAGAAGAAAAGAAAAGGCAAATAAAAGAAAAAAGATCAAGAGCCATACAACAAAAATTAAATCTATTATGGGCAAGAGATGGTTGCGCATCTCCTCAAATAGAATCTTCAAAAGATGAAGATGATTTTAATCTTAATCAATTATTTGGAGGATCTAAATCTTCTCAGATAAATTGGACGCAGCTTGGTGTAGAAGGATTGATACGTTGTTATTATGATATTATATATTTGATAAATGGTAAAAAGAGAAATAATCCTATAACCAATGATGGTGAAGTTCCAAATAGTGCTGCTTGCGCCACAAATACATATAATAGATCTGATTTGACAATAACAGCTCAACAAGCTATGAAAGGTTTTGCATATAAATCTGGTTATTTTATAGGAAATGCAGCTGGATTTGAAGGTCTTCCAGAATCAGATTCTACTACAAACCAGAATGCAGCTAGAGGTGAATATGAAATAACATCTTCAACATTTTCTCATAATAGAGATAAAATAGGAGCTGATTATCCTGAAAACGCTCAAGGGTTATTGTTGGATAAAATACAAGATGCTATAGAAAAAATTGGTGATAAATCATCACTAGGACCACGTATAGGAACATATGTATATGGAACAGCTCCTCCTCCATATACAAGTTTTATATCTGATTCAATTCTTGGGAAAAGATTTAGTGATGTTTTACCTTATCTTAACATAGCAGCTACTTTTACTCCTGGAACTCCAGCAACTGAATCTACACCTGCAACACCTGATGTATATACAAATGGATCATATAGTTATGGAAATGGAACTTATGATTTTGTAAATAATGGATGGGTATTGTTGAGTAACAATTCTCTTCTTGATAATATTAATGTTACAGTTGATGATAATGATGATTTGCCAGAAAGCGCAAATCCAAGACATTTATATTATATTTTAAAAACAAATAAACTTGTGAGATGGAATGGAAGTTTATGGGCTGAAATAACAAATGGCAACATTGGAATAACATATTATAAACCTCAAGTTCAAACAGTCCAAGATCTCCCTTTGCACCCAAATACCGATGGAGATATTAGATTAGTAACAATACCAAATAAAAAATATAAATGGAATGGAGATGAATGGAATATTACGTTGCTTGGTACTCCAAACAAACCTAGTGTTCAAACAGTCCAAGACCTCCCTTTACATCCAAATACTGATGGAGATATTAGATTAGTAACAACAACAAATATAGAATATAGATGGGATGGGAATTCATGGCAAGAAATAACTGGCGATAATGTCACAATACAAAAAGATTCTGTTCAAACATTACAAGATCTTCCTTTGACTGGAAATATAAATGGTGATATTAGATTAGTTTCAGAAACAGGTGATATATATAGATGGGATTTTGCAAATTATTTAACAACTGCCCAAGATCAAGCCTCTGGTGTTCCAAAACCACAAGCTTATCAACACATTTATAGAGATTTTTATGATGCTACTTTAGATTCAGATATTATTGCTATAAAAACAATGTTGCAAGATCTATGGCAATTTATTGAATATACAAAAGTAAATTATGATAATTTTTTCATGAATATCAATGTAATACCAGGAAGAGCAGATAACTGGCAAATACAAAATAATTGGCAAGCTTCAATAGCACCATTTATTCAAATAATAGATAATTATTTATTATCTAAATCTACAGCAAATAGATCTGATTTAGATAACTTTATTATTACATTAAAAAATGACCTTCCAGTTCTAAAAATACAATTAGAAAGTATTGCTACAACAGCTGATGCTATATTTGGAAGTCCAACAGATGCTGCAACTCTTTATGGGTTCAGAATGATATTGATCAAAAATCTCATAGATATTCAAAATGGCGGATCTAAAGTAACTTTAATGTCTATGGCAGGATCTATAGAAGATGCTGAAAAGAAAATTGCACAATCAGAAGAGAATTTTGGAATCATAGGTGTGATATTAAAAGATGAGTCCTCTTTCTCAACTCAGAAATATTGGGATGGTGGAATAGTAACTCCAATTATTGGTGGTATAGAAACTCATCTAGCCCTTGATCAAAGACAATTTCTTGATGATGATGAAACTATGGAGAATGAAAATTACTTTCAGATGGTGCCTGATGGATTGATTGTAGCCTGGGAAGAAACCGCTCATGCAACAGCATATAATGTATATAAATCAAATAATTATAATCCTGCAACACAAACTGGAACATGGACTCCACTTATCCCATCTGGACAGAAATTTACAAATGAGAATATAGATATCAATACTGGCAAGGTATTGTCTTATTTTATTGATTATGATGTAGATTTTGAAGCAGAAGAAATGCCATATTATAAAGTTCAGACATTTGATACAGGAAAAAAACTATCTAATGGGTATTGGTGGTATGGTGCAAAATCAGAAATATCTTTGCCAATGTCAGCATCAGATTTTACATCAACACCATCTTCAGGTGTAAACATACCAGGGCAATCTGGATCTCCAGGTTATGGTGGATCTCCAGGATCTCCTGATACTGGTGTTTCTCCTCCTAGGCCTGATGAGCTTCCAGATTACGTATTTAAATATACTACAATAAAAATGGGTGGTGAAGCAGCTGATTCACCAGTAAATAGAATATATAGATCTGATGTAGCATTTGATACTATAGGATCTAATTTGGAAGTTTTTGTTGATGGCATGATACGATTAAGAGGGTCTGGTATAAATGATTATGTGCTCCTTGACTTTACTGGCATACAATTTACTAATCCAATAAACTCAAACAGTAAAGTAACTATGATTGTTTATTTTGGCTCTGGCTCTGGATCTAGCAATGGAGCAAGTGGATCATGGAAAGCTCCAGTAAATTCTCTAGATCAAAGACCTACAATTGGAAACAAAGATGGTGATGTTGTTCTAGTTCTAGAAGACAATTCTTTATATGTCTGGGAAGAAAGTGAAAAACAATGGTATGAAATATCTAATTCTAGTGATGCATTGACACATACTGATCTTGTTGATATGCCAGATACAAATGCTGCAAATGCTGACCATGATGCACGCTACCCAAGAAGAGAGGAAGTAGATAGTTTATTATCTGCTCTGCAGACACAATTAAGTAATTTGTCATATCTTATTCCAGATAATGCTGCACCATTGAGCTCAGTTTTAGAAATAACAAACAGTCCTTATTATACAGGCTATCTATCTGGTGGAGGATTCAATACATTTACAACTTTAGTAGAATATCAACAATATAATAAAATAGTTACAGGTAATAGTTTTATCCTAGAATCTGTAAATAAAAATTCAGAATTTTCTGATGCTGACAAAGGTGTTTTGTCTCTTTATATAAATGAAATCCAAGTAGATGTTGTTGATCTGGCATCACAATTCATAGAAAGTCAGAGAGGACAACAACAATCTTGGACACCTTATATGACACCCTTAGGAAAGATTGAGATAACATCTATCTATCCATTCAATGATTATGGTCAATATCAAAAATGTAACTTTAAAATACATATTGCAAATAATAATTTAATTCCAGGTGAAAATAAAATAGTGCTGAAACATGTAATAGGTCAAACAACAAGATCTACTCAGAATTTTATTTTCTTTTGGGATTCTACTCCAACAGAAATATTTTTCAACAATTTTTCATTGACAGAAGGTCTTATTGGATCACAAAAATACTTGTCAGGAGTAAGGTATTATTCATTGAATGATAAATTCAATGTAGAATTTGCAGGTCAATCTCTGTTCAGGAATACATTTATCAAAGGAGAGCAAATAATTGCTGATATGTCAGAATTAGGCATAGCACCATTTAGTTTTGATTATACCAACCCACGAACAACATCAGATGGCATTTCAGCAGTCATACCAAATGTTTATATGGCAGTAGTATATAAAAATCTATTGTCACTAAACAAGAACAATATATATTCAACAAACCCAACTGCTAGATTTATTGGAAAACAACCACACCGCACATCCAGTGAATATACTAAAAACTGGAACAATATATTGATCAATACATATAATTATATATCTGATGATAAAAATGAATACTTTTTAGATGAAAAATACCGCCTTTTAAATAATGATCATGCTACTATCCCTGCAAATTACCAAGACCAATGGGATAGCAAGACAAAACTCAACTTTGGAGAGTTAGCTGTATTTGGTGGAAGACTGATATATCCAAATTTCAATCTGTCAGTTGGTTATCTACCTGTTCAGACTACTAACTATTCTGGATTCAGTGGTGACAGGTATTATCTTAGAGCTTTTGTAGATAGTGGAAATCCACATAATAATGGAATATTTACGATAAATGGCGACATTTTTGATGACCCATATACAAAGATAATGGTGAAGCTGCCGAGTCAAACCGGGTGGTTAGATTTGAAGAAGCCTTATAATGAGGCTGAATTCAAAGGTATAAATGATGATGGAGCACTTCTAGAACATACAGGAAACAACTTTAAATGGACAAGTGGAGGATTTAGCACTGCTCTCTCGGGGTATATGGTTATCTTACGAGTGACAATGAGCAATGCTAATGCAAAACCCATTGAGGAGATTTCGATAAATTGGTAGAATACAAAAATCTTATAGGAGGATATTAAATGGCACTTACTCAAATTCGTGGTGAACAAATCCGCGACGGCATTATCAAAGATAGTCATATTTCAGCAACCGCTGCAATAGCCTATTCTAAATTGAATCTTGCTGGACACATTGTTGCTTCTGATCTTAATGCAAATGGAACAGTAGCACAAAACGTCCTAGATTCTAAACTTATTGCCTTGTGGGATATGGTACAAAGCGTATCTACAGGCACAGCTTCCTCAGTGGTAGTAACAACAGCAGTAACTGCTGCAGCAGCAACTGATACACCACAGACAGGAACAACAGCAAAAGGTATCTTGCTTACTGGCTCTGGAGCTCAGGGAGCAGGAACAACAAATTATCGTGTACAAATCAGAAGCTCAGTCAGTGGTGAGCCAATTGCAGATGGAACAGGTGCTGGTGACGCTGAAACTGCAGCAAATGCCGCATCAATCTATGGTGAATTAAGACATGATGGAACTAACTATGTTCTTTACTTCTTTAAATCTGACAACTCTGCTTATACATTCGCAGCTGATACACAGATTGACATTCTTTTCTTGGAAATGTTCTCTTATTTAGACGCTCCAGTAAAAGGATTTATCTCAGGTGTAGGTTTCGCTGATGTAGTTGGTATCTCTGGTTCACATAACCACCATGACCTCTACTACACCCAAACAGAAATGAACGCTGGACAAATGGACAATCTCTATTACACAGAAACAGAGATGAACAATGGTCAGATGGATAATAGATATTTCACAGAAACTGAATTGACTAATGGTACTGCTCTTGATGGCAGATACTACACAGAGACAGAAATTGGATCAACAGCTTCTGGTTCCTCTGGTGCAGGTCTCATTGGTGTAACAGCTGGTGATGGTCTTGCCGCAACAACAGTACAAGGTGCTCTTGCAGAATTGCAAAGCGACATCAATGACATTATTGATGGAACAACTGACATATCATTCTCAATGGATGATACTTATAATGACGGTTCAATAGTCCTAGTTGACAGTACAAATGTTAACTTCCAAGTCAGTGACACCAAGAAATTCCAAGTATCTGATTCAGCTGGTGCCTCAATCATGGAAGTTGATGCTCTTGCAGCTGGAGACGTAGTTGCAGTAACTGGTGCTTTGACACAGACAAGTGGAATTGTTGATCTCAACTCAACAGTAGTGACAATTGATGGATCTACATCAGTTGCTGTTGCTTCTGCTGGTGCTCTTACCCTCAAAGATTCTAATCTTACAGCTGCCATTGCTCTCTCTGAGACAGGTGAAGCAGCTCTTGAAGGTTATACAGCCACATCAATCATTGGTGCTCTCAATGAAGCAAAATCTGCTGCATCTACTGCCTTAGGTATTGGTGCTGCTGAAGACGCTTCTTACACTGATGGATTGTTCGTTGACTTTGTACCTGCAACTCCAGTTGGAACAGCAGTTGACCGCTTCAATGAAGTTCTCAAATCCCTCGCTCCACAACCTGCTCCTGTACTTGCTGACATTGGTATTGATGACGGTGGAATGACAGGCAAACTTTCTTTCGGAGCTAGTGCTACTCTTGCTGGTTACACAAACGTTCCAGGAGTAGACATTGGTGGAACATATACAAAATCTGGTGATACAATGGGAATCTTTGACAACGTTGGAACACTCGTTGGATTCCTCGCTGACAATGTAGCTGCTCAACCAAGCAACAGACCTTATCCTGCTAGAGCATTTGGAAATGGAGACCTTGGAACACTCAAGCTCAAGGTAAATGGAACTGAAGTTCATTCAACTACTCTTTCTGCATTTGCGAGTGGAAACAGTGTCAATGCTAATGGAAGTGGATTCAATCTCTCAGCTGTTACCTCTGTTAAGTTTGACAATGGTACTGACTTTGATGTCTTTAAATACAGAACTGGAACTTGGATAGTCAATGTTGCTGATTGCAACCCTGGCTACAACACAGTACAAGTAGTTCATACTACAACTGGTGACAGTTCAACTAACATAGTTAACTTTGTTATTGATAGTGCAACTGATGCTACTTCTTATGCAAGTGAATCACTCAGCAGTTTGTCAATGACAGGATCAAAACAAATCTCTGGTATTACTTATCACACAG
>JFJP01039989.1_pt1 | contig 16818 bp, 20 predicted proteins | sample 431651 | NCBI WGS metagenome assembly JFJP01 (sample SAMN02602958, study PRJNA72255) | Microbial mat metagenome, whole genome shotgun sequencing project. | biome: fresh water; feature: sink hole; material: water; isolation source: purple microbial (photo- and chemosynthetic) mats found in... | reverse complement strand
TCATTATTGAAATCGTAGTCCAGAGGAACTGGGGGAAGATTGGTTGAACGATCCGGATCATTATGATCGGACAGTTTCAAAGCCATGCGATAATACTCGCTCAAAGGATCAAGAACAACCCAAGTTGTATTTACGGGGATGCCCAGATAGGACGGCTCGACTTTCGCACCTACTACCGTGTAACGGGTAGCAGTAACCGGATGCTCCAACTGAAAAATAATTGGGTTGAAAGTATCCAAGTTACGAATGTCAGCCAGTGTTTCGACGCTATCGATAAACTGCTGCAAACGTAATTCCATATTAAACTCCTAAACGTAAAAATCTCAAGACTCTGAGGAGAAAGAACCCGAATTAGGATTCTTCGCCTCAAGAGCAGTGAGTTTTAGTGCTTGTTTTTGTAAGGCAGCTTTCAATACCGCGTTTTCGGCGGCAAGGTTTACTACCTCGTTTTGAGCATTGTTGCGCTGGGCGGTCAAAGCTTCGATTAATGAAGAAAGGCGTGTTTCAGAAAATTCTTTAGTGAGTTGTTGTATGTCATTAGTCATTGTATGTTCACTTATTCTGTAAATATTCTCGGAAGGTTGCACCAGTGCGCATGATGTTTGCCGTCAGCTTGATGCGTTTTGTCGTAATCACGGGATCGAAGTAGGCATCTACAATCAAAGTACCGCTGGCAATAACGGAAGGCGGATTATTTGTTTCATTACAAACAACACCAAACCAATACAAGCCACCAGCATCAGCAATAGGTTGCAGATAACGTTCAATGATTATACGAATCTTACTGCGCAACAACTGGTCGTTCGGATCGAATACTGAATACAGATCGGCAGAACCAATTGCCTTTTCAATCATGCTCATTAAGCGACGAACTGACACGTTGCTCAACGCCGAGGGCATCGTTTGCAGAGTATCGGAACCCCAAATCTTAAAACCGGCACCATTGGGGAAGAATCGAATCGCATTAATTTGCGAATCCGTAAGTGCGTCACGGTGTCCCTGATTGTAGATATGGCGTGCCTCAACAACATTAAGAGCACCGCGAATCATACCGGCCGGAGCAAACCAAATTTGCGCAACTTCATCAGTATAGGCATAGGCAGCAGCCATAAAACCTGACGGCGGCACCCAAACATGCATATCATTAAACTTATCAAGGATACGAACGTCTGGCGTATACATTGCCGCATAGCTGGTATCTAAGTTTAGATCACCCGCACGATAGGCAATCGCTTCCGCAGTCTCTTGTCTGGCACTTGGAATATCAAGTACGGCAATTGCATCCATACGACCACGAGCAATATCAGCCATACGACGTTGGATGTCAGCAATATCTTGTACGTCAAGCATACCAGGAGGCGCACCACCTTGAATCAGTATATTGACATTAATGTGTTCCGGATCACGATATAGATCCCAACCACGCAACATCTGTCCCATTGCAACACGCCCACCGTTTGTACCACCGTTCAAGAACACATGGCAAGATTCTGTGAGTTTAATCTCAGGTGCGATTGTATTGTTACGGACGCGAATATATTTACTTTGGTTATTGATAACGTCTTCAATATAAAGTTGGTTACCAAAACCATCAACTTCTTGAACACGTCGAACCAGGAATGACTCGTCCTTGGGCTGACGGGGACCTTTGTAATCAAGCCAAACATCGATCCAGAAGGCACGTAAATCATCGTAATACTCGTCGGGTGACGAAACCAAAGGCTTCGTATTTGGGCGAACCTCGATATAAATACGGTTATTCCACTCACCTGGGTTTGCGGCACACAGCATAAACAACTGATTGCGTGATGCAGGTGCTTCAACCGGTGGGAAATTAAAGGTGTTATACAGATCATAAACACCTAAAGCTACACTGCCGCCGTCATCAAATACGGACAACTTAGGACGTGGCACTTGTGCAGAAATGTCGTCAACAGTAAACATAGCGCCAGACGTTAAAGGCAATGCACCTTTGTCTGCGCTATCGTTGACAACACGTGTAACAAATAAACGGCTGCTCTTTGTCAAAAACTCAAGAGCCGCGTAATGCATCAAACTCTGCTTTGAATTAGGCTTGCCAAACGTTGCAATGAATTCGTCTTCGTTTGTTACTAAGACGGTTTCCATAATCGGACCTTGTGCTGCGGGTCCAACAATCGCGCCAACAGTTGTTGAAAACGAGCGTACCAACTGTGAACGATCATATTCTACAACGTAAGAGCCGGGTGAACTATTGTTCATACGTTATCTCCACTACAGGAATTTACTCAGATGTTAAATTAGTATGACTAAGGTTAGTCAAACGCAAAAACCCAACAGCAGGGACTCTACTGTTGGGTATTATGAGTTGGTTGAGGACATTGACCGGAACTTGCCACAACCCGCCTCGTTTATAGAAACACGAGGCCAGACAGTCATAATTTTCCCGAGTGTTGCATCCGGGCTGGCAGGATTTGGTTTGAAGCCTGACACAACTACGTGAGGTGAATCTTCTCGGCAGTCGTGATACGGTTGTCCTTCTACAATATGGATATGTGTGCAATCACCGCATTTCATTTTACTTATGCTCCATTTAAATATGGGTGTAGGTCTTATTGCCTACTTATAGAAATTAGTAAAATCTTAATAAAGCTAAGTGCAGAATACAAATGAAAACGCCGACACATAGGTCGGCGTTAGTGTTTCAAATGCCCATGTCCGGGCTGTTTTGCATGACAGGTATCGCATACTGTAGTGAGATTTAACGGGATTGTGCGACCACCGCGACTAACTGGTATTACATGATGGCAACGCAACTTGTTAGTTGCAGTACCTGTATTACCGCATTTCGTGCATCGACGGCCATCACGTGCTATTACCCAAGCACTAATCGTACTCCAATCCGCGGTATACGCCACGGATCGAGTACGTCGAATCTTCGCTACGGTTTTAGGTAGTACGGATTTGCGGCGCATATGGTTTATGCAGAGTCTTTGGATCCATACGAATCAAGTTTAGTAGTTCTGGATTAATACCTTCCTTGTTTGGCAGGACGCTTTTCAGCCACTTGAGATTATTTAAGCTAGAACCTACCGTTTTACGAAAGTCAGGTAGATGTTCGCGTTTCAACAGGGTATTCAACCTGTCAAGATTTGTTTGAACCTCAGTTTCCATTAACACTAATGTCTCCTATGCATTTTTTAATAAATAAGATGCGCTTGTCCATAGCAAGTGCATCACGGTACAACACGGCCGCAGGCTGATCGTGCATTACACTCAACTCAGCCAGATAGCCAAACAACAACGAATTTAAGTGTTCAATGTACGGTAAAACTCCAGGTGCTTTGCCACCTTCTTCAACAATAGAAATACCCGGTTGTATTAAAATTAGTTTGCTAAAATTTGAGGCTTGCGCAAAACAAGAATTTCGATAGTTCAGATAGCGTTTTTCAATCAGTTCATCAGATGGGAAATTGCGCAATACGTCTGCTTCCATATAGGCTAATACGTCCAACGGCGTGCGATCAAAAATACAATCATCGCGCTGCCACTGCTCTGATAATTTCGCTAAAATGAATTCTTGCGCCTCTAAACGTTGTTGAATAGGATACTGAACCTTTGGATCAACTCCGATTGATTCAAGTATTGCGCTAGTTGTTGTCGGTACAAACTCCAGACCGTTCTGTTCAGCGAAAAGTTTTGCAAGCGTTGTTTTACCGGTACGATGTGCACCGCACAATCCGATTCTCATTATTCATCCTATTTTTGTAGTTTAGGTACTGGCAACCAATGACTGGGTAACTCATCTCGCGTATACGTCCAACCGTTGCCGCCCCAACCCGGTTCAAATAATCCGCGTTGCCACCAAATTTCAGTAATCAGGCGCTGTCGATGAGCTAAAATATGCGTACCGTCTTTAGGTGCAGTAGCAAGGGGCTGCCACTCAACAACGGAAGGTAGCTCAACCGTTTTGATTACTTCTTTTACTACCTCAACTTCAACCGTTTTGATTACTTCCTTTACTACCTCAACCTCGACAATTTTAATAACTTCAACGGGTACTTCAATCAGTTTCTCAACTTCGACCGTCTTAATAATCTCGACTACCGGTGAGGGTTCTATAGCAGCAGAAATTTCTTCTTTTACAGGCAGTGAACGTGACGATGCTGGAAACGGTGTGTCTAAACCAATCACAGCAGACAAAATAATATCCAACCTGTCGTGTAGTGAGGATTTACCGTGATACTCATCAGCACAATCACGCAACTTATTCAACAGCTCGTTGTAGATATGGGGTTTAAGGCAGGCTTGTGACATGCTTTAATGTTTTCGCTCCGTCGTAAAGTTTAAGGTACCGTCTTGGTCGGCACCCATCAGCAAGTTGAACCCTGTAGCCTCTTCCAGTTCATCAATCGTAATAGCAGCATTCCCTCCCATACGATTCAAAAGAATAATAATGGTATGTTGCTTCAGAACCTTCATAAGGTCTTCTGCTTCGGGTGGAACTTCTTTTACTTCAAACGCCGACATTATAATTCCTTTATTCTATTTGCCGGACCAATGTGGATCCCGGCGTTGATTGGATAGTGTAGTCTAGTCGCAAAAAACGTAATCGGATCCCGACTACTGGTAATTACAATACGAGGAATGTCAGAGAATCTTTCGAGCAAGTCGCGTACCTTCTCAAGTTTGTAGGCACTACTTTGATCGTTGACGTTGCTCAATACCAACAAACTTGGCAATTCGTCAGTTGCCTTATCACGTATTGTATCAGACAACCCGCCGTACACACGATGCCATATCGGTAGCACACGTCCCGGCTTGTGTCGTTTATACCAAGACGATATTGCCAAATTGAAAATGTGCACGCCTAGATGTTTTGCCAGCAAATCACTTGGAAAACTATTAAAGCACACCGTATATCTAGCACGTATCGGATTCTCAACCATGGATTCTAAGGCACGTATTTGTTTGACGATAGATACGACCTTTGAATGTACACCGGGTATATCAGTTTCGTATTTCACCAAGTTGTCCAACACATTAAAGGTGCTCTGTCCGTGTATTAAATCCGCGTAAGGCACACCTCTGCCGACCATCATTTTTTCTCGATCTTTTGGCAGTCGTTTTAGTATAAGTTTGTCCATGGCACCTACTGAATTTAGTAGAGATTCTCACTATATAGAACTTCGCGTTCATTACCCCCGACCCTACGTCGTATCTGTTCGGCAGCCTGTGCAATCTCCCAAGCTTCCGCGCGTGTTATAAACACGCCAAACTGGTCAATAAATCCCTGCTCATGGGATGACCAATCTGCCTTACTACTTTGAATTTGCATACGCATCACTTCATCGAAATGACGCGCACTACATATAATGTCTAAGCTGCCATTTCGGATAGCAGCACATACCACGCGACGCATTTTATCTCCAATTATTTTCTACCGGCTCTACCTAAAGACGTAGTGCCTTCGTCATCGTCATCAATTAAACGAGTTGCTGAAAATTCATCATTATCGAAATTGACTCGACCATTTCTTGGCGACCAATGCGTCAGATAGGCGCGTGAATCTTGAGTATTTCGATCCTTTGAAAATTCATACTTAAACTCTACCATGTGTGCCAAACAATTTTTAGCGCAAGCAACCGAGGCCGGCATGGCAGAATCGTAAAATAATCTCACGATTGGTCGGCGTTTGCCTGGCATCGGCGTGCGAATACGGGAGGTCTCCTGTTTGTAGTTTGGTTTATTGCTGATTGGAATAACCGTATAGATTGCACTCCATTTAGGCACGTTCAAACCAAGTTGTAACAAGCTGCGTGTACCGACAATTACCTTAGTCTCACCACTTTTAGCACGCGCTAATATTTTACGACGCACCTCTTTATGTTTATCAGCGCCGCCACCAAGGAAAGCCTCCGCAATCTGACTACCGTACGCCTCATTGATTTCACGAACCAGTTGATGCGTATGTTTAGTAAAAATTAACGGTATTACAACGCTGTGTCCAGCCTTTACATCTTTCAGACAGCGTTGGACGATCATATCATTGCGCGGCTGACTATCGCACAAGGCCTTCATCTTATAAACCCACATTTTCGGATCGCGCTTCAATTTGATACCCGTGTCTTTTATCAAAACAAGGGGTGTCAAAGCCTCTACCGTAGTTTTAGCAACGACAGGTCCGATAATCTGCTTTGTGATTCGATGACGTCCATCCTTTCTCTCAACAGTGCCCGTAACGCCAAACCGATAACGGGTGTAAAACTTATTGAGCACCTCAGCAAACGTACTAGCTCCTACTTTGTGGGCTTCATCGACGGCAACCGTTCCGGCATTCTCAGAAACAAGTTTCAGTCTGTGCTTACCATGCACCTCAGAAAAAAATTGTTGGTAAGTAAGCACCATAAACTGCATTGTACGGAAATCTTCGTCAGTTTTTGGAAATCCGTACAGCTTCTTACCGTATTTTGCTTCTAGTTCTGGCAAATTTGTACATTTAGGGATTCCTTCCGCTGGGTTACCCTCAATATGCCAAAGAAACTGTTGCAAATACTCATGCTGATTTGCCAGCAATAGCATACGCTGACCTAACTGCAAACCCAAATACAAGAGCAATACCGTCTTACCGGTTCTTGGTGGTGCTTCCAACATGCCAAACTTATTGGCCATGAAGTCATCCACTAGACTGATCTGGTGTTCACGTAACGGCAAAGTGAATTTTATCTTATACTGTAAGGGTGCTTTGTGACGTAAATCAACTACTTGATACTCGTCGTAATCAATTCCAGACTTGCGTTCGATATTTCTCTTATCGCCGACCGGCAGTCCTATATAATTAATTCCATCGACGTGATGTTGCTTAAACAGTTTAATAGTACCCTGATAGTTTGCACACGATTCACAAGTCGCACAGGGTCGCTCATTACGGTATTCACATTGAGCACAAGCCACGTCATTAAACATCTCAATGGAATACTTCTTTTTTACCTGCTCAAGATCTGGTAAGGTTGTTATAGGTATGTAGATGCGATCACGTATCAGAATCTTAGGTTGTGTCATTATGTAGGCACTTTAATAACTTGAAATTCTGCGAATACGACAAGGCTGCCACCCTGTTGTAGTTCCATCATAGATATGACTACGGTATCGCGCTCACCGTGACAAGAAAAACTCATCTGCACCATTTGAGCGTGCGGATTAAATTGCGCTGCAACCTGCGGTATTAGTTTCTTGCATTTCGCACACACCAGGTTGTTCTGGATGTGAGGGCCCATTGAGTATATCCTTTAATAGTGTGATATTAAATGCTTTTACAGTTCGTCTAATTCCTAAAGCATTTAAATAGCGTACAGTCTGTTCACGGGCATGTGTTTCAGTCAAAGCATACTCTACGACATGTAAGGGTTTCTGCGTAGTAATAATTGTTACTCTGAATTTTAAGAGACTCATGCTACCCTCGGCAATACCGATTCATCGAGATACGCAAAGGTATTGCTATGATGAAAACCCTCGTCGCTGCCTAAAAACAAAAGATGCCGTTTAAGAGACTCATAATCAAGTTTGCGATTTACGTCAACAACCAAAGGACATTTCGACCACTTGTCGAAGGCATCAACATGATCTGCTGCAAATCTACCGCTGATCTGCGTGTAGCACTCGCGGGTTGGTTCGCAAAAAGCACCGACGATATTGTTGCCGGCGACCTTCCAAAAAGAGTATGCGACATGGGCATTGCTAACCTGCGTACGTACTACTTGATAGCCCAAGGATTTCAACCACTCTGCAAGTTTTTCAAGCTCCGGCAATCGTTTCGCAGCCATACTTTTCAATTGCCTCAGTGTAAGTAGGTAACGGACGCCATTCGTGGGGCGTGTGTTTAATTGCATCAACCCAAAGTTGTAACAGCTTGCCGTCTTTTTCACAGAAGGCGTTTGACGGTTCTACAGTAACATCATACTGCAAGTCACTATCTGGGTGTACAACATGCATATGTTCTTCGGACATCAGAATCTCCTTAAAGTGTTTGTTCGCCCCGACCATTTTTCAACTGCATAGCGGCTATGAGGCGCTGCAATGAATAAGCGCCTTGGTCGATGTCTTTGATTACCAATTCTGCCAATTGTTTGGTCTGTGTGGCACGTCCAATAAACTTTACAAACGGCGACAGTGCCATATTCAATACAATACCGCGTTCGTCTTTAGTACGAATAAATGCTAAGTCGGCGGCATAAGACAGTAAAAGATATTCGCGCAACGGCTCTAAGGCCTCACGCAATGTATTCTCGGCCTTGTAACACGCCATTGCAATTTCAGTCAAGCGTGAACGGTTTGCCTGGTCCATCAAAGAAGCATCAACAACGGATTCGATAAACTTTGGGCTTGACTGCGTTAGAAACCTAATACCTCGAACACGGTGAATTTGCTCAATCTCTTTTGTAAAATCTTCAATCGGCAACTGATAGATCGGCAGTTCATTAAACAATGTTTTTAAACGTTCGCATCGTCGGTCCGACCTAAGTCGTTCCATAAGTGGCCGTAAGTCTCGTTTCATTATGTATCTACCTCAACTAATAACGACGATTTTACATCTGCGGGTATTATCAGGACACTGCTGTCAGGCGACTCGTAAATTAACAATCCGAGATTTTGTAAGTTTGAATTTATCGAAAATGGACCGGGACACGGACCAACCTTTAATAGTATCGAGGTTAGAACCGTATGTATTTTTGGAGACAACAGTAAAACACCTCGAACTATTCCGGTAGCTGTGAGAAAATGATACGGACAAACACTACTGATTAATGACTGCTCACCGATTTCATAGGTATCTGAGATACTCGGTTTCGCAATGAAGGCAACGATTGACGTACCATCATTATGTGCAATATGCTTTGGGGTAAGCTGACAAAAACCAATCGTGTTTGGTATCGTAATGCTTTTGCCTTCCATCATTCAATCCGAGAACAGGCTATTGAAACATCAGCATCACCGATCTTTCCTGACAGCAGCATTACCTTATCGGTAACTTTCAAGGATACGGTTTTGCACGGTTTTGCAAGTGATAAAACGTCCATCAATAACCGTGGGTCAATACTAAACTTTGAATCCGGACTTTGAGTTTTTACACGTACTGCATCGGATGCAGAACCGGATGACGTAGAAAGTCCCAAGGTAAGGGCGTCGGATTTTGTTTTGATGATAAAATTGCTATTAGCGTTGTATAGCGTAAACAAATTATCGGCAATAACGGCCAGTTTGTCGACACCGCATACAGCTTCATATTCGGCCTTTGGCAAATTCTTAATGAAGTCCGGAACCATATTGAAATGCCGATCTTCCGCTTGTGTTGCCGGAAGTATCGCAATAAATCCAGTACCGTAGGCGCGAAGTCTCGAAGGTGTTATGCTAAATGTAGTATCCGTGCCATTAGATAACTGACCAACAAGGGAGAAATGAGATTGCGGCAGGGCAACCTTAAATTGAACGCCTTTACCCACCTTTGTCCGATACATTCCAAAATGCTGCGGGTCAAATGACGAGATTTGCAGGTTGCCATCTTTAGTTAAAGTCACATAACTCATCAGCGTAGTATTCTGATACACGTCTTTAACGCTCGTTGCATCGATTCCCGACTTGATGCTTGACCACATATCGGCATCAATATCAACAGTGCCTTTAGCGCGTTCACCAATGCGTGCGGTGATTGTCTCAAGTTGGTCTTCCGTTACGACATTAGCCGTAATCTTTCCAGAATAACGACCTTTAGTCTGTGCGTAGGCACATTCGCCGCCAGACTGTTTAAATTCCATTACGGCGCGACCTTTAATAAGTCCAGGCAGGACGTCTGCCGCGAATCCGAAGATACCAGAAGTATCGGTTGTCTCAGAATTAGGAACTTCAAGCATTGCAAATGTATCTGTGCCAAGTCCGACGACACAAACCTTCTTCTTATGCAGCATAATAAAGAAAGCTGACGTTGGTCCAGCAACTGCGACAACTTTTTTGATGCTTTGCTCAAAAGCCTTACAATCAGCAGAGAAAGAGAACGATTTTTGTTGTGTCATTTTAATGCATCCGTGGTGAGTGTGGTGTATATAAAAATTTTGACTTAATTTCAGGAGAGACAACATCTAAAAAAACAAAAAGCAATCGTTGATATACGTAATGACTTGCAACGATTCCAGGATCGAAGATATTTGCCAATTTCGTGCAAAATACTATAATCTCGTAATCACTGTGGCCATCACGTTTTAAGAAGGACGCAATCGTTTGTTCAACATTTTGTGAGATTTTTTTCTGTGCGCTAGAATCTTTTCCCTCAACCAACGTTTGTACCAGTGAGCTTGCGCCAACTTGAACCGAATCAATCATGTTTTGACCTATATTCGTTTAACTCACGTGCGTAGGAAACTAAATCATCACCCGCAGTAACTAGATCCGTGCCTTTCTTTACAGTGTCCGCATCGTCGGAGGCACTAAGCTTTTTACCTTCTTCGATTTTTTTACGACCATCACTCAAGATTTCACGGATATAATCCTTCTCCGTTAGACGGAACTCGTAACCCAGATTTGAAATTTGCTGACGCATCCAGTTGGGTGCGTCCTCATCAATCGCACGTTTGCTAAATACCGTATTGTATGCGCGGCTGACATTCAGTTCGTGTCCCATCTTATTGCGTTGGAACAATAAATTACCCAAAACTAAACGATCCAACTGGGCAACACTAAAATCCCAACCCTCACACTCCGAGAGCGTAGCACCAATTTCAAAGTCAATCTCAAGATCGGATACGAGAGTGAAGCCGTAACGCTTTTTAACAACATTCTTCACACCGTCGGTAAGAGCCCATTCAATCATCGATAGACCCTTCAAGAAGTTTGCGTAACCAACTTCGTTCTCCAAAGAATCATGCACCGAGTTGGAGATGTATAATTGGAAATTTTCGTTCTGCTGAGTTTGCTTATAGACAAGGCGATCCAAAATGCGAATGCCATTCATCATAAACTTCGAGCACATTCCCTGAATCGGTGCATTACCGGCCTGACGATCATTCTGTGCCGCAACTTGTTGTGCGTGTTCGATAGAATCCGGAAGAATATAGCCCCACAAATGACGACGGATTTTGGTAGGTGCTTCAACATACATATGGGTTCGAGCGAATTGCTTAATGTCTTTTGACCACTTAACCGCTTTAGGAAAGCGTTTGGAAAAGTTTGAAATCAAGCGTTCGGTAAAATCAACCTCCTGCTTAATGCTCGTTGCCATTGTTTTAATGCCCATACCGTAGATGAAGCCGAAGATAATCCCCTTAACGGCATTTCGCAAAGCCTTATCAACTTGATCCAAGGCCTTCTGGAAAAAATATGAGGCATTCTGTATGTGAATATCCGCTTCAGTTTTCAAACGCTTCGCTAATTCTGAGGTAGGGTGCAGACGATATTCATCGCGCAGGGCTTTAGCTTTAGAGAATACATCAGCAACCATTTGATCGACTGCGATAATTCCCCAGCCACGAACTTCGTGAACCCGATAGTCAACCTTTATATACAGAGTACCAGGACGCGCTACGAATAAACGCTTAATATGCTTACCCAGTGCCGAGTGTGACGGTACTTGTTGTAGGTTTGGATTACGTGCAGAGGTACGATGGGTTACAACAGTTAGATAGCCAAAGTCTGGACGAATACGATGATCTTTCTGCAAGTCTTCATTAGTACCCAACATCGTTAAGAAACTTCGCACATACGCATTACGTAATTTCTTTGCCTTTTCAAGGTTTGTAAACTGTGCCACTTCAGGCACGTGCACGTAGGTTTGCTGGAAGCGTTTGTCAATCTTACCGACACCCGAAACACCCGTTGCTAATGGTTTTAGACCTAAAACGTCAAAGAAAAAAGTACGACGGTGTTCGGGCTTATTCAACTTCAATACCAAAGCCCCTGCGTAATCCGCACCAAACATTGAAGTGGTTGGGATACCGGATTTATCCGCAAGTAACTTGTTTGCTTTTTGAGCAGCCTCGGTATGCAACAACGCATCCATCATCTTATCAATCTCTTTTTCAATCGGCGACTCATCAGTACGCAAATAGAACAGATAATTAACATCGAGCAACATCTTCAAAGCCAACGTAGCCTTGGTCTTTGGCACGTAATTTTTGTTGTTGATGTATTGCAATTGGTACGCACGTGTCCATTGCGCAATAACTAATAACGGCTGGATCATTCAAGTCCGCAGCCGAGAAGTTTGCGCGATGCTGCTTACTAAATTCAGCATTTAAGTAACCTTCATAGCCGTACTGCACCGCTAGATTTCCAAGGCTATAGTAGTATTCACCTAAGACAAGGTCAAGTGATTTTAGATTTTCATCTAAAGCGAACTCACCGCCGAGAATATCCCATACGGGATTCGCAAAGTATTCAACGTTGCAGGCAGAACGAAACTGCGCCAGATCGAATTTTGCATGAGTATAAACATGATACTTGTTTTTATTAGCACCTTCAAAATACTCTTTAAGTCGCTCCTGCATCATCGTAACTTCTGCGGGACGGAAGGGTGAGTCCTTGTGAGAAATTGGTATGACAAAGCCACGGCTTTCGTCATACGAAAACTGCACAGTCAATAGTTGATTGGTAACCTTGTTTAAATTCTTCGTTTCAGTATCAACGGCAATATACTCTTTTTCCGCAAGCGTGTCCATCAAACGTTCAAACTTCTTAAACGTATCGATAAACATTGCGCCCCTAGAAAGAATGGCATCACTATCCACCAAGTACGTTTTGCCAAAAATCGGTGCCAAACATTTGCACATATACCCAAGCAAGGAAGCTTCGCCAGCGTCGCCTTGAACAATATCGTTCAAACTGATATTGGAAACTATCGTTGTGACGTGTTCGGCGTCGCCAAACTTAATACGGCGTCGCACGGGAACACCAAGCCAGTAACTATAGCGTACTCGGCCTTTATCACTTTCAACTAGCTTCTTCGCTGGTAATACGGAGCGCATTGCTGAAGCACCAAACGGTACCACATAGTCTGGTTTATATTTGCAGATTAAATTATGTACGCGCTCTGTAAAAGCCGCCTCAGCCGTTGCTCTAAACTCTGCTGACTTGCCATACGACTTAAAGGCATTGAATGTGCACGCCAGCCAAGAAAACGAGGATGCCTGTTTAGCATACATACGTTTAGTGTGGGAGATAAGTGAGTTGAGTAAGTCACCCGTTTCACCCGACAAAAGGCGCCCACGCTCCATATCCTCTTTAGGCATATGGTCGAGCACAAATAATACTTTGATCTTACCAGACGTTTCATACGGTAGCTTTATGTAACTGTACGTGTCTACGTTGAAACGACTTAGATCGTAATCATAGGGAGTATATTTCACGGTGCACCGCTGGTTATTGTGTGATTGTATCTTTTACAGTTTTACAAAGTAAAAACGGGCGGAACGCAAAATGCGACCGCCCGTTATTTTACTTCCTGTTACCGTCAAACTTTCCTTTGTTTTGTCGATCTTGCTGCGGTTGGTTACCCGTTACTTGCGGTACTGGAAAGGCACCTTCAAGTTTAGGTTCAACGACAGGTGCTTCAACCGGAGTTGCTACAAGAGGTGCTTCAATTTTTGTTGCAACACGTGTTTCCAACTCCGTACAGGTCAGGGTACCGTCTTTCAAACGTCGAACACCCGGTGGAAACGGTCCACGATCAGGCAGTGGAAAACCGTTATTCGGAATTGCAGGAGCGAATTTACCACTACGCTCCCACTTCACCTTTGCCGCAATCGACTTCGGTCCCCAAATGCCATCAATCTTACCTTGATACATGTTGCGGGACTGCATTACCGACTGCTGTGATTTTAATTGCTCAGAACCTGTTTGCACTGTTATCTCCTTATCTTTAAGTTTGCTTAGTCGTCAAAGCAATTGTCTGTGCCTTCAGATCAGCATAGTTTTGAATTACATAGCCAGCCTGTTGAATCTCACGGACTTTGTTCTTAACCGCAGTCTTATTCTTGAGGAAGCAGATACTCATGCCGTCTGCAAGTTCAAACTTGGCGCGATCTTTTGTTGGCATTCCTGGAATCGGCTCAAACGGTTTCGCATTTTCCTTAGTTGAATCGACAACGTGACGACCAAACTTCGGGTTCGTCTTCATATCAACAACTAAAACCAGCGTACCGTTAAAGACCACCGGATAGATTCGCAACTCTGGACGACGTTGATTCTTTATAATGACCGTACGATGTTTCTCGTTAAAGAATTGTTTGAAATCGGAAATCGGCGCCAACTCAACTGCAAATTTACGACCGCGTCCCGTAGAGAATGAATCATGCAGACTGTCAAGAGTACGGGTAGTGGCACGATCCAAGGTGTAATGTTTCTCAAGGAATTCCAAGACTGCCGTAAAGGCCTGATAATTCTTGATTGGCAAGTAAGCATACTTGCCGTAATCCTTGAAACCAAAACGCTTCAGAATACGTGTATCACCGTTGGTTGAAGTGCCCTCAACTGCAAGATACCCGTTATAGACCATCGGGTACAACAGCAGTTCATTTGCGGGTTCTTCATCCTCGACTTCTTCTTCATACTCATCGATAACGATTTGCTTGCCACGTTTTGCAATGCGCTCCAGACGAATACGGACTTTCTCTTCGCGTTGACGAATCTTCTCAAGGGCTTTCTCGGCTTTAATACGTGCCTTCTCAGTACGCTTGCGATCAGCTTCACCAATTTTCGGTGCGATCTTATTGTACTTGCCCTTATTCTGTTCAGTAATGTTGAGTGCAAGATATACACGTGAGGCCGATAAGGCGCGAATCTCACCACCTTGTGCAAACTGCACACGCACCTTACTTACCTCGCGTCCATCACCATCATCATCGTTTGTATCATCGGTCTCGGCATTCGGGTCTGCATTGGCATCCGCATTGGCGTCGGCATCTGAAATCTTACCCTTTTTAGAAGTAACACCCACGATAACGCCAATACCGTACTCCGTACGAACATACTGACCGAGTAATGCTTTACGACTCTTCTTAACTTCGTTGGCGAGGGGAAACTCATCATCTTCAAGAGCCTCACGCAGTAAACGTAGTCCGTCACCATGGCGATCTTCAACACGCAGTTCTGAAACCCACGGTGTAAATTCAACAATGGACGAACCTTCCGGCATGGCGGTAGCCTCAACCGGAATCATTTGTGAAGGTTTCGTTTTCTTCATCTCACGGAATTCAGCATTCATTTCTTGAACTAAGAATGTATACTGTCCGATGTAACTACTTTGATGAATACCGTGTACGCTGCCTGGAAGACCGGGAAGTCCGCACAAATCATTAAAGCTGTGCAGCTTTTTGATGTTTTCCAGACTCATCTTAATAACGCCAAGATTTTCAGGATTGAGATTCTTGTAATACTTAGGATTATCAAGTTCATCAAAACTTGCGCGTTTCAGCATCTTACTAATAAGACGCCCCATCTTTGCAACTTCTAATGTCTCATCACAAAGGATCCAGTCCAAGAAAATAGACTCACGAACATACTTACCGCCAACGTCAGGACGGAAAATACGTGAAGCTGTTTGATCCAATTCACCCGGCGCCCATGGAGACTCTACACGTATAAAGCGTGAAGCCATTTGGAAGTTGTGGCCCTCGGATACGCCCATTTCGTTAGCAATCAAAATGGTAGTCTTTGGATCACTCATAAACTTGGCAAGATTTACGTCCTTACCATCGATTTCACCGTGGAAACGTACAGCCTGTTTTTTATACTCAGCAGGCAGGGCACGGAAAATAGCGTCTACGGACCGCGTATAACGGCAAGCAATGAATATCTTACCGCGACTTTGTGGCTTCCAATTTTCAGTATCGGAATCTGGAGTAACTTCACTCTTTAGCGTACCTTGACCACTATTCAGGTGTGCTTTGAAGATGTACGATTTTCCATTGAAGTCTACCATGTCAGTTGCAGAATACTCTGCACCTTTTTGCCATGGAATTTCAGTGAAGTGCAACTTAACGCGCTCAATAACCTTCTGCACCTTAGGCGTTACATAGGAAGCTGCATCGAAATCGTCACCGAAAAGACCACGAGCAACCGGCAACAAATCCGGATCACCAAATGGATCGGTAAGGATACGCTCAAGACGGGCAAGGTACGGTTGTAAAGTTGCCTCCAATTCATCAAGATCGTCGCTATCATCGTCTTCATCGGTGACGTCAATTATCGTACCATTGCCGGAGGTTACTGTTTTTTCAGCAGCCTTGGCTGACTTTTTATCAGCCTCAGTAAACTCTTCATCGTCCGGATCAAGACCGGCGGCCTCTGCACGATCCGCTGCCTCGCGTTTCTTCTGATCCGCCGCCTGTTTCTTTAGGTTCTTATCGTGCTTAGCCTCTTCCAAAGTTTCCTTCAGTACGGCATTGTAAAACAGTTGAAGATTATGTCCAGCCTCACCGAATTCCTTATCGTCCATCTCTACCGTAATAAGTTTTTCAATCGGCAAAGGCAGCATGAAAGCCCACTCTTTACGTTTAAACGAAATTACTGTAGCAAACTCGCTCAAGCGGCGACGTGCTTTCGCCGCAGTACCTTCAAGGTAATCATTAATGGGTTTGTCATTAAGAAATCCAACAACACCCTTATGTTCACGATCATACTCGTCTTTAGTTCTAAAAATCTGACCGCTAAAGACGGCGGACTGTCCAACAACGTCGGATAACACGTTTTGAATTAGAGTACCCGTACCAATACGACCGTATTTAATACTAGACATTAGCATAATGGCTTTAATGCCTTTATGAATGTCACTTGTATGGTTACGAATACGATGAG
>JFJP01038567.1_pt1 | contig 16821 bp, 5 predicted proteins | sample 431651 | NCBI WGS metagenome assembly JFJP01 (sample SAMN02602958, study PRJNA72255) | Microbial mat metagenome, whole genome shotgun sequencing project. | biome: fresh water; feature: sink hole; material: water; isolation source: purple microbial (photo- and chemosynthetic) mats found in... | reverse complement strand
GGGCGGGAGAATTATTTTTTCTGATTTGCGTTTTTTGTGTAATACCGTCAAGTCGGCACGTCAGAAAATTCCGTTTGCGTTCTAAATATGGTGCTCAAATCAAAATACGATAGCTTTCCGATAGCTATCGGGAGGGACGCAGTATTTTAAAATCCGTTTTTTAATCCGCTTTATCTACGAATCCTCGATAGCTATCGGGACCGCGTCCCATTCTTATTTCTGGTTTATCCAGGTTAGGTATTTGCATTTTTCAGTATTAAAAGGGTAATATAAATAACTGAATTGAATTTTCATCCCGTTAGTCCCGCCCCGATAGCTATCGGGGGCTATCGCGGGCGGGACTTCAAATATTCAAACAAAAATTAAATAACTGAATAGAATTATCAAATTTTTCAAATATTCAAATCTTCATCCCGATAGCTATCGGGACTTCAAATTTTCAAATCATTTTATGGAATCACAATCAGGAAAAATTTCGGTCGTAGAGAAAGCGGCGTATGGTTTGGGCGACATGGCTTCGAACCTTTTCTATCAAACTTTCACCATGTTTTTGTTGTATTTTTATACCGATGTATTTGGTATTTCGGCAGCTGCTGCCGGCACCATGTTTTTGGTGGTTCGTATGTTGGATACTTTCTATGACCCCTTGGTGGGACTTATGGCCGACCGCACGAAATCAAAATACGGCAAATTTCGTCCTTGGATTCTCTACACCGTAGTGCCTTTTGGAGTGATTGGGTTCCTTACTTTTTTAACGCCCGACATTGCTACCAGTGCCAAATTGGTATATGCCTACGTTACTTACACTGCCATGATGTTTATTTATTCTACCATCAATGTGCCTTATGGTGCTTTGATGGCGGTAATGACCAATAACTCGTTGGAACGCACCAGCTTATCAGCATTTCGTTCTATTTCGGCTTTCGTGGGTGGGCTTATCGTTCAAGGACTTACATTGAAATTAGTGAATTATTTTGGACTGTTAAAAGCCAATGCAGATGGTTCGGCCAACGAACAATTTGGTTTTTCGGCTGCCATGGGTATTTATTCGGTATTGGCAATTGTAATGTTTATGACCACTTTCTTTTTTTGCAAAGAGCGCGTGAAGCCCGTTTCGGAAGAAAAGAGTTCGCTAAAACACGATTTGAAAGACTTATTTAGCAATGTCCCTTGGCTCATTCTTACTTTGGTGGGCATCATGACTTGCCTTTACGTGGCTATCCGCAACGGGTCTATCATTTATTATTTTAAATATTATGTAAACAATGCAGGTACAGCCGAATTATTTGGTTTCCAGATTGGTGCCGATACCTTGGTTTCTACTTTTATGGTGGTAGGCACCGCTTGCAGTATTATTGGCACTATTCTACTTAGACCAATGGCCGCGTGGATAGGTAAAAAAAATGTTTATATCGGTTCTATGGCAATTGGAACTGTACTTAGTGTAGCTTATTATTTCCTTGACAAAGACCAAATTTCCATGATGTTTTTATTTCAAGCTTTGTGTAATTTGGCCATCGGGCCTGCTATGGCTATGATGTGGAGCATGTATGCCGATACGGCAGATTATTCCGAATGGAAAACCGGTCGACGCGCTACAGGACTGATTTATTCTTCTGCCAATTTTGCACAAAAATTTGGCTGGTCTATTGGAGGTGCTATAGCTGGTTATTTGTTGGCTTATTACGGCTTTGTGGCCAATGCGCCAGTAACGCTCGAAACTGAAAATGGAGTGAAAGTGTTGTTTGCCATCATGCCTGCTTTTTGGAGCGTCATTGCTATTATTGCATTGCTATTCTATAAGTTAGATGAGCAAAAAGTGATTGATATTAATAAGGAACTTGCGGAGCTGAAAGCAAAGAAAAAATAATTCATAATTCATAGTTCATAATTCATAATTATGAATTCATAACTGTTTCATCAAATGAAAATCTTATTCATCGGGGGATCAGGCAATATCTCCACCGCTTGTACGCGTGCTGCCATTGCCAAGGGTCACACCGTTTACCACCTCAATCGTGGTCAAACAAAGTACGATGCCATTCCTGGCGTCATTAATCTTACTGCCGACATTAATGAATCGGCACAAGTTCAAAAAGCTTTAGCTGGATTTGAATTTGATGTGGTTGCAAATTTTATTGCTTTTACGGAAGCGGATGCCAAAAGAGACATTGCTCTATTTGCGGGTAAAGTAAAACAATACATTTTTATCAGTTCGGCTTCGGCTTATCAAAAACCGCTTGCCTATCCAGTGGTTACCGAAAGCACGCCATTGAAAAATCCGTATTGGGATTATTCGCGTGATAAAATTGCTGCCGAAGAAGCTTTGTTACAAGCCTACCGCGAGCAGGATTTTCCAGTTACCATTATTCGTCCATCATTGACTTATGAATATGTAATTCCTTTGGCTATAGGCGGTTGGGATGATTATGGTATCATTGACCGCATTCGTAAAGGGCAACCCATCATCGTTCATGGCGATGGTAGCAGTTTGTGGACAATAACGCACTCCGACGATTTTGCTGTAGGATTTGTAGGCCTAGTTGGACACCAACAAGCTATTGGACAAGCATTTCACATCACTAGTGACGAAATATTAACATGGAATCAGGTGTATGAAGCGGTAGCCGATGCCATTGGCGTGAAGGCAAATATTGTACACATAGCCTCTGATTTTATTTGTGATGCGGCCGATGATTTGGGACAAGGCTGGATTCGTGGTAGTTTATTGGGCGACAAATCTTCAAGCGTTATTTTTGATAATTCAAAAATTAAGTCATTTGTGCCAGAATTTTCTGCTCGAATACCTTTTAGCGAAGGTATTAAAAAAACCATAGCATGGTTTGAATCAGATAAAAGTAGAATGACAGTTGGCGAATTTAACAATGAGTTTATTGATTCCATAATAAGTGCATATAAAACTAAAAAATAAAAAATAAAACGGTCATGAAAAAAGAAATGAAAGCAGGAATGATTGGATGTGGCGACTTCCTTCGCTGGGAGCTTGATTCCATCAAAAACAGCACAGTGTGTAAAGTGAAATACTGTTTTGATTTAGATGTTGAAAAACGGGAAAACATTGCCCAAAAACTTGGTGCACAAGCAGTGGCCGATGTGGATGCTATTTTCAATGACCCAGAAGTTGAAATCGTGATGATTTTTACACCACCTTGGGTGCGCAAAGAACTATTTGCCAAAGCAGTAGCTGCCGGAAAACACATTATCACTACCAAACCATTGGCTCCCAATGCAGCAGATGCACAGGAATTATACAATATGGTAAATGGGAAAGTGAGTTGCACCGTATTGTATGGCCGTTCTGGTAATGCATCTGTTGAAACCTTGAAAGAAGTTCTTGAAAGTGACGAAATTGGTCATTTGGCTATATATAAAGAAGATTGGTTGCACCATTTTCCAACATGGAACAACTGGGCTACCGACCGCGACAAAAATGGCGGACCGTTTATGGATGCCATGGTGCACAACCTCAACAAATCACGCTTTCTGATTGATTCTCCTGTAAAATCAATCAATTATTTTTCGGATAACTTTGCCCAAGATTTAAAATGCAATGACACGGAATGTATGAAAGTTAATTTCGAAAACGGAGCTTCGTCCTATTTGTTCATCACCTGGGCTGCTGATTTAGAAGTATTTGACCCCAAAGGAAATGACCGTGTGCATTATGGAATTGTACAGATGATTAGCAATAAAGGTTGGTACATAACCATGGAAGATGATGCCACTGGTCCAATTATCAAGGCAGTGAAAGAGAAGGAAGTGAAAACATGGCCAGTAAAACCATTGCCACATAGCACTTATGATGATGTAGCAATTTGCATACAGGAAAACAAACCCCAAAAGTATGACATCAAACTGGCTTTGTCAGACATTAAATTGATGGACTTTGCAGCTAAAAATATTACGGCTGGTGTTTCTGTAAATGAAATCTAATAATCATAATAAAATTTCCGTTCGATACACAACTGTTGGTATCGAACGGTTTTTTTATCGCCTATTTGAACAATGCGTATTCTCCGACAAGTCATTTTTGAGCGCTAAATGGAAGCTACAGATGACATACCCATTTTTCGGGATATCGCAGATTTAAGCAAATCTACTTTTCCTGCCAAAACTAGATTTCCATAATTTCCTGAGTTCGGAACAAGCAGACCATTTTCATCAAATACATCCCAACATATTATCAGAATTATTCATTGCCTTCCCATTTATTGCAGGTATGGAAAATAGGAAGAAATACCGTTTGTACAAACAATGTAGTCCATCCCGATAGCTATCGAGGATCGACTTCGTCTCATTAATCCTATATATTTTTTTCGTAACGCCATCAACCTCAGTACATTTATAATACAGTTTGGACTGTTTTATAATTACAGATGGAAAAACAATACCTTGACAAATTCCTTAACCCAAACTCAGATTCATAACAACAGATTGTTCTCCCCCTCAAATTTTCATTTATTCAAATGAGCGAAAATGACCGATTTACAGTTCATATTCTCCTTCTCAACAAACTCATTAATAACATTTTACATCTTTTATTTTTTTTATTTTTCAAAATTAATGATTTATATTTGATATTATTATCGTATATTTGCCCACTATACAGTATTTTGTTTTTAACCCTAGCAAATGGGCTAAAAAACTATTCTTTAAAAACCTTGAAATCAACATTATTTTCGTTCACTCCAGTCGTTTTTTTCATGCGAAAAAGGCGGTTGGTGAAAGCTCTTGCAAGCAGGGTCACGCAGCTTGCAAAAGCAAAGTCAAATTTACTGATTAAATCACAAAAAATCACGCCATGACAACAAACAACTTCATTAAAGGGATAGCTATATCCCTATTCTTCCTCCTCTCCTTTTTTGTTACTCCTTCTCTTAACGCACAATGTGTCTCTTCGTCGGCTCCCAGCCCCGCCATGGGCGCCGGGATGAATCCACAATTTGTCAACTTGTGGAAGATGGCAGGTGCTAACGACAAGTTTGGGAGCGATTATGGCACGGCTGGACAATTGGCAATTGGTGATGATGGATGGCCCATAGCCAGTCATTTGCATGGAATACGCTATTATCCAAATGACGTTTTGCCGAAGTTGCACAACAACGACGTCCTTCTATTGAGGTACAAAGGACCGGCATCTGCCGTAACCGGGCAATTCATTGAAGCAGGTTCCTACCAGAATATTCAGGCCAATACACCATCGACAGGATATACTACGGCCGAAATAAAGCTAGATGCTAATTATGAAGCTAATGGGAATGGTTTCGCGATGCAAATTGATGGGCGAATCACGGATATCCAGATCATCCGACCCGGCTACACCTTTGACGACCCCCGCTTGTTGGTAGATGAATACATTTCACATGCCAAGCATTGGAAAGCCTTTCGATTTATGGGGATTAGCGGGGTAAACGGTTCCTACGACATGACCTGGGCCAAACGACTGAGCAAAAATGCACCAATAGATGTAAATAAATGGCAAACGTCCTTCATCGATTTAGGCAATACCGCCTGGAATCAACTCAAAACAACCGGCATGAATGAGAATTCAACGCTGGCTCAAATGGGCGGTGGCAGACAAAGAGGTATTTCGTGGGAAGATCAGATAGATATTTGCAATGCTTTAAACATAGATATGTGGATTAACATCCCGGTGTTAGTCGATGATGATTACGTTAGAAATCTGGCGGCATTGATAAAGGAACGCTTGAAGCCGAGCTTGAATGTCAATGTGGAGATAGGCAATGAACTTTGGAACCGATTTGGACCCACTTTCATGTCGGGATATTTAATGACCCAGCAAATTAGTTGGGAGTTTAAGTGGGGAACCGCCGAACAAAAGAAAATATTTGGGGGTTCTTTCTGCTCGGGTTGTAATTTATCATCGAACTATGATGAAGGGTTTCATTCAGTTGGAGCTCAACCCGATAATAGTGTTAACGGAGGTGTTCCTTACGATGCCTGGCAGCGCTGGATGGCCCGCCGGCTGAAAGAACATGCCGAATCGTTTTCCACCGTATTTGGGTGGAGAGAAAGTGGTGGCGACGTGGGAAACCGCATACGGATGATACTGTCCGGACAGATAGGGTATGGCTCTGATGGTATGGCTTGGAACATAGGACCGGGACTGGAATTTTTAATGAATGCATACGGAACAGATGCTCCTCATAAATATTTATATGCAGTGGCTGTAACCGGTTATACGACTCCGGGGACTGGGATTAATTCAACAGTAAATCAAATTGTTAATGGTGAGAAAGCGAATATTAATTCCCAGTATGCTGAATTTTCTGATGAAGCATGGGGTGCATATTTCATGGGCAATAAACTGGAAGGCGTATTTGGGAAAGCGCGTATGTTTGGGCTTAAAATGTTTGCCTACGAGGGGGGTAATGAAATCAGTACAGCTGGCGTAGGAGGTGATTGGTCAGATTATACAAATGGGGATGCCTATTTTAGTGACCAACGATCCGGCGACAATACGACTTTGAACCTCACCAATTGGTACAGCTGGTTTGGTTACGATGCCCTGTTTATGAAAAATGGAGATTATCAACAAACCCCTTTGTCGGGATATGCCATATCCCGTACACTAAGTGAAGCTACTCCTATTCGAACCGCTTATATAAATATGGCGAACGGACCGGCTCCCGCCATGTCATCAGCAAGAGGAGGGGTGATTGGCGTTACGGGCATAAGCACCCTGGATGCCCGCAAAGTGGCGGCCTATTGGTCCAATTGGAATACAGAGGAGCACAAGACGATGCAAACTGGGACTAATAACTGGCAGTTGGATATGGGAAACACCAACACCTTTAGTAGTCCTATGTTGATTCGTTGTCAGAAAAATGGGAACTACAAACTGGAATTTTTGGTAAATGAATACAGCTGGAACAAAAAGGCCGACATTTATTTGAATGAAGTGCTGGTGAAAGCCGATTATGTTTTAACCGGAGACAATAGTCTTCCGATAGCAGAGTCGGCAGGGGGCAATGATTACCATTGGGGTACAACCGCTATTCAGCTCGACATTCCTGTGGGGGTGCATGCCTTGCGGGTAGTGCCCAAAACTCCTGTTCTTGCCGGAACGGTACCTGCTACACGATTCGCAGCCGGTGCGGGTGACGACGGCTATGCTTGTTGGGAGACTTGTGGCGAATTAGCCATGAATAGAATTGCGATCCGCAAGTACCGTTTCACCTTATCCTCGGCACTACCTCCCTTTCAACCCAAGCCGGTTATCGGGGATATGACTGTTTGTAAAGGGAATAACAAAGCACAGTACGAAGTGGGCGAAAATGATCCATCAGCCTGTAAATACGAATGGACCGGCTTACCTCCTGGGGCGGCCATTTTAGATAATGTGGCCACCGTTCCAGCCACCGTTCCGGCTACTTATTCTTCTGGTCCCGAAATGTATAAGATCTTTATTGATTGGGCCAATGTGGAACCGGGCACCTACACCATGAGTGTGGTAGCTAAAAACATGGATGCAGTTAATAACTGGCAATCGAGCCCGGCGCGCACCTTTACCGTTACGGTTCAAACCTGCGGATTTTCCGTTTCGCTCAACCCTGTTTGCGTCGGCTTGCCCATCGATTTTGTTCCCGAACCCATGACCAACATTAAGTCCTTTATATGGGACAATGGAAAAGTGGGTGCGCCAAACAATCAACGGTATTACACCTATACTACGGCACAAAACTTCACGGTTACGTATGCTACGCCGGGTGTGTATAGTGTAACCCTAAAAACGATAGACAACAGTGATGTCGAAAAATTTTATTACAACACGGCCAATGCCATTTCGTGTACTACCCCACAAGTGGTTACACCGCTTTATTATTGCTTGAATGCAGCTGCCATTCCACTGACGGCTACGGGTGCAAACCTAATGTGGTACACGGCGGCTACGGGTGGAACGGGAACTGCCACAGCTCCAACACCGTTAACGACGGTGGCAGGCACTGCCTCGTACTGGGTTTCCAAAAACGAAGGAATAGAAAGTGATCGGGCAAAAATCGATATAGTAACAAAAGCCCAACCGGTGACGTCCATCATCACGGGAAATGCCACACCAAATTGTAGCGCGCCAGGCATAGCCTATTCTGTAACCTACACGGCAGGTTCCACCTATGCCTGGACGGTACCTGTAGGTGCCACCGTGGCATCGGGTCAGGGTTCAAGCAGCATTACGGTAAACTTTGGCACCAACAACGGGAATGTGAGCGTCGTGGAAACGAAAGGTGGATGTGTTGGTGTTCAGGTAGATAAACCAATAGCAATGGTTGGCTGCGGCTTCGTAGCGAATTTTACCGCCACGCCATCAGCGGTTTGTGCCGGCTCACCGGTCACCTTTGCCAGTACCACAACGGGAGTTTCCGGGTCTGAAACCTACGCATGGAATTTTGGAGCGAATGCAACACCTGCTAGCTCTACTCTAAAAGTACCACCTACCGTCACCTACACTGGCCCAAGTGGCAATGTAAGTTTGACGGTTACAGACGGAGTATCAAATACCAAAACTATTGCTAATTGTGTGATAGTTACCGCATTGCCTACGGCTGGATTGACCAGCAGCGATGCAGACAATACAATCTGTACGGGAACAAGCGTAACCTTTACTGCCACCGGTGGAACGACCTATGAGTTCTTCGTGAATGGAGTAAGCAAAGGAGCAGCAAGTGCAACCGCCACCTATACCACCACTACCTTAACAACAGGACAAGTGGTAACCGTAAAAGTGGGAAATGCTGGAGGATGTTTTGCAACCAGCGCAGGAATTACAACAACTGTTACCGCATTACCAACGGCTGGACTGACCAGTAGCGATGCCGACAACACGATATGTGCCGGAACAAGCGTAACCTTTACCGCAACCGGTGGAACGACCTATGAGTTCTTCGTGGGAGCAGCAAGTCAGGGAGCAGCAAGTGCAACCGCCACATTTACCACCACCGCCTTGACAACAGGACAAGTGGTGACCGTAAAAGTGGGAAATGCTGGAGGATGTTTTGCCACTCACGCAGGAATTACAACAACTGTTACCGCATTGCCAACGGCTGGACTGACCAGCAGCGATGCCGACAACACGATATGTGCCGGAACAAGCGTTACCTTTACAGCTACAGGCGGAACTACTTATGAGTTCTTTGTGGGAGCAGCAAGCCAAGGAGCAGCGAGTGCCACCGCCACCTTTACCACCACCGCCTTAACAACAGGACAAGTGGTGACCGTAAAAGTGGGAAATGCTGGAGGATGTTTTGCAACCAGCGCAGGAATTACAACAACCGTTACCGCATTGCCAACAGCCGGATTGACCAGCAGCGATGCAGACAACATAATATGTGCCGGAACAAGCGTTACCTTTACTGCAACCGGAGGAACTACTTATGAGTTCTTTGTGGGAGCAGCAAGCCAAGGAGCGGCAAGCGGAACCGCAACATTTACCACTACTACCTTGACAACGGGACAAACCGTGACCGTTAAAGTGGGAAATGCTGGAGGATGTTTTGCAACCAGCGTAGGAATTACCACAACCGTTACCGCATTGCCAACGGCTGGACTGACCAGCAGCGATGCCGACAACACGATATGTACCGGAACAAGCGTTACCTTTACAGCAACTGGAGGAACTACTTATGAGTTCTTCGTGGGAGCTGTGAGCCAGGGAGCGGCTAGCGGAACAGCAACATTTACCACCACCGCCTTGACAACGGGTCAAACAGTGACCGTTAAAGTGGGAAATGCTGGAGGATGTTTTGCAACTAGTACAGGAATTACAACAACCGTTAATCCCATTCCTGCCACCTCTATCATCACTGGAAATTCCGCCCCTGCTTGTAGCGCTACGGGTATAAGCTATTCGGTTACCAACACAGTTGGCTCCAGCTATGCATGGACAGCTCCTACGGATGCTATTATCATTGGACAAGGTTCAAACAGTATTACTGTTAACTTTGGAACAACCAATGGCAATATTAGTGTTATAGAAACAAATATTAGTGGTTGTATAGGTAATCAGATTTCCAAAGTCATAACCTTATCTGGTTGTGGGTTAGGCGCTAATTTTACATCAGACATCACTTCAGTTTGTGATGGATCGAGTGTGGTATTTACAAATACCTCCACTGGAATTACCGGGACAACAACTTATAACTGGAATTTTGGAGCGAATGCCAGTCCTGCTACAGCTATAGGAATAGGACCACACACCGTCGCTTACTCAGTATCTGGTTCAAAAACAGTAAGTCTCACCGTTGCAGACGGTCTGACGAATACCAAAACAAGTCCTGATTACATTACGGTAATTGCGAACAATACCATTACAAGAACCTCTGTGGCGAGTACCGAAACACAAACACCGTGTATCAATACAGCTATCATTCCAATTACATATTTAACAACTGGGGCAGATGGTGCAACAGTTACTGGATTGCCTGATGGGGTGATTTACACATGGGTAAGTCCGAATGTGACTATTTCGGGTACGCCTACCACAGTGGGCGCTGCCTTAACATACACGGTATTACTTACAGGGGGATGCGGTACCGCAAATGCAACAGGAACAATTGAAGTGAAAGCTTTACCAATTACAGCTGCAATCACAGGAAATTCCAACCCTGCTTGTGGCGAACCGAATGTAGCTTATTCGGTTCCTATCACTGCTGGTTCTACTTATGCATGGACGGCACCTGCGGATGCTATTATCATTGGACAAGACTCACCTAACATTACTGTTAATTTTGGAACAACTAGTGGCAATATTAGTGTTGTAGAAACAAACAGCAATGACTGTGTAGGGGCTCAGGTAGATAAAGCCATAACTTTATCAGGATGTGGTTTAGTGGCTAGTTTCTCATCAGACATCGTTACAGTTTGCGATGGATCAGATGTAGTATTTACAAATACATCTTTGGGAATTACTGGTGCCACTAATTATAGTTGGAATTTTGGGGCAAATGCCACACCTGCTACAGCTACGGGAATAGGACCGCACACCGTAACTTATTCAGGATCTGGTTCAAGTACGGTAAGTCTCGCCGTTGAAGACGGTACAACTTTTACCAAAACTATTCCTGATTACATTACGATTATTGCTAACAAGACAATTGTGTTAACATCCCTAACGAGTTCTGAAGCACAAACACCGTGTATCAACACTGCCATCGTTCCAATCACCTATTCTACAACAGGTGTAACTAGTGCAACAGTTAGCGGATTGCCAACAGGGGTGAATTACACCTGGTCAAGCCCTGATATAACAATTTCTGGTACACCTACTGAGTCTGGTGCGCCATTAACCTACACGGTAACATTAACAGGTAGCTGTGGAAATGTAGGAGCAACAGGAACCATTGAAGTAAATGCTTTACCAGTTACCGAAGCGATTACGGGAACTTCCAACCCTGCTTGTAGCCAACCAAACGTAGCATATTCAGTTAACAATACGATTGGCTCAACTTATGCATGGACTTATCCTGTAGCTGCAACGATTACAGGACAGGGATCAAATAGCATTACGGTTAATTTTGGAGATACGAATGGTAAAATTACAGTTGTAGAAACAAATGCAAATGGATGTGTAGGGACTCTGGTAGAGAAATCGATAACACTTTCGGGATGTGCCTTGAAAAGTAATTTTAGTTCTGACATATCTGCTGTGTGTAATGGATCAAATGTGACATTTACAGATATATCATCGGGCGTTACAGGAGCAACAACTTATAACTGGAATTTTGGAACAAATGCCATGCCTGCAACAGCTACAGGAATAGGACCTCACAGCGTGACCTACTCTGGATCTGGTTCAAGTACCGTGAGTCTGACTGTTACAGATGGACTGACGGATACAAAAACAAGTACCGATTATATTACAATAATTGCAGACAACACCATTACTCAAACCTCTGTGGCGGGTACTGAAACACAATCACCGTGTATCAATACAGCTATTACTCCAATTACCTATTCTACAACCGGTGCAACGAATGCAACAGTTACAGGATTGCCTGATGGGGTAAATTACACATGGACAAGTCCGGATATTACCATTGCGGGAACGCCCACAGTAGCTGGCATTGTATCAACATATACGGTAACACTAATAGGTGGTTGTGGATTCGCAAGTACAACAGGGACGATAGCTGTAACTACTACAAATGCAGTTACAAGAACTTCGGCAGTAGGCACAGATGCTCAAACACAATGTATTAACACACCCATAACGAATATCACCTATCTTACAACGGGGGCTACAGGTGCAACAGTTACCGGATTACCAGCCGGGGTGGATTATACCTGGTCGGCAAATGTTGTGACCATTAGTGGAACAGCCACTGAAAGTGGATTATTCGCCTACAACCTGAATACGCTTGGTGGTTGTGGTATGGCTAGTATCACGGGAACTTTGGAAATTAACCCAGACTTACCAGTAAGTGTTTCCATTGTGGAAAGCAAAAATAATATATGTACTGGGAACTCCGTTACTTTTACAGCTACACCTACTAATGGCGGTTCGGCTCCAAGTTATCAATGGTACAAGGGAACCACCCCAGTAGGAACAAATTCAACGGTGTACACCGACACGCCAGCAAACGCAGATATAGTAAAAGTAGTAATGAACTCTAATGTGGGTTGCGCCAGTACCAATCTGGCTACTTCGAACAGTATCTATATTGTGGCTACCTCATCGCAAGATTTGGTTCAGGGCATCAGTTCAAAAAACAGCAGCTGCTTTGGTGCGAATAACGGTACTATTACTGCCATAATTGCGGGTACCGGTAATGTGGTGTCGTGGATGGGGCCGGCTGGCTATACTTCAAACCAAGCGATAATATACGATTTAAGCCCGGGCATGTATTCATTGAAAGTCACCTCGCCCGAATCGTGTGTTTATAACGGAAGCATAACCATAACAGAGCCCGATGAACTGATCATTAGCACCATATTAATGACTGAAATTTCAGAATTCAATGCTAGTGATGGTGAAATTCAGATTTCAGTTAATGGCGGAACTCCACCCTATATATACAATTGGAAAAAAGACAGTGTATCCTTCAAAAAAACGATGAATATCGCGAACTTAGATGCAGGAAAATACACGATATCTGTATCCGATGTGATGGACTGTACTCCTGCAACAGTAAGCTATGTCATGACTCAGCCGCAAAGCACTAGTCTAAATACCTTTACGCCAAACGGCGATGGATCCAATGACCTATTTATGGAAGGAAGCAAAATAAAAGTCTTCAACCGAAATGGAGTCCTTATGCATGCGGGAAACAATGGTTGGGATGGAAAGTACCGCGGAAAGGATGTGTCCAATGACACGTATTTCTATGAAATGAAATCAACCAAAAGCGGGAAAACCATTACTGGATATGTGAAATTGGTCAGATAAAATAGTAGCCTATCAAAAAAAAGTAATTTATCAACGGACAGCGACAAAGGGTCAAGAAAAAAAAACGAATTTTTGAATCGTTTTTGCACTAAGGTATTTAAGATCATCAAACGAAAAATGCAGATGCTTTTTACTGCGGTGAATCCTAAAAACCAACAACTATATACCGGCCGTCTGCTGTCCGTTAACACAAGGGCACTGTTCTTAGCGAATACAAAAATTAATACTACATGAAAATCAAAGCAATTATCGTTTTATTTATTCTCAATTTTTCAGGAAATCTGGTTGCACAATCCTACGTCCAGTTAAATAATTTTTGGGAGAATACCTATTTTATTAATCCCGCATCCATCAACAATCAATATCAAGTGGAACTCAAGATGTCGGGCAGACAACAATGGGCTACCCTAGAGGGAGCACCAACCACCTATTTTGGGTCTGCTACACTTTTTCAGAAAGAAAAAAACACACAATTTGGACTAAAGATGGGTCAAGATAATATTGGATATACAAGTTTATCCAATATTGATTTAACTTATGCATACTCTTTGAAACTGAAATACGATGTTAATTTACATTTTGGATTAGCATTAAACTATCAGAAGTTGTCAAATGACATCTCAAAATTAAAAATTGGGGTTTCCGAAGAAAGAGTGTTTAATATTATTTCTGAAAACGAAGAAAGAGAAAATTTTAATTCTGGTATTGGATTGGAATTGGAGAGCAGGAAAGTAAAAATTGGAGTATCTAGTCAAAACGTTTTTTCTATCATTATACCAAAAAAAACAATTACATTAAATGCAAATTACATTTATTTAATGTATAGGCAAAGTACGTATAACAATAATATAGATCTTGGTTTTGGAATGGTAGGTGTTAAAATTGGCAATATTACACAGATGCAGCTAAATGCCACTTCATATTTCAATATTGCTGGCGAGTCCAATCCTTTTTCTATTGGGGGTGAGCGTAATGCTACCGTATTTCAACTAGGTGTTTTTTACCGTACAATGAGTGAAGTTGGTGCAGTATTTGGTATTGACTTGGGAAACGATGTGTTTTTAGCTTATAGTTGCGATTTTAATTTAGGTGGCATTAGTCTTAGCTCCTTAGGCACACACGAAGTAATGCTTACATACAAAATCAATAAGATTACTAGTTGTAAGGATTGTTGGAACAGATAATCTTCCTATAGTGTTTCGGATTTCAATATTTTATTGTATTTTTGCAATGCGAACAATATTAAAATTATAAATGCCTCCTAACTATATCATATAATTCTACTTTGCCAAAAGAAAACTTGAAAATACTTAGACCAAAATAGAAGCAATAGTTCACAAAAGAAAAAATGCTTTCAGCATAATTCCGGGGTATTAAGTCTTAAAATATCGAATGAAGATTCCGATTTGTCGGAATAGGTATTTGTCTATTGTGACCTTTTTTCCTTGATTTACATTTTCTATTGAGCCTATCGAAGAATCCGACTTTTCGTATTGTGGTTAATTCTTTAATTTAATAGAGTAGAAATAATTTCATTTTATAAAATTCTTTAACTTACTTAACTCTTTATAAAGAGGTGGAATTTAGATAATCATTAATTTTAAGTGTTGCTTCCTATTCTTTTTTTCCTACTATAACAATAAATTTTTCCGATCAATATAGGCTTAAGCTTTTATCGAACGGAATTGTGTTTTTTATATTGAACAAATTTTCAAACTCTCAAATCTTCAAATTTTCAAATTAGTTTCTTATGCAATACGGATATTTCGACGACGACAAAAAAGAATATGTAATTACATCTCCCAATACACCACGCTCGTGGAGTAATTACCTTGGTTCTACAGAGTATGGTGCTATTATTACCAACAATGCCGGTGGCTATAGTTTTTATAAATCGGGTGGGCAAGGACGTTTCACCCGCATCAGATTCAATTCGGTACCTATGGATCAGCCGGGACGATTTCTGTATCTTCGCGACAAAGAGACTGCCGATTATTGGTCAGCATCCTGGCAGCCAGTAGGTAAACCATTGGATACTTACAAAAATACTTGTCGCCATGGTTCGGCCTATACCATTATCGAATCCGAATACACTGGCATCAAAACCGAAACACGCTATTTTGTTCCGCTAGGGCAAAATTTTGAAGTGTGGCATTTGAAAGTGACCAACGACAGCGAAAAAGTGCGGGATTTGAGCATGTTTACGTTTGTGGAATATGCCAATAACTGGAATGCTGTTGACGATTTGCTGAACTTGCAATACACGCAATACATTGGAAAAATGGATGTGGTGGACGGCATTATCAGTCATGGTACCAACGTGCACATTCCGATGATGCCTGACAATTTCAACGAAAAAGACCAAGGACGTTACTCATTTATGGCTTTTGTGGGTGGCGATATTGTGGGCTACGAAACTGATTTAGAGCGGTTTTTGGGTAGTTACCGCACCTACGCTAACCCAGAAACAATAGAAAAAGGAGTTTGTTCCAATTTCAAAGCTGCTGCCGATAATCTTTGTGGCGTTTTGCAAATTGATACACAACTACAACCAGGTGAAAGCAAAGATTTTTTTGTATTAATGGGTGTAGGGCAAGCAGGAAAGGAAGGAAAAGCAGTAGTAGAAAAGTTCGGAAATATAGAAGCCATTGATAGTGAATTTGAAAAATTGACACAACATTGGCACAATCGTATTGAAGGCATTTCGGTAAAAACACCTGATGCTGAATTTGATAGCATGGTAAATATGTGGAGTCCGTACAATTGCTTGATTACTTATGCATGGAGTCGTGCTGCCAGCTTGGTATATACAGCCAACGACCGCGACGGCCTTGGCTATCGCGACAGTGTGCAGGATTTGTTGGGTGTGCTGCACTCCATTCCGTCCGAAGCGGGGGAGCGATTGGAATTGATGCTTACCGGACAGGTTTCTACGGGTGGCGCCATGCCGGTGGTGAATAAAGTAAGTCATCATCCGGGAAAAGAGGTTGCACCCACCGAAGCACAATATCGCTCCGACGATTGTTTGTGGTTATTCAATACCGTTCCCGCTTATGTGAATGAAACGGGCGATGTGAATTTTTACAATAAAATTTTGCCTTTTTCGGATAAAGGTGAAGCTACTGTATTGGGGCATTTACGTGCTGCCATTCAGTTTAATTTAAACCGTTCTGGCAATCATGGACTGCCTTGCGGGCTGCATGCCGACTGGAACGACTGTCTCAAATTCGGACATGATGGCGAAACTACTTTTGTGGCTATGCAACTCCGCTTCGGATTGAAAACATACATTGAGATTTGTCAATTATTGGGCAATAAAGCCGAAGAAGCATGGGCAAAACCATTGTTGGCTCAGCTGGACGAAAATATTCAGAAATACGCTTGGGATGGCGAATGGT